>Ga0099364_10008708_pt1 | contig 14231 bp, 12 predicted proteins | sample TergutTh196P3_FD_73070 | JGI IMG/M metagenome (GOLD analysis project Ga0099364, IMG submission 73070) | Microcerotermes parvus P3 segment gut microbial communities from Pointe-Noire, Republic of the Congo - Th196 P3 | ecosystem: Host-associated > Arthropoda: Insects > Digestive system > Gut ... | reverse complement strand
CAGAAAGCGGAATATTTGTTGAATCCCTAAGATGCCTGTAACCGTCCATCATGTGGGGCCGGAGAACTTCTTCTACCCAAACAGGCCTAACCAGTTCAAGCTCGTGAAACATTTGCCTGGCATAATTTACAGTCCAGCCCATATAGCAGTCGAACATCAGCTCGTAATCTTCTCCCAGGCTTTCCCTGAGAGTAAAGGCCAAGTCCAGGTTCTTTCTTAGACCTTCCGCGCCGTTGGCAGGGCCGTAGCGAAAGAACCATTTTTGGGCCTTAATTCCCATGTCTTTAATTTCCAGAGCTCTTTTCTTTACGGCTTCGGGCTCTACAGAAAAACCCAAGGCACTTACATAGGGACGAATTCTTAAACGTCCTCCCCCAAGGAGTTTATAAACCGGCTGCCCAAGAATCTTACCTTTAAGATCCCAAAGAGCAATATCCACTGCAGAAATAGCCATCATCATGATGCCGCTTCGGGCATGACGGTCATAGCGGCTCATTATATCCCAGATCATGCGATTATCCAGAGGATTCCGGCCAATGAGGTAATCTTTAAGGCCGTCCATAATGGCAAGGAGTTCGGGCTTACTTTCAATAATTCCGTATTGACCGGTGATGCCCTCGTCTGTAACGATTTCGATGAAGTGGCCTGTTCTGATTTCCTGGCTATCAGTAGATTGTGAAAGCCAGGGTTCAAAAGCAAATTCATCGTAGGCATCAAGCTGGTTAACCTGTCTGGTTTCGGATATGTATTTCCGCCTGTAATTACAGGTCTTTTTAAGAATATTGATTCCGGTTATTTTCATTTTAGTCCGCTGTCGTTCCCCCATCCACAGGAAAAGCTACGCCATTAATAAAAGCCGCTTCGTCTGATGCAAGAAAGAGGGCAGCATTTGCCACATCCTGAGCGGTTGCCAGCCTGCCAAGCGGAACTTCGCCTATGCGCTCCTCCCGCTTTCCCGGTGTCTTGAATAGCTCCTGCATAAGGGGTGTGTCCACAGTGCTGGGGTTAAGGCAGTTGCATCTTATATTGTCTTTCCCGTAACGGACAGCCACTGTTTTTGTCAGGAGTGTTATAGCTCCCTTGGTAACAGTGTAGGCTTCTGTGGTATAACGGTGACCGACAAGGCCGCATACGGAAGAAAGATTAATAATGGAACCGCCTCCGGCCTTTCGTAAAACCGGGATTGCGTGTTTACAGCCCAGGAACGGGCCCTTAACATTTACCGCAAGCATCATGTCAAGATTTTCAACTTTCATTTCCTCAATTGGTTCCCGTATATTGATTCCGGCATTGTTTACAAGCACATCCAGCTTTCCGGCTTCCTTTACCACTGCCGCCATTGCATCGATCCAGCTCTGTTCCGAAGTTACGTCAAGCGGAACAAAAAACACTTTGCCGCCTTTAGTCTTTATGGAATCAATGGTTTCGACAGCAGTTTCGGCTTTAAGGTCTCCGATGAACACCACAGCACCTTCCCTGGCGAAACGGGCGGCCATAGCGGCCCCCAGACCCTGGGCGCCGCCTGTAATAAGGATGCTTTTCCCTTCTACTCTCCCTGATCCCTGCATTACTTTCTAACCTCTACCTTTGCGAGCTTTTCATAGTAGCGGACAATGGCACTGTGATCGTTAGCCGCCATGCCGTCGGCTTTGATAGCTTGCAGGGTTTCCATTACAGACGCAGTAAGCGGAATGGGAACAGTCAGATCGTGGGCTGTGTCCAGGGCGTTTTGAAGGTCTTTGATATGAAGCTCTACACGAAAGCCCGGCTTAAAATTACCGTCCAGGATCATTGGAACCTTTGCATTCATTACGGTGGAGCCTGCAAGGCCGCCTTTGATTGCGTCAAAGACAGATTCGGGATTAACACCGGCCCGTGTCGCCAGCACGAATGCTTCGGAAACAGCGGCTATGTTCAGTGCAACCACAATCTGGTTAGCCAGCTTGGTAACATTCCCCGCACCGATTTCGCCTACCAGAACGACAGATGATCCCATCTTTTCCAGAATGGGCTTTACCTTTTCGAATACAGCTTTATCGCCGCCAACCATGATAGCGAGGGTTCCGTCTATTGCCTTGGGCTCGCCGCCGGAAACAGGAGCATCCAGAAATGCAGCGCTCTTTTCTTTGAGGGCAGCTCCCACTTCCTGGGATACTGCGGGAGCAATGGAACTCATGTCCACTACAATGGCTCCCGGTTTAAGTCCCTCGATTACGCCGCCTGCTCCAAGAATTGCTTCCTTAACATGGGGGGAATTCGGGAGCATGGTAATAATGATATCACTTTTGGAAGCTACATCCTTGTTGGATGCTGCCCCTTCCGCGCCAAGAGACACAAGGTCATCAAACTTCGCAAACTTGTCATAAATAACAAGCTTATAACCCGCCTTAATAAGATTGCCCGCCATGGGCTTTCCCATGATTCCAAGACCGATAAATCCAATAACTGCCATTTTCTTCTCCTGTATTATTTATTTGTAAGTGTTTTGATTACACTTTTGTAAACATGATTTGATGAAAGCCCGTATTTTACCAGCAGTTCCTCATAAGTATGTGCGGATCTGCCAAACTCATCGTTAATCGAAACTATATCAAACTTTGCCTTGATGTTTCCCATGAGGATCGATGCTATGGCCTCACCAAGACCGCCGGTCTTAACCGCTTCTTCCGCTACAATGACAGCCTTCTTGCCGGTAGCATAGGTTAAAATTTCCTTTTTATTCAACGGCTTCAGGGTACTCACATTTAAAACCTGAACGGAAATTTTTTGGGCTTTAAGTTTTTCCGCCGCTTCCATGGCTTTAGTGACCATTACTCCTGTTGCAAAAATCGCCACATCTTTTCCTTCGGTAACAGGATAGACCTTCCCGATTTTAAAAGTTCCCTTTTTGGACGTAATAACAGGAAGATCGGCACGGTTGATTCTTAAATAAACAGGGCCGTTATACGCAATAATAACGGGGATCATCTTCCTGACTTCCTCCGCGTCAACAGGGTTGAGTACAACCATGTTTGGAATTGCCCGGATTATGTTGCCGTCTTCCACAGACTGGTGAGTCTTTCCGTCGCCAAAATCGGAAAGGCCGCAGCTTGAACCGACAATCTTCACATTTGCCTTTGGAATGGCAATAGCATTACGAATCTGATCGTAGGCTCTTCCGGCGGCAAATACTGCAAAAGTGCCGGTGAAAGGAATTTTTCCCGCAAGTGCAAACCCTGCCGCAGTGGAGGTCATGTTCTGTTCGGCTATTCCCATTTCAAAGAAGCGGTCAGGAAATGCTTCCTTGAAAAAAACTGACATGGTTGATTTCCCTAAATCTGCTTCCAGAACTACAATGTCTTTGTTTTTTTTACCCGCTTCCACCACAGCTTCGCCGTAGGCTTTGCGCAGGCTTTCGATTTTATATGCCATTTTTATAACCTCGCCTTTGCCGCTTCCAGTTCTTTGAAAGCTTTGTTGTATGAAACCTCATCCATAAGACCATTATGATACACCGCATTTCCTTCTGCGAAGGAAACTCCCTTTCCTTTTACAGTGTCCAGAATAATTAACGAAGGTTTTCCTTTAACAGTATCCATTTTTTCAATGGCTTCGATAATTGCCGCCGGATCGTGGCCGTTAACGATGCATACCTCCCAGCCGAAAGCTTTCCACTTCCCGTCAAGGTTAGGGATACTGAAAACATCTTTCGTGGGTCCTGTAGCCTGTACCTTGTTCCAGTCAATAAAGGCAGTAAGATTATCAACTTTGTAGTGGGCAGCTGCCTGGGACGCTTCCCAGAGCTGTCCTTCGCTCTGCTCCCCGTCTCCCATGATCACAAATACCCTGGCAGGGCTCTTGTTCAGCTTAAGAGCTAAAGCCATACCCACGCCGATGGACAGCCCTTGGCCCAGAGAACCTGTCACAGCTTCAATGCCGGGAATGCTCATGTCCGGGTGTCCCTGCAAAAGCCCATTGAGGGTTTTTACACGCTTAAGCTCTTCCCTTGGGAAAAAATCTCTTTCGCATAACGCCGCATACTGAATCAATGCCGCGTGTCCCTTGGAAAGAAGCAGGCGATCCCGGTTGGGATCCTGCAGCTTGCCCTTTTCAAGCTTCATGCGGTGAAAATACAGAACCGCCATTGTTTCTGCCAGTGAATAGGAACCGCCCAGATGACCGGTATTATTTTTTCCTATCATTTCCAGAACATCCAAACGTAATTTCATCGCCAGAGTCTTTAACTCCTGTGTTGTTGGTTTTTTTGACATTTAAACCTCCTCATGGTAATCAAAAAACAGGAAATTGGCAAACACGCCGTCACCCTGGACATCGCAGCAGTTGACGCCCAGCATGGAGCCGGTGAATCCATTCCCCTCTATACGCTCGTCCGATATATTTTTCATGTCCAACACCGTACCGATTGGAGTGTGTTCCTTACCGTCAAGTGAATAGGAAAATATAAGGTTTTCTTTCCTGATTTCTGCTTTTAGATAAACCAGCTCCGAATCAATATAAACAGGCGCAGAATCAACAATTACCTTGTTTACGGATGAAGTGACACATAAAAAAATGCCTTTTTCGTCCCGGCTCATTTTTAGGTAATAGTTGTTATCGTAATTGTAATAAACCAGAAGGCCGGCAATATGGTTCAGGTGACGGGGCTTAAACTCAATTGCCGCGCTAAAATCACAGCTTAGGCTCTGCTGACGGCGCGCTATAAGGCCCTGCTGATATTTGCACATAACAGAAGCACCGCCGGTAATCCGCAGTTTTTTATTGACAATTTCAATCCCGTTGGTTTTAAATGAATGTCTTAAAGACATATAGGAAAGAGGAATAATTCCATCGCTGAAATCAACACGCTCCGATAAATCACTGTTTGGTATTATCTCTGCCGGAGCGGAAAAAGTTATTTCAGGTTTACCGGTATTATTTGCCGATAAACGGGGCCAGCCGTCGTCTGTCCACTCGATATTCTGAATACAGCTCTCCCTGCCCAGAATACTGCAATTTTCTATAGGCCTTGAAGCAAGATGAGACATATACCAGCGTCCGTCTCCGCCCTGTATGATCTGTGAATGACCAGCGCGTTCAAGCAAACAGCCATCCTGCCCCGCAGAGGTAAGTATTGGATTGTTGGGATTTTCCTCGTATGGTCCAAACAGGTTTTTACTCCGCAGAACTGTTGTGCAGTGATCGTAAAGGGTGCCGCCTTCGGCAAGGGTAAGATAGTAGTAATCGCCATTTTTAATTATGTTGGGCCCTTCGGTAAGCGCCCTGTGCGTACCAGACGAAACACGGACAGGTGTTCCGATTAACTTCTGTGTTTTGACATCATATTCCTGGACATCAACACCCGCAAACCGCTCATAATCAACCCTGTGGTCAATGATCATGTTAACCACATATTTTTTATCACCCTCGTGAAATATGGAAGGATCGAATCCGGAACAATTCAGAAAAACAGGTTTAGACCAGGGGCCCTTAATGTCAGCCGCAGTTACCAGAAAATTATGGGTGTCTTTGTAACGCTGCCTGTCCGTATAAACTATTGTGTACGCAAGATAAAAAAGTCCGTCATGGAAAGTTAGATTGGGTGCCCAAATACCGCAGGACATATCAAGCCCCGTCATGTCCAAATGCTTGTCGTCCGTTAGCGCATAACCGGCAATTTCCCAATTGGCAAGATCTCTTGAATGGTGGATACAGACACCGGGAAACCACTCGAAAGTTGATGTTGCTATATAATAATTTCCGTCAACGTACAAAAGAGACGGATCCGGATTAAAACCCTTTAGTACGGGATTTTTTACAAGTAAAGACATATTCATTACCCCGTGCAGATTATAACATTTCTGATCTAATTTTTCAAGATCACATCTGTAGGAGAATAAAAAATCAAAAAAAGATCACTTTTTTTCCCAAAAACACAAGTGCCACGCATCCTGATGCAGTAATAGCTGTACATGGAGGCTATATGGAAAATATTTTTTTTAATGATTCTGATGACCTTATTGATATCCGGTACGATAATGTCTTCAAGGCCGTTTTCACAAGATCTAACCCCGCTTCTAAGGGGGCTCTTTCGAGACTCATTTACGCCTTGATTGGCCGTTCTGTGTCAGTTGAAGCAATTACAGCCAATGAACCGCCTATAGACAATATCAGGGATCGGCAAATCCGATATGATATATCCTGCAGGACGGAAAACGGTGAACTGGTCAATGTCGAAATGAGCCTTAATCCAGCCCCCTATGAACTAAGCCGTCTTGAGTTTTACGCGGGAAAGCTTTTCACAGGGCAGGACATTCGCGGAGCGGATTACAACTACGATGACTTAAAAGAAGCTTTTCAAATAGCCATTCTGGCAAGCGGGTTATTTTTCCCGGACGATAATTTTTTTCATGTTTTTGAGTATTATGATCTAACAAACTGTGTTACACTTAATAGCAAGAGTAGGATAATCACCCTTGAGCTGTCAAAGCTGGATAAGGTGATAGAGAAACCGACGGAGCTTATGTCAAATAAGGAGTACTGGGCAGTATTTTTCCGGTACTTGACCGACAAGAGCAAACGCCAGAAAATCAATGAGATAATGGCGAAAGAGGAAGGGATAAAAATGGCAAGCGAAGTATTAATGACAATAAGCAAAGATGAAATAGAACGTGCCCGTTTATTGAGCGAGTTGAAATATGAGCTTGATATGCAAAGTTTAAGAGTTACCGCACAACGAGAAGGCAGAGCAGAAGGCAGAGCAGAAGGTAAAGCAGAAGGTAGAAAAGAGGGCCGCGAAGAAGGCCATGAAGAGGGCCGCGCAAAAGGCCGCGAAGAAGCATTACAGGAGACAGCCCGAAAAATGAAAGACATGGGTTTATCCACAGAGCAGATAAGAGAAGCGACAGGACTTACAAGTGATAGGATAGACCCCCGACAGGATGGCTGACAGGACAGCTAACAAAGGCTTCTCACATAGGAGCCCACAAAGATAAGACCCGGCCTTCAAACCTCACAATCCCCTTTGTGTCCTTCGTGAGCTTTGTGAGAAAAAAATGTACATACCCCAACCTGAGTTTTATGTACTGTATAACGGTAAAGCTTCCTGTCCCGACGAAATGACAATTAAACTCTCCGAGATGTTCAAAACCCTTGAGCCCCTGGGACTGCCGGAAAAATCAAGCCCTGTTCTTGAGCTTGAGGTAAAAGTATTGAATATAAATCAGGGCAATAACCTGAAAGAAGCCGTAAAAAAAGCAGTTAAATATTGCTGTGAACATGATATAATTAAGGGACTACTGGAACAGAATAGCTCACGCCCGATTAAGCACCCGTAGGGTGTAGGTTAATGATGTAACACGGCGTGACGCAACAAATTCTAATTAAGGAGAAAGATGCGCGACAGCTTTAGCTGGAGCAGTGCGTCGGTTTTAAACATGCTGATGGTTGAGTGGAACTGGGACGATGCCATAAAAGTATGGCAGAAAGAAGGCCGCGAAGAGGGTCACGCTGAGGGCAGACAGGAAATGAAAAAAGAAATGATTGAACTCCTAAAAAGCGGCAAAACGATAGATGAAATAATTAAGGAATGCGAAGAATGAAAGAGTTACTGGAACAAAAACACTTCACGCTCGGTCCTTAGCTTAGTTTCTTCGTGTGAGCTTGGTGAGAAGTCTGATCTTCGTGAGCTTTGTGCGCTTTGTGAGAAAAGGAAGGGCGGAAGGCTGGAGGGCAACCTTCCGCCCTAAAATAATTCACAGGACTTATAAGTGGTAAGTGATAAGCCCGAAACTTACCTGTCACCCCTTACATTTTGCAACACTACTGCCAAAAATCTAGAGGTTCCCATGGCCTGTTTTCTAATATTGATTCCAGATCCCACACAACACCAGCCTCATAATCCTCAAGGGCCCTCTGGATACCCCAATAAGCGGGTTTTAGTAGTGGTGGATTAGCATGTGTCCAAGGCAAAGGCTGTCCAGCTCTACGCCAATTATCAGAAAAACCCCAAAAGGTTACAAATTCTATGTGCTCATGATGTTTCAGGTAATACGAAAATAAATCATAGTAGTACTGTGCCTGTCTTACAATATTATAGTAAGCCAATTGCTGGGTATTGTTGGAACCATTAAACTGAGCAGAGGTCATACCCACAATATCCACTTCAGTCATTGCAAACTTTATTCCCAAGTTGCGTGATAAATAATACTCTATCGATGTAAATACATGCTGGTATTGATGTGACAGATTGTGATGTTCCTGAAAGCCCAGTACTTCAATTAGTTTCCTGTCCGGATCTTCACCGAGAGCTATCATCTCCTGTTTGTCACCAGAGGCGGCGTACCTGTTATTGATTTCTTCGATCATATCCGCGATCCATCTTCGTTTGTTCGGAAAATTGGTGTTAAAATCGTTGTAGACCAGAAGTGCGGCGGGATCAGCTTTCCGTACTGAAAGGAATGAATAGTAAACCATATCTGCTGGGCCTATAGCTCTTGCCCAGGGATTATTAGTTGTGTTGGTTAACCCAGCAGGAGCCGTGCCGCCTAAGGTGGTGACATAATAAGAAGAAGCGACGGCTCCCTGCCGCACAGCTTGCTGCCAGCTTGCTGCCGCAGCATTTGCAGGAGTACCAAAAGCATTATCATCCACAAAAAGCTCGTTTATTACGTCCCAGGAACGGACCTGTCCTTTTATCCCTTCCCTACCGGCAATTGCCATAGCATATTGGTCCATAACACCAATAACACCATCTACGCCAAGATTAGTTCTTACGGTTTCCAGGTTAGTATTAGTAGTTCCGTTAGTACCACCTGCCCAGTTGATATTCTGATCGTGCCAGTAAAGTACATGTCCGTGAAGTAGAAAATTGTTGCTACGAACAGTATTGACACGGGTAGCTATAGTTGCACCAGCCGTAATACTAAGGACACCCGATGTTGTATTAAGAGTACCAGCCATTTGATTAGGCTTCATCTGGTTTTCATAAGTTAGAATATTGAAGTGCCTTCGGAGAGTGGTATTAGTAGATGGACTGGGATTTCCGCCATCGCCTGTACCTACAATATTACCGATGTAGAAGTATGGTTCAAATTGATCCTTCAATGGTGGCGCATCAGCTAAAGTTCCAAGGGCTGTCGTGGCTGCCGTGGTAGTGGTAACTGACACATTAACAGTAGCACCGTCACTTGTTCTGGTTGCAGTTATAACTGCTGAGCCATCTCTGGTTCTATCTGTGGCACTATATTGATTCCATCCTCTAGCACTAGAAACAGTCCTTGTTTCGACTATATTACCAATGAGGAAGTGTGCGGTTGCGTTATTCATAGCCCATGTAAAACTAACATCCCCATGATCAGCCCCAACAGCGACAACACGTCCATTTTCGTCAACAATTGCCATGGCTTCGTTGCTGGAACTCCATTCAACATCCGCTCTGGCTTCAAGCACTGCGGTTTGCTGAATGGTGAGAGTAAGGGTTTTTGCACTAATGCCAAACGGTAAGATTGCATCAGTGGCTGAACTTGTCCTTGTGCCTTCCTGATCGGCAAAAGATACACGGAACGCAAGTGTTTTATCCAGGTCGCCGGGAACAATAGTATACACAGCGGGATTTCCTGTACCGGTAATACTTACCCATTCTTCAGAATCACGCTGTATTTCCCATGAAGCTGCTCCGGTTCCATTACCCGAATATGTAATGACAAGATCATCGTCAACGCCCGGGTATGAAAGATCGATTCCTATTGATCCGGTTAGATCAGCTTTGGCAACTGCATCAGTAGGTTCACTTTCTTTATTACCGCCCCTATCAGCAAATGATACACGGAATGCAAGTGTCTTCCCTGAGTCTTCAAAGGCTACAGTGTATTGGACGGGATTAGTGGTACCTGTAATACTTGTCCAGGCTCCTGCATCGCGCTGTATCTCCCATGAAGCCGCTCCGCTTCCATTTCCAGTAAAGGTAATTGTAAGAACTTCTTCAACTTTTGGTGATGTGTTATTAATTCCAACAGTTCCCTCTAACACTGTCAGAAAAATCGTAAGGGGATCACTGAAAATCCAACCGTCATTATTTTCGAACTTAACACGGAATCTGATTACCCTGCCTGCATCTCCTGCTGAAACAGTATAATCCAGAGTGTCGTCAGTAGCACCGCCAATTGTTTCCCAGGCTCCATCACCTCGCTGGACTTGCCATGTAGCATCACCGCTTCCATTGCCGTCCAATATTGTGATTGAAATAGTATCACCCTCTTCCGGGATTTCTTCTTCATCAACATCAATTTCAATTTGCCCGGTAAGCAGATCCTGGATAGATGTGACTGCATCGGTTGTTTCATCACTTAAAACCCAGCCATCCTGATCTGCAAATGACACACGGAATCTGAGTGTTTTGTCAAGGTCAGCGGCAAGTACGGTGTACCAATTAGAATCACCGCTTCCGCTAATCCCTGTCCAACCTTCATTGTCCCGTAAAACCTGCCATGAAGCCGTTCCGGTTCCATTTCCGTCGTACTCAAGGATAAGATCATCACCTACATTGGGAGATGTATTGTCTATTGTAACGTTTCCCGAAAGCGGATCTTTCCCTGCCATGCCTGTACCTGCACCTGCACCAGCACCGGCACCCGAACAAGCCGTCATAGAAATGATTATCATTGCCGTTATGACAATAATACCCAAGTACTTAAAACGATTTTTCATAAAGCACTCCTTCAAAAATTATTACCCACACATAATATGAAAGGTAACTGCTATTAATTACCGCCGCTACAACAGCGGATAACACCCGCAACTTTTTTAAATAATCTTTCTTAAATATCTATATCAACCCTTCAATCCGGTTGTTGCTATGCCCTCGATAAAATATCTTTGACACAGGAAAAACAGAACAACTACCGGCAAAACGGCCAGACATGACATGGCCATAACATTTTTCCAGATGATGACTGTTTCTGCGTCCAGGGTCAGCCGCAAGGCCAGAGAGACGGTAAATTTTCTTACGCTGTTTATATAAATCAGGGAATTAAAATAATCGTTGTATGTCCACAGGAACTGGAACAGACCTACAGAAAACAGTGCGGGTTTAAGCAGGGGGAGTAAAATACTGATAAGGGTTCTGAAGGAGCCGCAGCCGTCAATACGCGCCGATTCGTCAAGTTCCTTCGGCACGCCCCTAATAAACTGCACCAGCATATAGGTGAAGAATGGGTAACAGGCAAAAATGGACATTAGGTAAAAGGGATTGTAACTGTCCAGAACCCTCAGGCTGCGGAAGATGGCATAACGCGGGATAAGCAAAATAGAGTTGGGAAGCATCAGGGTAGAAAGCAAAACAAGGAATAAAATCCTTTTTCCTTTAAAATCAAAACGGGCAAAGCCGTAGGCTACAAGGCAGCTGGAGACAATAGTAAACAGGGCTGTAGGAATGACAAGCACAAATGAATTTGTAAAAAAGTTGGTGAAGGTGTTATTTGCAACGCCTTTCCATCCGTCACGGTATGCGTCAAAACTGTAACTCTCCGGAAACATGCTTACACCGGCAAAAATTTCATTGTTCTCCTTGAAGCTGGCAAAAAACATCCATATAAGGGGATAACATAAAATAAACGCAATAAGGATCAAAACAGTGTAGGAGATTGTCTGCCTTACATTAAAAACTGGTTTTGATGTCATTATTGTTTCTCCATCCCCTTAGCTCTGATCACTGTAGAAAACCCAGTATTTCTGGCTGGAGAACAATCCAAGGGTAAAAAGAGCCAGTAACAGGAAAATTATCCATGAAGTTGCGCTTGCGTATCCCATTCTCCAGAATTCGAATCCGTCCCTGTACAGCTTCAGGGCAAGCATGTATGTAGACCTTAAGGGCCCGCCTCGGGTAATAATGAAGGCGGATGTAAAATTCTGCAGAGCGTTAATTGTCTGCATGATAATGCAGAAGAAAAGCACAGGCGAAATATACGGAATGGTGATCTTGAAAAACCTCTTAACTGCACCGGCGCCGTCAATGCTGGCGGCTTCATACAGGGACGAAGGTACCTGTTTAAGCGCGGCAAGAAACAGAACCATTGAAGAACCGAACTGCCATACCTCCAGCGAGCTCAGCGTTGGAAGGGCTGTTCTGGGATCTCCCAAAAACGAAATTGTAGGAATACCGACAAGGTTAATCATGTTATTGATCATCCCCTGATCCATAAACATGACACGCCAAAGAACCGAAACAGCTACGCTCCCCCCAAACAGCGAAGGAAGATAGTAAAGGGTGCGCAGTACGCCTATTCCCCTTCTGGATTTGTTCAACAGCATGGCAATGAAAAGCGAGAAAATTATTTTTGCCGGAACTGTGTAGACAACATAAAGCAGAGTTGCCCTTAACGATATCCAGAACTCGGGATCACGGGTGAAAAGCTCTGTATAGTTGCCAAAACCAATAAACGAAGCTCCCCTTAACGGATTATAGTCGGAAAGAGCGTAGTAAAACGAAATGATAAACGGATATAACTGCAAACCCAGTATGCCAATGATCCACGGCAATAAGTAGAGATACGCTACATTGTTCATACTGGCTAAGCTTTTACTCTTCATATCCATCCTTACAACCAGCCATGAAGGGAACATTTGCTCCCTTCATGGTCCAGTTTGTACTAATCTATCTCTGACGTGCGAGGAAGGCGTTGATCTGATCAACAACAGTCCTTGCGGCGGCGGCAGGCGCCATTGACCCGTAGGAAACTGCCTCGTATGCATTAAGAAGGATGCTTGTAACTTCGGCTGATGTGGTCAGACCACCGTCAGTTGCACCGTTATACGTAATGCTTCTTGCCACAGACTCTGCTGTAAGCGCGTTGAGTTGTCCCGCTTCGGTAACAATTCTCTGTGCCATGGCAGTGGGGGGTACTGAACGGACTGTGCCGAGCAGTCTGGCGGCTTCCTCTGTGTTAAAGAAGAAGTTCAGGAAACTTCCGGCCTGCTCAGGATATCTGGTAGTCGCGGAAATACCCATGTACTGCGGGGTGTCGTTAAACCAGCCGTCACTTCTGCGGTTTGCCAACAGCGGCATGGCGCCGGCAACATACTGGACAGAAGGATTGGCAGCCTGCACTACTTCGGCGCTGGAAGAATAACCAACATGGGCGACATACATGCCGTTAATCCAGTTGGGATCATTCTGATCCTGGTTGCCAAAGGGCGCTTTGTATGCGGCAGGAGCAGCGGTTCCCGATCTGTACATGCGATCAATGAAGTCAAAGATCTGTGTGAACTGCGCTTCGGTCGCGGTAAGAGTCAGGGTCTCGTCGTTGATAATGGCTGCGCCGTTCAACTGGCGGGCTTTTGCGCGGACAAAGAAGGGCATTGCATGCTCAGCATTGGCGGACAGAAGGTAATACTGGGGATTCCATGCCTGAACCTGGCGGCCCCATACAATCAACTGTTCCCAATCATACTGCTGGGTCAAGTCGATGCCGATTCTGTTTGCCAGAGTCTGATTTACAACAAGCGCCGAGCCGGCCATACCGGTAGGAAGCGCCCACTGGCTGCCTGTTCCGAACTGACCGTTAGTCACAAGGAAGTTCTGATCAAACTGGTTAAAGCTGAGCGTGGAAATTCTGGAAAGGTTGTAAAGAACACCCAGTCTCTGGTATTCAGGGCCGGCTCCGGTTTCAATCTGGAAAATGTCAGGAGCAGTTCCTGAGGCAAACTGAACAGTTTTCTGCTCGTTATAGCCGGTCTGTGCACCATACTCGGGCTCAATCGTAATATTGGGATTGAGTCTCTCAAAAGCAGAAATCACAGCCAGTGTGGCCTCGTGACGGGCATCAACGCCCCACCATGAGAATCTCATGGAAATCCGATCGCCCTCTCTGCCGCCTGTTGCAAAAACAACACCGGCGACCATTAAAAGGGTCAGTACAACAAAAAACACTCTCTTCATAAAAACTCCTCCATAAAAGAGATAAAAAAATATATGGTCAAAAAAGAGACCATAAGAGACCAAAATTATTGGGTTGGCAAATAGACCAATCCCTTATTGTTGGAAGTTTTGGGGTTTTTGAGATTTTTGTGGCTTTAGTGTGGAAAAGAGAAAATAAAAATGATTTGGAAAATTTTAAGCTACTAAGCCTGTGGCCTGTGGCCTGTGGCCTGTGGCCTGTGGCCTGTGGCCTGTGGCCTGTGGCCTGTGGCCTGTGGCCTGTGGCCTGTGGCCTGTGGCCCGTGGCCCTTGGCCTCTGGCCCCTGGCCCCTGGCCCTTT
>Ga0099364_10008707_pt1 | contig 14233 bp, 17 predicted proteins | sample TergutTh196P3_FD_73070 | JGI IMG/M metagenome (GOLD analysis project Ga0099364, IMG submission 73070) | Microcerotermes parvus P3 segment gut microbial communities from Pointe-Noire, Republic of the Congo - Th196 P3 | ecosystem: Host-associated > Arthropoda: Insects > Digestive system > Gut ... | reverse complement strand
TGAACTCCAATTCGCTGATAGTCTCGCCTATGATAGCAGAAAGAAAAAGTTTTGCAACTTTATTGTCTTCAAGCATGTACTTGAAAACTACATCGTAAATGGGATTGGCTATGTACATATTTTTTAGAAAAAATAATTTTCTGCAAAAATAATAAAAAAAATGAAAATCAAAAAAAATCATTATCTTTGTATCGTGAAAAATTTCACAAAAATTTTAAAATGATTTATCAAAATGATTTATCAAAATGAAAAAAATATTTTTAAGTATCGGTGCAGCAGTAATAATTGCGATGGCTGCAGTAAATTTGAATGTCACTCTCACTGGAAGTGACAATGATGCTGGTTTGAAAAACAATTAAAAAAAAGTAAAAAAATGAAATATCATCAGAAAACAATCATTACGTTTATCATATTTTTGTGGACTTGCTTTGCCGAAGCGCAGATAATCATCACCGGCGTTGTGTGCGATAAAGTCACAAAATTACCTGTTTCGGATGTATATGTAAATCTCGGTAGAACTATATATGCAATCACGGATGTTTCCGGTAGATTTGAGGTAAGGACGACCACCGCGTCCAATGACAAAATGACGTTGCATCATGTCTCTTATCAGACTGTTAATTTCGACAATCCTTTCAATGGGCTTCCAGACACTTTATACATCGAAGAACAGTTGAATAGAATATCTGAAATAACTGTCACTGCGAGCAAGAAAAGAAAAATGATCAAACGCTCGGCAGTTGTAGAATATATCATAGGGAACGATGATTCGGTAAGAAGCGTAAAATTAAGACGTAGCAGCGGTTACCCGTCAATTGATGATTGGGCGCTTCAAATCCCCTATTTGGCACTCAAATTAAATCCCGTTCGACCGCGTGAAAAAACGATTAGAGAAAGACATGTAGTTAGATTTGATAAACATGGTCCCCCACCACCGTTTGTACGTGTTATTGATTTTCATTATAACAAGGTAGAGGAATAAGGCGATAATGCACTGCCGATAACTGGCGGTTTACCTTCGGTGAGATCGGTTAATCACTTTGTTCGCGAGATCGCTTGCGCAGGGTAAGTTATTTTGTCCACGTTCCTAATTAAACCACATCGCAAAATTATATGAATTTTTCTAAATTGCAAAGCATATAATGAAACAAAAGTGGTTTCAGGCAAATTTTATTTTTTTTGTATTTTTTTTTTTGTAATCAAAAAAGCATTATCTTTGTGCCAAAATAGAGTTGTTTGAACGAGCAAAACGATGTAATGCGAAGTAAAACCCACCATTGATTTACGAATTAATTAAATGAAATAAGTAAAATAAACGCTAAAAAATAAATTTTTATGATAACTCGTCGTAATTTTATTACCAATACTTCTTTGGCTCTTTCGGGAGCTATACTTGGAAGTTGCAATGATTCAGGTGTTTCGTCTGAAAAAATGCAAAATATTGCTGAAAATGCAAGAAATGCGATGTTAGCCATGCAACGGGCATCGTGGGAACAGGGAACAGCCATACAGGCTATGATTGAATGTGAGGATTGGAACATGCTTCGGTTATTAGTGAATGAAGCGTTGGTCAGGCAAACCTCCGATGGTCGCACGTGTATGCTCGGATCTAACAATAATGTTACTGATCCAGTAGCGGCAGGATACGGTATTTTGAAATGCCATGAATTGTTTGGCGATGAAAGGTATCGGCAAGCCGCCGACCGTCTTTACCGCTTCTGTAAAAATATTGCGCCGCGCAATGAAGCCGGTACGGTATATCATCTAAATAACCGCAGGGAAATATGGAGCGATTCCATATACATGCTTCCTCCGTTTCTTGCTGCATACGGCGATTACGATGAATGTCTGAAACAGATTCGCGGCTACCGTGCTTGCTTGTGGAACGCGGATAAAAAACTCTACTCCCACCGATGGAGCGATGACGAAAACCGTTTCATCAACGCCCGATGCTGGGGAGGAGGCAATGGATGGGCGGCGGCAGCGTTTGCCATCATCTATGAGTTGTTGCCTGCCGACCAGCAAACGTACAAAACCGAAATTGTGGCTTACCTTACCGAATTACTTGACGGATTGCAGGCAAACATACGTCCCGACGGACTGTTCAATGATTTTGTTGGCGAAGCGGATTCCTTTGTTGAAACCAACCTTTCGCAAATGGCGGCTTTTGCCATATTCAAAAGTGTGAAAACCGGTGCGATTGATAAAAAATGTTTGGAATTTGCACGAAAAATGAAAGAGGGGGCATTAGCAAAAGTGGACGAATTTGGATATGTGCAGGATGCGGCTGGTTCGCCCTCATTCAATGCTCCGGGAACGTCTACCGAAGCGCAGGCGTTTTTACTAATGATGCTGGCGGCAGAACAAAAAATTGAGTAAGTTTTCATAAACGAAAAAATGAAAAGACGAAGCGGATGATCTCACTATACGTTTCTGTGCGTACTGTAGCCGCATAAAAAAATCTACTCCCTTTCATATTTATTGTGAGGGCTGGGGAGAGGGTGTCATTGAGAAGGCAGGAAAGAGTTCATTTTACTAAAAAAACGTGTTTTTTTCTCTTTTTTTTCAAAAATATTTGCATAGTCTTTTTTTTTTTTCGATCTTTGCAGCCCGAAAATTGAAAACAAAATAAAATAATGTCAAAAATTTGTCAAATTACAGGAAAGGGCGTGATGACGGGCAATAACGTGTCACACTCGAACAGACGAACTAAAAGGAAATATTATCCAAATCTGTTTGTCAAGAAATTTTTTATTCCGGAAGAAGGTAGCTGGATTACTTTGAAGGTTTCGGCAGCCGGCTTGAGGAATATCAATAAAAATGGTATAACAGCTTCATTGAACGAGGCTATTGATAAGGGTTTCATTAAATAATATCAGTAAGAGATGCCAAAGAAAACAAAAGACGTTCGTATTCAGGTCATTATGGAATGTACCGAACATAAAGAAAGCGGTGTTGCAGGAACTTCAAGGTATATCACTACCAAGAACAAGAAAAATACCACAGAGAGGTTGGAACGACGTAAGTACAACCCTATTTTGAAAAAAGTAACAGTTCATAGAGAAATAAAATAACAGAAGAATAAACTATGGCAAAGAAAGCGGTCGCCACGTTAAGGCAAAGAGGAGCCACAAAAGGAATGGCTAAAGTAATCAAAATGGTGAGGTCTGAAAAAACCGGAGCCTATACTTTCGTTGAAGACGTCGTTTCTGTTGAAAATATGAATGACTTCTTTAAGGGATAATTTCGTTCAGGTTTAACTTCGTTGAGGGCTGCGCCGTTCAGGTTTCAGGTTTCAGGTTTGAAGTTTAAAGTTTAACTTCGAGGGCTGCGCCGTTCAGGTTTGAGGTTTGAAGTTGTGTAGTTCGCGTATCAGGGTTTCGTTTTCGGAAGGAGAACCTACCGTGATTCTTATGCAGTTGCCGCAAAGCGCTACTGTATTGCGATTGCGTACAATTATTCCCTTTTCTACCAAATGTCTGTACAGTTTATTAGCATCAGAAACCTTAACAAGCAAGAAATTAGCATCGGAAGGATAATTTTTTTCTACGCACGACAATTCCGATAGACTGTTTTGCAGTTTCGCACGTTCCTGTAACAGAGTTTTTACCCACTTGTCCACGTTTTCAGCATTTTCCAACATTTGCAGTGCGTAATTCTGTGTCAGCAGGTTAATATTGTACGGAAACTTCACTTTGTTCATTACGGTAACAATTTCCGGCGAGGCAAAAGCCATTCCAAGCCGAACAGCCGCGCTGCCCCACGCTTTTGAAAACGTCTGCAATACAACCAAATTAGGAAAACGATCCAATTCGCACAGCAACGAAGGTTGCGATGAAAAATCAATGTATGCTTCATCTACAACAACAATACCATCAAAATTTTCAATGGTTTTGATAATCTGATTGCGATTAAGGTTGTTGCCGGTCGGGTTGTTGGGCGAACACAGAAAAATCATCTTCGTTTTCGCGTCTGTTGCTGTGAGCAGATTTTCGGCAAAGAAATCAAAACTCTCGTTTAGCATTACCCTTCTGTATTCTATGTTATTTATTCCGGCGGCTACTTCATACATACCGTAAGTTGGCTCAATAGCGACAACATTATCCACTGCCGGCTCGCAAAACACGCGAAACAGCAAATCAATAGGCTCGTCGCTGCCGTTGCCGAGAAAAATTTGGCGACAGTCTGTTTTTTTGAGCGCAGCAATTCTTTCCTTTATCGCCAACTGCAACGGGTCTGGATAGCGATTGAGCGGCGTATTATACGGGCTTTCGTTGGCGTCCAAATAAACCGAAGCCTCGCCCTTAAACTCGTCCCGCGCCGACGAATAGGGTTTAAGATTGAGAATATTAGGACGTACTAATTGTTTTATATTCATTTTTATCGAAAAATTATTCCGCAAAATTAAAACAAAAAATCAAAATGCGAACAAAATGTGAATAAATTTATTTGTACAATAAATTTGCTTTTGCGTATCTTTGTCGGCTGAAAATTCAAAATAGATGAATGTAGATTTAAATGCAGATTATCAGGACGATGACATAAAAACGTTAGAGTTTCCTGAAAATATTCGCAGGCGTCCCGGCATGTATATCGGCAAATTAGGCGACGGCTCGGCGCCCGACGACGGCATGTATATCCTCGTTAAAGAGGTGATAGACAACTCCGTTGATGAATATATGATGGGACACGGTAAACATATCGAGTTGGATATTGACGAAGACCGTGTGATTTCAATACGCGACTACGGGCGCGGTATCCCGCTCGGAACGCTGTACGACGTTTCCTCGAAATTGCATACGGGCGCTAAATTTGAAACAGGCGCGTTCAAAAAATCGGTAGGCTTAAACGGCGTGGGTATCAAGGCGGTAAATGCGCTGTCGGACAACTTTCATATTCAATCGTTTCGCGGCGGACGCACCAAATCGGTAGTTTTTTCGCAGGGTTTACTCGTGGAAGACGAGCCTGAAACAGATTCCGACCAGCCTAACGGCACATTAATCCGTTTTCTGCCCGACGAAACGCTGTTCAGCCATTTCCAGATTTTGCCCGAATACGTGGAAAAATTGCTGAAAAACTACATCTATCTTAATACGGGGCTTACATTGGTATATAACGGCGTGAAATACGTTTCGCGTAACGGCTTGCTCGACTTGCTTTTAGACAACATGAACTCGCCCGGTATTTACGCGCCCATTCACCTCAAAGGCGAAGACATTGAACTCGCTATTTGCCACGGCAACGAAAATCGCGAAGAATATTTCAGTTTTGCCAACGGGCAGTTCACTCCGCAGGGCGGGACGCACCAGCAGGCTTTTCGCGAAGCATACGTAAGAACAGTCCGCGATTTTTTCCGTAAGGATTACGATGCCGCCGATATTCGCGCGTCTATAATCGCCGTTATCAGCATCAGGCTGCAAGAGCCGATGTTCGAGTCGCAAACAAAAACCAAACTCGGCTCAAAAGAAATGGCGCCCGACAGCGACGTCACGGTAAACCGGTTTATTGGCGATTTCGTAAAAAAGGAATTGGACAACTATCTGCACCGCCACCCCGAAACAGCAGAGGCTATCAGGCAAAAAATAGAGGAAGCGGAAAAGGAACGCAAGGCTATTTCGAGCATCAGGAAACAGGCGAAGGAACGCGCAAAAAAGGCTAACCTGCACAACCCTAAACTGCGCGATTGTCGCGTACACTTCACCGACAACAAAAACGAAAAGTTTCTCGAAACAACTCTATTCATCACCGAGGGCGATTCCGCCAGCGGCTCTATCACCAAATCGCGCAACGTCAATACCCAAGCGGTGTTCAGCCTTCGCGGAAAGCCGCTCAATACCTTCGGCAAAACGAAAAGCGTGGTGTATGAAAACGAGGAGTTTAATCTTTTGCAGGCGGCTTTGGATATTGAAGACGATATCGAAAACCTGCGCTACAACAGGGTGGTTATCGCTACCGATGCCGATGTGGACGGAATGCACATACGTCTGCTGCTCACGACGTTCTTTTTGCAGTTTTTCCCCGACCTCGTTCGCAAGGGACATCTGTACATTCTGCAAACGCCGCTGTTTCGCGTCCGCAACAAAAAGAATACGCATTATTGCTATTCGGAAGAAGAAAAAACAAAAGCGATAAAAAAACTCGGCGATAAACCCGAAATCACACGTTTTAAGGGTCTGGGAGAGATCTCGCCCGATGAATTTGCCGCTTTTATCGGTGAAAATATCAGGTTAGACCCCGTAAATCTCAACAAAACAGATATGATACAGGAATTGCTGACCTTTTACATGGGTAAAAACACTCCCGACAGGCAGAATTTCGTAATCAGCAACCTTCGCGTTGAGGAAGATGTTAAATTATGATTATTATCATGGCACAATTACTATCAATATCGCATTTTTGCCTCTCCCCTGCCCCTCTCCAAAGGAGAGGGGTATTAACGCTCAAAATTGCTGATGGTCTTTCAGCGCTTTTCAGTACTTCTCCCCTCTCCTTTGGAGAGGGGTTGGGGGTGAGGCATATACGTCATTTTATAGATAACATAACACTAACCATTAATGTATAAATATGCATCGTTCCGGTTTTGTTAATATAATTGGTAATCCCAACGTTGGAAAATCTACTTTGATGAACGCGCTAACAGGCGAGCGTTTGTCGGTTGTTACGGCAAAGGCGCAAACAACGCGCCATCGAATTATGGGTATTATTAGCGGCGATGATTTTCAGATTGTTTTTTCCGATACGCCGGGAATAATCAAGCCGAAATACAAAATGCAGGAAAGTATGATGGATTTTGTACGCATCGCCTTCACCGATGCCGATGTGATTGTGTATGTGACCGATATAGTAGAAACTCCCGAAAAAAATGCAGAATATATTGACAAAATATCCGCAATGGACGTTCCCGTCTTTGTGATTATCAATAAAATAGACCTGACCACGCCCGAAAAACTCGATGAGTTGAGCGACCTGTGGAAAGAAATGTTGCCGTTAGCGACTGTCATTCCTGCATCGGCAAAGGAAAAATTCAATATTGATACGATAAGCGCGGCAATCAGGAGTGTTTTGCCCGAAGGTCCCGCTTATTATCCGAAAGATGAAATGACGGACAAGCCCGAACGTTTTTTTGCATCGGAAATTTTGCGCGGAAAAATTTTTGAAAACTATGAAAAAGAAATACCGTACTGTACCGAAGTAGTGATAGAATCGTTCAAGGAAAGCGATAAATTGATACATATTCATACATTGATTTTCGTAGAGCGCGACACCCAGAAAGCGATATTGATTGGTAAAAAGGGGGCGGCATTGAAAAAAACAGCCACCGAAGCCCGAAAGGAAATGGAACGTTTTTTTGATAAAAAAATATTTCTCGAAACTTTTGTAAAAGTCCGAAAAGATTGGCGAAATGATGAAAATTACCTGAAAAACCTTGGATACATTTAGTTCATTCAAAGACAAAGCCCTGCAAATGTGCAGTCGCAGAGAGTATTGCCGCAAGGATATTTGCGACAGGATTGTATCGTGGGGCTGTACTCCCGACAAGGCTAATGAGTTGGTAAATTTTCTTGTTGAACACAAATTTGTTGATGAACGTCGCTACACAGAGGCTTACGTGAAGGATAAACTGCGATTTAACAAATGGGGACGAGTGAAAATTGCATATATGCTGCGTATGCAAAACATTGACAGAAACATGATTAGTGATGTTTTTTCGGAAATAGACGAAGCGGAATACTGCGAGAGTTTAACCAACGAATTGCGAAAAAAACACAAGAGCGGATTACGCGGCAACGAGTTTGAAATCAAGGGGAAACTGTTTCGTTTTGCAACAAGTCGCGGTTTTGAGCCTGAAATAGTTAATGAGGCTATTAATCAGTTATTCGGCTGTTATAAATAGAGACGCAAAATGTTCCGTTAGGGGTGCATGTTGAAAACTTTTTTGATTACGCGTCAAAAATAATATTTTTTTTTAAATAAATGTAACATTTACAAATATTATTCGTATAATATATATGACAACATTACAATAGTGTAATGATTTAATTTTAAAATAAATTTAAGATGAATACTAATAAATATATAATAATGTTAAGTCTTTTGGGCGTTGTTCTTTCAGGCTGCCAAAAAGACCCCGACTATCAAGATTCAAGCGTTAATCGCACTGTGTTGGTTTATTTGGGCGTGGACAATAATCTTCGCTCGGAAGCCTCGCAGAAAATCAGACATCTAAAAAACGCATGGAATAAAGATATAGATGGAAATTTGTTGATTTATTCCGATGCGCGCGAACGGTCTTTTCTAGTTCATATCTACTACTCTCCGCAACGAGGCGCCGTAGCCGATACCATTGAAATTTATACGGCTGAAAATTCAGCGTCGCCGGCAACATTTGCTCGCGTAATGAATACGGTTAAGGCGTTTCGTCCCGCGGAATCTTATGGCTTGGTAGTCCTTTCGCATGGAACAGGGTGGCTGCCTGCGGAAATGTCAGCGCCGTTTATAGGTTTAAAATCGGTTATTTATGACGAATCAACCAACGAAACCGGTAACTACATGGAGTTATCCGCTTTTGCAGAGGCAATACCATACAAGTTAGATTTTATAGTTTTCGACGCTTGTTGGATGGCTTCGGTAGAGGTGGCTTATGAATTGAAAGACAAGGCAGACTACATAGTAGCCTCGCCCGCCGAAATTCTTGAGCCGGGTTTTGCATACAGTTCCATGATGCGCCATCTGTTCAAACCAAAGCCCGATTTATCGGCGGTAGCCCGCGAATTTTACGAATACCACAACAGCCAAAGCGGTTTGTTCCGCTCGGCAACCGTAAGCGTAATAAAAACGGCGGGATTGGACGCTCTGGCAACGCTCGTTAAGGAGTTAGGAGACATTTGCACAGACATGGCTTCTATACAGTCTTTCGGACACGGCAATCAAAAAATTTTCTTTGACCTTGGCGATTACCTTCAAAAGGTTGCGCCCGAAAAAACCGAAAAAATACAGGAAGCCCTCGACAAACACATAATGTACAAAGCGCATACGCCATCTTATTTTTCTTCGGCAACGTACAATTTGGAGCCAATACGCGCTTTTAGCGGATTGACAGTGTACATATCGCAGGAAGCATATCCTGAAGCAAACCGTGCATACGCCGATTTAAAATGGGCAAATTTTGTTTTCTAATAAAATTATTGTAATTTTGTACCCTAATCAAATTTGTTTTTTTAACATTAATAAAATAAAGAAGTCATGAATATTCAGATAATACATAATCATTTAAAGGCACACGGCATTAGACCTTTGCCTAATACGGTGGCAATCATGAAATATCTGTTGGAAAATTTTAATCACCCAACCATCGAACGAATTTACAATGATTTGCTTCCGTCTATGCCAACGTTATCGAAAACGACTGTTTACAATACGTTAAAAATGTTTTGCGAAAAGAAAGCCGTAAAGGCATTGTATATAGACGAAAAAAACGTTAGATACGAAGCCCACACACAAGAACACGCGCATTTCAGATGCAAAAAATGCGGATCAATTCACGATGTAACGGTAGAATTGAATGATATTCCGCCATTCAGAGGCTCAAAAGACCTTAATCCCGAAGAAACGCATATATACTTTTTGGGAAAATGTGTGAATTGTGAGTGATGGGTCAAAAGATGTTTTTTTTCATATTGTTATCTTTTTTTTAATTTTTTTTCGTATTTTTGCGCAAAAAATTAATATAAAATAAATAATAAAATGAAACGAATCAATAATTTCGCATTAATAATTTTGTTATGCTGCTCTGCGTCTATGTTTGCGCAGCAAAGTCAGGTCAATATTGACTGGGATCCGCAGCGCAATAAGGAAGGATTAAATCCTTACGGCACAAGGACAATTTCTCCGGAAGTGCATGACGACCACACTGTTACATTTCGGTTGATTGGTCCTAATTTAAACAGCGTGACCGTTTCGGGTACCATGTTTGTTGGCGAGGAAGCCGGCAGACGCGTACCATTGGTAAAAGGCGCTGACGGCGTTTGGAGCGTAACCATCGGTCCGTTAGTTCCCGATGTTTATATCTATTCGATGCAGTTGGACGGCGTTAGCGTGGTAGATCCCGGCAATACTATTACCGGTAATGCAGCGCAGCCTGCATTCGGGCTGTTATGGGTACATGGCAGTGCGCCGGCGTTTTACGATGCAAAAAATGTGCCTCACGGCGATGTTGTACAACATTACTACTATTCGTCCGTTACAAACGGCATACGCAATATGTTGGTCTATACTCCTCCCGGATACGATGCAACCAAAAGATACCCCGTACTTTATCTGATGGGCGGATCGGGCGAAATTGCTGATTCATGGTTTAGATTGGGCTTGGCAAACTTTATAATGGACAATTTGCTTGCCGAAGGCAAGGCTATTCCGATGATAATTGTAACCCCTAACAACCAGATTGTACATCGTTCGCACCCGCAGCATACCGAACTTTCGTTTCCGCTGATGGAGAGGGAATATAAGGAGGTTATACTGCCTTATATCGAGGGACGATACAGCGTTATAAACAACCGTAGTGCGCGGGCTATTGCCGGACTTTCGATGGGCGGACGACACGCGCAGTACGTAGGACTTCGCAACCTCGACATATTCGGTAGCGTGGGGATTTTCAGCGCAGCGATGCCAATTGACGATACCCCTGTGTTGCGCGAGCCGGATTTCAATTCAAAGATAGATTATCTCTTTGTGGGCGCGGGTACTAACGAAACAACCCCAAGATCGAGACATCAGATTTTGCACGATGAATTAACGGAACTCAACGTGAGGCATGAATACCTCGTAGGAAGTCGCGGCGCGCATGATTTTACGGCGTGGCGCTTCCTTCTGCACCATTACATACAGAACTTGTGGCAAAATTTGCAATAAAAAATAATTCAAATAGATTTCTAATATCACAATGGAAAACAAGACATTATATACAATAACGATATTTTCGGAAAATATGGTTGGCTTGCTCAATCAGATATCCATTATTTTCACGCGGCGCAGGATAAACATCGAAACGCTGTCTGTATCACCGTCGGCTATCGAGGGTATCCACAAGTTTACCATCACAGCCTTTTCTGACCCTGAAACAATCGAAAAAGTGTCAAAGCAGATTGACAAGCGCGTGGGAATAATCAAAACCTACTGCAACACCGACGAGGGTATAGTACATCAGGAAATTGCGATGTACAAGGTGGCTACCAAAAACCTGCTGCAACTTGGCTCGATAGAGGATATTGTTAGCCGCTACAATGCACATATTCTTGAAATGACGGAAGATTTTACAGTGTTTTCAAAAACAGGACATTACGCTGATACTCAAGCGATGTTCTACGAATTGAAAGAGCGCGTGGGAGTGTTGCAGTTTATCCGCTCGGGACGCGTGGCAATAACAAAGGGAAAAGTAGAATTGTTGAACGATATGCTGGCAGTAATAGAGAAACAGGTAAAACACGACTAATGATGAAAATATTGAAATTCGGCAAATATTTTGCTTTTTTGTGCGCTGTGTTATCAATGTTAATGCAAGGCTGCCAAAAGGAAGAAGACAATCCGCATGAAGCGGTAAATAACTGGATACACGAAAACATGCAGATATATTATTTATGGAATACCGAACTTCCCAAAAATGCCATAAAAAGCCAGAGTCCCGATGATTATTTTCGTTCTTTGTTGCATGGTAATGACAGATTTTCAGTAATTCATAATAATTTTTCGGAATTGCTCGCCTCGTTATCGGGTGTGAACACCGAAGCCGGCTATGATTATGTACTTTTGAGAATTTCCGAAACCGATATAATTGGTTACATTACTTACATAAAACCGAAAACGCCTGCCGAAGCCGCCGAATTAAAACGTGGTGATATATTTATGCAAATCAATGATACTCAAATAACTACTGACAATTACAGAACATTGATGCCGCAAACAAGACAGCAGCATACTTTGGGCAAATTGGTACCGTCGGGAAACACATACAGTATTCAAAATGTATCTTTATCGGTGATTATGTACGAAGAAAACCCTATTTTGCTTGATACTGTTTATTATTTTCCTGAAAAAAATAAAAAAATCGGCTATTTTGTTTATAATTTTTTCGCGCGAGACAGTAATGATAGTGGAATTGAGTACGAAAGGCAAATGAACAACATTTTCGGAAATTTTATAACCGAAGGAATAAACGAACTTATCGTTGATTTGCGTTATAATTCGGGAGGCACAATAAGTACGGCATTATCGTTGGCAAGTATGATTTCCGGGCGCAATTCGAACGATGTGTTTGGTTTTGAGGAATTTAATTCTCTTGTTGATTCAGAGTGGCGAAGACGTTATGGCGATGATTACAACGTTATGATGTTTCCTGATGATATTGTAAGAGTTCACAGTAGAGGGGCAGAAGTAGTGTCTATTAACAAGTTATCGGGGCTTAATCGCGTTTATTTTATTGTATCGAGCCTGACCGCTTCCTCAAGTGAAATGTTAATTAATGGACTGCGACCGTACATGGGAGCCGAAAATGTTATACTTGTAGGGGAAAATACTTTTGGAAAAAACGTTGGATCATTTGTTATTTACGAAACAGACGAGGAAAAACAAAAAACAAACAATTGGGGAATGTTGCCCATTGTGTTAAAATTATCAAATAAGGACGGTTTTTCGGACTATGGCAATGGTTTTGCGCCCGACGTAGAAGCGTATGAAATGGACGATTTGTTTGATATGAAACCGCTTGGCGATACGGAAGAATGGCTGTTGGCTATTACGTTAGGCGAAATTTTTGGAATACCGAGAGTAGATAGAAAAAATATCGGAGAAAGATACCAAATTGTTGGCTCTGCTATTGATAGAACGCCCGCAAGAAAAAATATGTTCATGTATGATAGAAAAAACAGTTTATTTGGAAGGGATTGACCCTTTGGACATTTACGGCGTCAATAATTCGTTGTACGAAAAAATAAAATCTTTTTTTCCGAAACTAAAACTTGTTGCGCGTGGCGATGAAATCAAGGTAATGGGCGAATCTTCGGAAATACAGCGTTTTGAAACGACAGTAAATCTTCTTGTAAGTTATCATCAGAAATATCGCCGCTTAACCGAAGGCGATATTGCGAGCATAGTGTCTGATACTGCGGCTACTCAATTTGCGCTTGCCGAAGGCGAGGAAGACATTATAGTGTATGGCAACAACGGCAAGAGCATACGCGCCCGCACTGTTAATCAGCAACTTATGCTTGAAGAACACAAAACAAGCGATTTGCTGTTAGCCATTGGTCCCGCAGGCACAGGCAAAACCTACACGGCTATTGCGCTTGCTGTGGCTGCATTCAAAAGCAAGGCAGTGAAAAAGATTATCCTCACAAGACCGGCTGTTGAAGCGGGCGAAAAACTCGGCTTCCTGCCCGGCGACCTGAAAGATAAACTCGACCCCTATCTGCAACCGCTCTACGATGCGCTCTACGATATGCTGCCATCGAAAAAACTTGCAGACCTGATGGAAGCAGGCACTATACAAATAGCCCCGCTTGCCTACATGCGCGGTCGAACATTAGACAACGCCTTCGTAATACTCGATGAGGCGCAAAACGCAACCACCGGACAACTGAAAATGTTTCTAACTCGAATGGGACGCAACGCAAAGTTCATTGTTACAGGCGATTTAACCCAAATTGACCTCCCCCAGAAAAGTCTTTCAGGACTTAACACAACCATAAATATACTGAAAAACATCAAAGGAATTTCTATTATTCATTTCGACCAGCGCGACATCATTCGTCACCCGTTAGTTAAGGATATTGTGGCGGCTTATGAAGATTTGGAAATTTCGTAGTTTTCCAATCCATTTATTTTCAACAAATTTGGGCGCAATTTTTGTGTGCGTTCCATTGACTGTTCAAACTTCCATTGTTCTATTGCGGCTGCGTTGCCCTGTAACAGTATTTCAGGCGCTTTCCAGCCATTAAATTCTGCCGGACGCGTATAAACGGGCGGCGCCAGCAAATTGTCCTGAAACGAATCGCTCAATGCAGAACTTTCATCGCCCAGAGCGCCGGGAAGCAGGCGTATAACTGCATCGCATATTACGGCTGCGGCAAGTTCGCCGCCGGTAATTACATAATCGCCAATAGATATTTCTTTTGTGATTAGATGCTCGCGAATACGGTGATCAACGCCCTTGTAATGACCGCACAATATTATTAGATTG
>Ga0099364_10008706_pt1 | contig 14233 bp, 8 predicted proteins | sample TergutTh196P3_FD_73070 | JGI IMG/M metagenome (GOLD analysis project Ga0099364, IMG submission 73070) | Microcerotermes parvus P3 segment gut microbial communities from Pointe-Noire, Republic of the Congo - Th196 P3 | ecosystem: Host-associated > Arthropoda: Insects > Digestive system > Gut ... | reverse complement strand
TATTACACAAAGGATGAAATGACGCAGTTCACGCAGCATTCCGCAGGCGTCTTCCACGGTGTCGGCGTGTATGTGACGCAGGGCGAAAACGGCCGTTTGCGTATTACGGGCTTTTTGGAAAACTCCCCCGCGCAGGAAGCCGGCGTTGAAATAGACGACGAAATAATCAGCGTCGATGGCGAGGACGTCACCGGCATAACGGATTCCAACATCGTCATAAACATGATAAAGGGGGAAGCCGGCGTGTTCGTCACGATAGGCTTCTACCGGCCGTCCGACGGCACCGCGCCGGAGTTTGCCATAGAGAGGCGCGAAATCAAAACCGACAATATCTTCTCGCATATCGTGTACACAGGGGAAGACGGCGAGAGCGGGATGCCCGTGGGCTACATTTACATCAAAATGTTTGACGGCGCGGCCAACGAATATTTCAACCGCCACCTGGACAGGCTGCTGGAACAGGGGGTCGAGGCCCTGGTCATCGACTTGAGGGGCAACCCGGGCGGGGACTATGAGGAGACGGTCAAGATAGCGGATCGCCTGATTGGCGAGGGCATTATCGTATACACCGAGGATCGCGCGGGGCGGCGCGAATACCGCGAGTCGGGCGAGGGCGCGCTCGACATGCCCATACGCGTGCTGATTGACGGCGACACCGCCAGCTCGTCCGAGATACTGGCCGGCGCCATCAAGGACAGCGGCGCGGGGCGCCTCGTCGGGGCGACGACATACGGCAAGGGGCTGGTGCAGGCGGTGATGAGGCTCAGCGACGGCTCGGGATTAAAGTACACGCGCTCGCGCTATTTTACGCCATCCGGGGTCTGCATCGACGGCACGGGGATCGAGCCCGACATATATGTCGGCCCCGGCGCCGCAGCGGCTTCGGCGGGCGCGTCAGGCGGCGCCGGCGAGGGCGCCGGCGAGGGCACTGGCGAGGGCGCCGGAAGCGGCTCTCGAGGCTATGATTTGCCGCTCGAAACGGCGCTTTTAGATATTGAAAATTTTATTGACAAAGCATTATATGAATGATAGACTTTATCACGTTCGTATACCTACATTTTGGGGATGTCTTGGAACATCTTGCTAAATCGGAGGAATTATTAATGGAAAAAGGCAGAGTAAAGTGGTTCAATGCTGAAAAAGGATTTGGGTTCATCGAGAGAGATGGGGGCAATGACGTATTTGTCCATTTTTCAGCGATTACAATGGACGGTTTTAAGACTCTCGAAGAGGGCGCGGAAGTCGAGTTTGATGTAGTCGACGGCGCGAAGGGTCCGCAAGCCGCCAATGTAACAAAGGTTATGTAAGAAGTGTGTACTAAATAACGTATCCGGACGCATGTCAGTTGGTGGCCTCCGGGTTCTTGTTTTGATAGATACATGCCATAACCAACCCCGGTATTATTCTGATGCCGGGGTTTTCTAATGGGAGCGGCAGGGTGTACACTTAATGATGCGGCTAAGGCAGTTTATGAAATCCATTGTTTTGCCGTCGGTGGAGTATCGAACGGCTTTTTATAAAATGGCGTACGACTACAGGGAGATCGGCGATCGGCGCTACTATAAAGACATTGTCCGGGACGGATTCGACTTTGAGGTCTATGTGACCCTGCTGCACCGCTACTCGCTGGGCATTAACCTAGAAGAGGGCTTGGTTCCGTACACGACGTACTGGCTCGTCGACGGGGGCAAGGACACCATATTCGGCGTCAGCCGCCTTCGGCACAAGCTGAACAAGGTGTCTGTAAAGGAAGGCGGCCATATCGGGTATGACGTGCCGCCCTCCCACCGGGGCTCGGGCAACGCGACCGAGCTGCTCCGCCAGACCCTGCTAAAGGCGAGGGCGATGGGGATGCTCCGCGTGCTCCTGACGTGCGACGCGGAAAACAGGGCTTCGGCCAGGGTGATTGAAAAGAACGGCGGCGCGCTGGAGAACCAGGTGATTTCGGACTATACGAGAAAAATAGTAAACCGCTACTGGATATACTGCTGACGGGGGGGTAACGGTGGCAATATGGCAAGGGATGAGATAAGGAACAAGCGCAGGGTCGTAGTAAAGGTCGGCACGTCCACGTTGACGCATGAAAACGGGCGCGCGAACCTGAGGCGCATCGACCACCTCTGCAGGGTGCTGTCAGGCGTACACAACGCCGGCAAGGATGTCGTCCTGGTGACGTCGGGCGCCATAGGCGTCGGCATGGGGCGCCTGAAAATCGGCTCGCGGCCCAGCGCGACGGCGGAGCGGCAGGCCATCGCGGCGGTCGGGCAGTGCGAGCTAATGCAGATATACAGCAAAATATTTGCCGAATACGGCCATATCATCGGCCAGATACTCCTGACGCGCGACGTCGTCATGCAGGAGCACTCGCGGGCGAACGTGGTAAACACCTTTGAAACCTTGCTGCAGATGGGCATAATCCCCGTTGTGAACGAGAACGACTCCGTGACGACGGAGGAGCTTGAAGACAGGTACAAAAACGGTTTTGGGGACAACGACACGCTGTCCGCGATTGTGGCGACGCTGGTGCGCGCGGATCTGCTCATCATGCTGAGCGACAAGGACGGCTTCTACACCAGCAACCCCGACACGGACCCGGGCGCCAAGCTGATCGGCCTGGTAACGGAGATAACGCCCGATATCGAGCGGGCGGCGGGCGGGGTCGGCAGCTCCCGTGGCACCGGCGGCGGGGAGACAAAAATCGAGGCGGCGAAGGTCACGATGTCCGGCGGGATCGATATGGTGATGGCGAGCGGCGCCGATCCCGCAGTGATATACGGCATTTTAGAGGGCGAAGAGATTGGCACATACTTCCGCGCCCCAAAATAACCGCCTATTTTATTATTTACAGGTATATAACATCACATGACTATTCATAGCAATGGCGCCCCTGGTGAACGGGGCGCATTAAGGGACGCGGCGTATTGGCTGTCCGTCGAAGACTATATCATGCGCGTGATGCAAAAAGCGGATAATGTGCGCTATTTATTGATGTGGCGCGTAACGCCCTGCGTCGTGTTCGGGAAGAACCAGATAGCGGAGGCGGAGATTGACCTCGCCGAAGCGGTGCGACAAAATGTGGGCGTCACGCGCAGGTTCAGCGGGGGTGGTGCGGTCTACCTGGACCCCGGCGCCATACAGTACGCCGTCTTTCAACCGCATGCCGCCGGGGGCGGCGGCGACGCCATGAAAGCGGCTCGCGAGGATGTCGCTTCGTCCCTGGCCGATGTGCTGCGCGGGTTCGGCGTCGCGGCGGAAGCGACGGGCCGCAACGACATATCGGCGGGCGGCGCAAAAATCTCGGGCATATCGCAGTTGGTCCGAGGGGGCTGGCTCAACACGCACGGCACATTGCTGTACGATACGGACCTGAACGCGCTGTCGACGCTGCTGAAGCCCGACACGGAAAAATTCACATCAAAAGCCGTCCAGTCGGTGCGCCGCCGCGTCACAAACGTGAAGCCGCTGCTGCCGGAGCGGCACAGGTCATTGGCTGCAGACGCGTTTGCAATGCTGTTTGAGGATGCTGTGAGGGAGGGCGCAAAGGCGCAGGGGCAACCTTTTGCCGACATTATACTCAACAGCGCGGATTATACGGCGATTGAAAAAATCCGAACCGATATATATGCCAACCCGGAGTATACATATCGCGCCTCGCCGCCGTACACATACCGCTCCGGGCGCAGGTTCCCGCAAGGGAGGGTCGAGATATTTGCGGAGGTCAAAGGGGGATTGGTCGCGTCCTGTGCGATCAGGGGGGACTTTATCGGGTCAAGCCCTGTGGAGCGGCTCGAAAGCGCCCTTTTCGGCGTGCCGTTTAATGTGGCGGGTTTTAGCGTAGCGCTGGACGAAGCCACCGTCACAGACTGCCTTGGGGGCATATCAAAAGAGGAATTCATGTCCATGGTGTTCCAAAATGACGGCGTTTTCCCGACCTGATACGCCGTCATGTTACCTACGAATCCAGACCAAAATGACGGCGTTTTCCCAACCTGATACGCCGTCACGTTACCTACGAATCCAAACCAGCCATAATGCATATCATATATTAGCGCCAGGGCTAGGGCGGCGCTGATTGTTCTGTATCGTCCGCGTTTCCATCGTCTGCGCGGCTTGGGGCAGGGGTTGGGGTGGGATCGGGAACAGCGCCCGCTATAGTATATGGAACGGATCGCGGCTGGTCGTCTGTCACAGGTATGTTGCGCCCCGGGCGCGGCGTCCGCATTGGGCGAATTTCTTCAACGCCCGTATTGTTGTTCGTGCCTGGTGGGTCGCCGTTGTCGCCGGGGCTGTCTGTAGGTGCCTCGCTGCCGCCAGCATCAGGATCGCCCGCATCGGCGTCCACGCCGTCCTCACCGAAGCCTTCGCCGACGCCCTCGCCGCTCTCACCGCCCTCGTTGCCCTCGGTTCCTTCGCCGCCATTTCCGCCCTCGCCGTCCCCATCTTCGCCCTCGCCTTCTTCATCATCCTCTTCTTCCGCGTCTTGCGCGAATTCGGGAGCGATGCCGTCTACCGTATGGTACGGGCACCTGGGGAGCGAAGAAAATTCGTAGTTCCAGTCCCAAGGATAGGGATCCCCCTCCTCAGGGATATATGGTATCTCCCGTTTTATCGATACGCGTTCGGCGTATGACTCGTGCGGGCAGTACTGGCTGACCTCTACCGGGCTCCCGACCGCGTCCGAGCCATGGGCGCAGACACGGGTGAGCACATGCACCTCGCATGGATCGGACTCGTGCGGCTCCGTACCACTGATAAACAGTTCCGTGCGTATCGCGTTGCCCCTGGGGTCGCTCCGGCACAGCGCGGTCGGCGCCTTGCCCGAATAGGAACATACGCTTGCGGACACTATCTGATCCGGGACGGGGAAATTTTTAGGTTCAAGGCCCTCGTGGATCTTTTCCATGACGGTCTTCCATATGATCATGGCGTTGCTGAGTTCTTCTTGAGAGAGCGTGATTTTTTTGATCCTGTTGTCGTAGCCGTACCATGTCGAGGCCACGTAGTATGGCGTGTAGCCGACGAACCAGCGATCCGTGTTTTCGTTGGTCGTGCCCGTTTTGCCGGCGGCAGGCATCACGCCGTCGAACAAGGCGGCCTGCGTGCCAGTGCTGCCCGGCGTATTAATGACATCCTCCAGGGCGGACGTCATCAGGTAGGCCGTTTCTTCGCTGTACACGATTGACGGCAGCCGGACGGTTTTGTCCAGCAGCGGCCTGCCGTCGCTGTCGAGCACTTTGGTATATGTTGTAGGCTCGTAGTACATGCCCCGGTTCACGAACGGTACGTAGGCCGCCGCCATTTCCAGCGGCGTCACACCCCTGTGCAGCCCGCCGAGTGCGAGCGCCACATGCTTTTCGTTGTTTCTGTTGATGCCCGCTTTATCCAGATAGCTGAGCGACGTGTCCGGTATGTTGATCCACGTTTTCATGGCAACCACGTTGACTGAGCGGCGGACCGCGTTGCGTATCGTCGTGAGTCCACGGAAATCGTCCGTCGAGTTGCTCGGATATATCCTCTCCGGGTTGAGCGGGTCGAGATGCGTGGGGGCGTCGTCGACGACCGACGCGAGCGTTATCACTTTTTGATCCAGCGCAGGGCCGTATACGGCGATGGGCTTGATGCTTGAGCCCGGCTGGCGCCGCGCCTGGGTGGCGCGGTTGAACGTCCTGTCAGCCAGCTTTTCCCCATAGCCACCCGCCATCGCGATGATCCTGGACGTGCTCGGGTCGAGGATGACCATCGCGCCCTGCGGCGTCTCGCCGCTTAAAACGGCGTCCGGGTTATCCATGGGGAAGTATTGCGGGTCGTTGAACACCGAGTCGAGGGCGGACTGTATGGCGGGGCTTTGCGTCGTGTATATCCTCAGCCCGTAGTTGTATATCTGCGCCAGCGCCATTTCGGCCGTCATGCCCTTCTCGGCCATGAGATCGTTCTTTACTTCCTCAATCACCTGGTCCACGAAATATGAGTTGGGCCTCGAAGCGACAGCGGTCGTCACCGCTTTCGGAATAATTTCTATCGGTTCTTCCATCGCCTCGTCATACTCTTCTTCTGAAATCATGCCTTGGTTGAACATCTCGGAAAGAATCGTCGCTTGCCGCTTCATCGCGTTTTTGTAGCCGGTCTCGCTGAAAGGGTTGTAGAGACCGGGGCTGTTTGTGATACCGATCAGGAAAGCGCTTTCCGCAAGCGACAGCTCGATAACGGGCTTCCCAAAATATGTCCGCGACGCGGAACTGACGCCATAGCAACTGTTCCCGAAATATACGACGTTGAGGTAAAGTTCGAGAATCTTCCATTTTTCCATGGTTTTTTCCAGCTCCATGGCCAGGTACCATTCTTGGACTTTGCGCTCCAGCGTTTCGTCTTTTTTGCCGGTGACGTTTTTGACAAGCTGCTGGGTTATGGTGCTCGCGCCGTGCGCGTCAGATCCGCCCATCGCGAACTGGAGCCCCGCGCTGATTATGCGCTTGGGGTCGACGCCGTTGTGCGACTCGAAGCGCTTGTCTTCAATGGCGATCAGCGCTTTGGGCAGGTGCGGCGATATCTCGCTGTAGTGGACGAGCTGCCGGTTGACATTTCCGCTGCCGGTGAGCCTTGCGATCTGGTTGCCGTCGGCGTCGTATATATACGACGATTGGATCTTCATCTCCAGCATGATGCTGGTAATCGGTTCGACATTCTGCAGATAGCCGTATATGGCGCCAACGCCGGCGCCGAGCACGCCGAAAGCGATCACGAGAACAATGACAATTGATGTTTTGCATACGGTCAATATGAATCTTCCCATATAAATAAGCACCCATTTTATCGCTATGAACAATATTGCCAAACAGCGGCGGGCGACGCCCCACGGCGTCCATCCCTGTTGATCGCCGCCGTAGCCCGACCCATAGGCGCCGGACTCGTCGTAAGCGCCGGCAGCATCGTAGGCGCCGGGCTCGTCGTAGGCGTTCGGTTCGACGTAAGCGCCATGAGCATCGTAGGCGCCGGGTTCGTCGTAAGCGCCGGGCTCGCTATAGGCGTTGGGATCAAAATTAGCATTTTGATCGACGTAGTTGTTAGGATCGTCGTAGGCGTTTGGATCAGCGTATGCGCCTAAATCGCCGTAATCGCCGCCATCGCCACCTGGGTACGCGGGCGTCCCGCTCGCATCATCCGCGCCATTGCCACTGGCATTGCCACCACCTGGGTACGCGGGCGACCCGCCCGCATCGTCCGTGCCATTACCACTGCCGCCGTTTTTAGCATGTGCCGCTGTGCTATCACGCTCGGTGCTGTAAAAACCGCCGCCCTCATAAATGTCATCGGCAAATGCGTCGCCGCCATTTCCGTTAACTGGATTCGCAGGCGTCCCGCCCGCCTCATCCACGCCATTGCCGCCAACTGGGTACGCGGGCGTCCCGCCCGCTTCGTCTACGCCATTGCCACCGCCGCCATTGCCATTACCATTGGGGCTCACAGTAACATCGGTAAAGCCCCCGATGGAATCGTCAGTGACCGCGCCATCGCTGCTGCCGTCGGCGATCGGGTTTTTAGCGCTATCGAATGCAGGAGCGGCGGATGTGTGTTGCTGCTGCGTAAAACCGATCAACCGGGCCGTTTTTGAAAGCGTCGACGTGCGCGATGTTTTTTGTTGGGTCAAATAATCGGTAAAAATGGCTTTTAGCGATTTGCCGCCGTTGGTTCCATTTTCCCCGTTTTCGTTATCGCGGTTCTCGCCGCCGTTATTATTTTCTATATCGTCGCTATCGGCGAAGCGTCCGGTATTTACATTTTTACCCGAGTTTTGCCGCCCAGCATTATCTTTATCTATTTTTTTATCATCTGCATCCATAATTTTATCTCTATATATTTTCATTTATATGATATATATACCAGTTTATATTAAGGTATAAAATATGGCAAGTTTGCATGCCCGGCCGCCCGGCATTGACGTAGTTTAACGCCTCTGTAGCATTGCCGCGTGGTGGCGGAACGACGCCTCTGCGGCATTGACGCAGAGCGGCTTATGTTATATGATTTTCGGCGGTGGCAAACACCGCAGGGCGGCATGTCGCCCTGTACGCTGTATAAGGGGAGCAAATGCGCAAGAATGGCAGATTCCTATTAGTCGTCGCCCTGTTTTGGTTTTCGGGCTATGTGTTCATCCCATATTTTACGCCCTATTTACGGCAACTGGGCATAATCGGGACCACGGCCGGTATAGTCTTGGGCACATATGGGTTTTCCCAATTGGTGCTCCGCATCCCTTTCGGCGTCGCAGCCAACAGAAGCGGCAACCATAAAGCGTTTATGCTGGCCGGCTTCGCCAGCCTGGTGATTGCCGGCGTCATTCTCTGCTTCGCCACTCACCCCGCCGTGTTTTTTTTGGCGCGCTTTCTTGCCGGGCTCGCTTCGTCAACATGGGTGAGTTTTACGGTATTTTTTACTAACATGCATGAAGAAAGCGAAACAGGCAAGGCAATTGCCGCCATTATGATCGCCAACAATTGCGGTACGCTGTCTTCATATATATTCGGCATAGCCCTGTTTGACAGGCTCGGCATTGGTTTTATGTTTGTCACGAGCATCGCCGCAGCGGCGGCCGGCGCGGCTCTGCTATGCACGATCAGGGACGACGGAAAACAGGCGGCGGGCGGCGGTATGGATATGCGCGACTTTCTCAACGTAATAAAGGATAAAGGGCTGATACTGTTCTCTTCCATCGCCGCCCTAAAGCAGATAATCACATTTGCCACAGTCATGTCTTTTACGCCCGATCATGTGCGAAACAGCCTGGGCGCAAGCGGCCGCGAACTCGCGTTTCTGTCCGTCGTATATAGCGTGGCTTGTATTTGCGGCGCGTACTGGCTCCGGACAAAGCTCAGCGAACGCATACCATATAAATACCAAATAGCCTGCTCGTTCGCCATGTCGGCGATGTACTGCATTATCGTGCCCAGCGCCGGGAGCCTATGGGTCATATATTTGATGCAGATGGTCGGCGGCGTTGGCCAAGCTGCGGCGATGACGCTCACCATGACGCTCGCGTTGGGCGACATTCCACAGGGGAAACGCTCGGCGGCCATGGGGGTATACCAATGCGTATATAGCCTCGGCATGACGCTGGGGCCTGTCTTTATGGGCGGCATACTGGATGTATTCGGGCAGTTCAGCTACGCATGTTATGCGATATCGCTCATCTGCGCCGCTGGGCTGGCCTTTAGCCTGGTCGCCGTGGGAAAAAAGCGCGCCGTATAATTGCAACATGCCGCACAATCGTAGGTCGCGATGGCCTCATCAAACCGCATATTCGTAGGACGCGATGTCCCGTCAACGTAGTTGACGTTTATCGCACCGCAAAACGATGTCCTCATTGCACCGTGCACCGTGATATGATGTCTTCATCGCTCCGTTGCGTGATATTCAATATATTTTCATTAACGTAAAACAAATATGGGCATTTATACGTCCCGCGCGCCCCCCTGCTCAGCCTTTATCGGCAGACGTCTCGCCAATCTGCAGTTTCACTTTATCTTCTATGTAATCCTTTTTGCGAAACATGCTGCTTTCCGATTTTAACAAACGCGTCTCGTTTTGATTCGTCCTGTGGGTGGTCAGGTCGCTCATTGTGCATTTGCCCTCAAAAACCGCGCCCTCGGACAAGATAAAGCGAAAGACGCTGATATCGCCGTAAAGCTTACCGGTGCTCAATATTCTCAATGCGCCGCTGGCCTCTATCGTCCCCTCGACGATCCCCGCGATACTGATGTTTCTGGCGAATATGTTGCCGTTGATAATACCATCCGCCCCGATGTAAACGTCCGAATCCGAGCGGATTTCGCCGTTGAGCTTTGCCGCTATGTACAGAGACGATTCAGTATATATATTTCCGTCGATATTGACTTTAGACTCTATTGTCGAATCGTAGCCCTTGGCCGATACGGTTCCCAACTTTTTTCCAAACACACACAACCCCCCTATGGGCCTTGTCGGCATAACGTTACCTTCTATCACGGCTATTTTATCATAGTGTGGGCAATATGGACAACTTGCGCCCGAAACTGCTCTCCAAAAACCCGCTCTCGCGAAACTACTCTCACGGAGCGTTCCCGTAGCTACCGTAACTCCCGTAGCTACCGTAACTCCCGTAGCTCCCGTAATTCTTAAAACTCCAGTGTCCAAAGAAACACTAACGAAACGGGGCGCGGCATAGCGACATTAATTCTGGACAATATCGCGATGGCGATGTAAAATTGGCGTTGAGGGTTTTGAAGTTTTTCATAATTGGGTCGAGGGGCGCTCCGATATGGCTTTTGGCAGGAGGAAACGCAATAAAGGCGGCTGGGTCATTATCAGCGGCAGGCGCAGGTTCAGCGAGATTTTTTACGATTACAAGGTATTGTTCATCGTCCTTGGCGTCGCGCTATTTTCTGCTGCCTTGACTGCATATCTGTACCTGGCGGGCCCGCTGGCTGTTTCCAGGTATAAGTCCAGGGGCCTGGCGGCCATCAGTGCCGGCGATTTCGATACTGCGGCGGCCGCCTTGGAGAAAAGCGATGGCTTGAGCTTCACCCGGAGGCCGGACATTCTATACCCGTTAGGAGTCGTATATTTCGCGCAAGAGCGTTATGACGACGCCATCATGGTGTTTGATGGCATAATAAATACAATTGGCGGAAGCGTCCCATACAGGGCACTGCCGCCGGGCACGGCAGAGGGCATATCGACTTCGGGAGGCGGGCAGTCGGACATCAGTGGCGGTGCGTCGGTGGATGCGGAAGGCGGACTGGCTGCGCTGGCTGCGAACGATTCGTTCGGCAACGGCGTACCGATCAGCGCACAGGTCCATGCAGAATTCGTAGAGAGGCCCTATGTCCCCATCGAGGCATATCTGGACGCGCCAACGCTGCCGCGCATCTGCTATTTTCTCTCTGAGGCATATGCATATGCAGGGGCGCCGGATGCGGCGTATGACGCCGCATATTACGGCTTTGTCACGACGGGCGACGTCGATTTGCTGACGTTGGCTGAAACAATGCTCGTCAATCCGCCCGCATCGCTGACTTCCAGCGGCGTATACAACGGGCGGTTCGTGTTCCGATTCGAGCCCGTTCCGGAGGGGATACGTACATACTATAATTGGGACGTCAATCCCGACAGCGACGGGGCGGCAGCCGAATACCCTTATTTCGGAAGCGCTGCGGATTTTTACAGCCAGGACGGCATGGAGGTGGATTTCGGTGTGCATTCCATTTCCGCGATAAATGTCAACAGATATGGCTTGATCAGCCCCGAAGCCCATTTTATGTTTACGGTACTGGACGCCGCCGGGAATGACAACGGTAATATCATCAACGGCGCCATCGCCGTGGAGCGCGGCGAGGAAGTGTACTTCTTTAATGGCGATGGAATATATGTGGAAACGGCAGGCGCCGCGCTGCGTAAAATTACGGAGGGCGCAAACATAAGGTGCTTGAATCTGCTTGGCGAGTGGCTGTATTTTGTACGCATGGACGATTTCCATACGGGTATTTATAAAATTCGCGTGGACGGAACCGGGCTATCCAGGCTTTCCGACGCGGCTGCCGAATATCTGCAGACAGCGGGGGACAAGCTATACTACACGACGCGGGACGGCCTATGCTCCATGCCACCGGACGGCGGCGAGGCCGAACTTATTGTCGAGGGCGCCGTCTTTTGCGTTAATTATCACGACGGCATGCTGTATTTTATCATGGAACTGCCCAACGGGGATGTGGACGATGCCGGTCCCGTGTTCAGTTACGAGATCGACGGCGGCGCGTTGAAACAGTTGATATACGGGCCAGCCACTTTCTTGCAAGTGAGCGGCGACATGATTTATTACGCGCTGGAGAGCGAGGCCGGCATAGCAACGGCGCTGAGCCCCGACGGCCCGGTCGCTCGCATTGCCATGCTGGACGGCAGCCCGGCGGGCCAAGTTGCGCGCCCTGCGGGCTTGAGCGGGGCGGGCGGAGGCGCGGGCGGTGCTGGTGGCGCCGGAGGCGTGGCGGCCGGTAGCGACGCAAACAGCGCGGCCGCCGGGAATGGCACATCGCGATATATATCGGGCCCGATAAACAGCTTCCACGTCGACGGTGACAACCTATATTATTATGATGTGCTTTCGGGCAGCATTGTTTCTGTCGATGTCGCCGGTAGCGGCACAGGGGGCGGTACCGGCAGCGCAGGGAGCGGCCAGGGCCGAGGCCTATCCGCCGACCTGTTTACGAATACGAGTTATGTAGATTCTATCAATGTCGCCGCAGGGATGTTATATGGGCGCATGTCCGGCGGGGATACCGGCTACAGCTATTTCAGGCTGGATATGGCGCAGCGCGCTGGCGGGCAAGCAATAGTCGACGATGAAGTGTATACCTCGAGCAATACCGGCAGCGTAGTGCAATACGGCAGTAAGCTTTACTATATCGAAAGGGATGCGAGCGGCGAGCAAAATATATACGCCATAAATACATCTGTAAATGTGAACGAGCCCGTGGCCGTGGCGCTGCATCTTGAAAATGCTGGCATGGATTTCGGCGGCTCGGGGGGAGCGCCCGGTAATAACCCGTCAGGCGGTAGCGGGGCGGGGAGCGCCCAATCCACTGAGCAAGGCACCCAAAATACTACGCAAAGTCCTCAAGATAATACGCAAAACGCGCCAAATGATGGACAAAATACATCAAATGGCGGGCAAAACGCATCTATTGGCGGGCAAAACGCGCCAAATGACGCATCAGATAATGAACCGGTCTCGGCGCTCCAGGGCAGTGCGGGCGCTGTAGGGTCAGAACGTAGCGATGCGGTGATTTATGGGTTCTCCCCGGTTGGGGGCGCTATTCTGTATGGAATACCGGCGGACGAGCAAATCATCTATATCACCGATCGGCTAATAATTACCAACGACTATATTTACGCGCGGCTGTATACGGTGCCGGAAATAGAAGTGTACAGTGCGCCCGGCGTAGTCAATGCGCCCTGGGCGGTCGTGCATGGAAGCGCGCGTTATCATAAATTTATGGAGCTTCGGGCGCAGGCAGGCGCCGGATCGGGGGCAGGTTCCGCCGGCGAGGATGGGGATGGGGGCGCACAGTCTGACAGCGCCGAATGGCGGCCCGGGGCCGTTGGCGAAGCCGACGACGGCACTGCGGGCGCCGCCGCAGATGGCACCGCTAACGGCGCGCCCTCTGGCACAGACACCGGCGAATCCTCTGCCGACGGTGTTTCGCCCGGCGGCGAGACATCGGATGTAGAGCCTGGCGAGGCGGGCGGCGAATTACGCGAAGGCGCGGGCGAGGACAATGGCGAAAGCGGCGCGGCCGATAATGGCGCAGGCGGTGCGGGTGGCACAAGCGGCAGCGCAGGTGGCGGCGCAGACGCTGAGATACCGGAAAACGTTGTGTTTCCCGAGGTGCTTGCGGACAATGGGATGCATATGTGGCATGGCATGTCACAATTTCGGCAGTTTGACGACAGGCTGTATTTTTCGTCGCAAGCAGGGTTTTTCAGCACGGATATTGGGTTCATGACCGCCACTTTTGTCAACGGCGACGGCCCTGAAATAGGCGAGGATTTCCTGGTTTCGGGCGACAAGGCGTTTTTCAGGCGCAGCATTGTGTCCGGCGAGAGCGGTTTATATATGCTGGACTTGAAGAGCGGTCAGCAGAGGCGCATTTTTGGCGGCAATGCGGCGGGCTTTGATGTCTCAGCGAATTTCATTTATTTTACGGATGCCGACGAAGGCGCCATGTACATGTTCGACACGGATTCGGATGCTCCGGCGGTCCGGATGTTTGAAGATGGCGGCCTGACTGGCGACATTGTTATATGCCGCGAAGGCGGTGGGCTTGTCGTAAGGAGCCCAGAAAACGGCTTTGCCCTGTATGTGATGGATTCGGACAGCTTTAACGTGCGGAAGATTACGGAGGGCGGCGCCGACGTACTTGCATACTACCGCGACTTTATATATTACGAGGCGTGGGATATGCCGGGCACATTCATCAGGCTGGACGTCAAGCGTGCCGGCGCGGACGGCGCAAGGAGCGCGGACAGCACAAATGGCGCAAATGACACTAACGTTGCAAACGGCGCCAACAACGGTACAAACGGTGCAAACGGCGCCAACAACGGTACAAATAATGACGGTAACGCCGACGCCCCCGACAGCGAAAACGACGCAGACGACGCTTCCGCATCCGGATAGCGTTATTAAGCTTTAATCGCCCAATCC
>Ga0099364_10008705_pt1 | contig 14234 bp, 10 predicted proteins | sample TergutTh196P3_FD_73070 | JGI IMG/M metagenome (GOLD analysis project Ga0099364, IMG submission 73070) | Microcerotermes parvus P3 segment gut microbial communities from Pointe-Noire, Republic of the Congo - Th196 P3 | ecosystem: Host-associated > Arthropoda: Insects > Digestive system > Gut ... | reverse complement strand
GTAAATCTTTTGCATAGGAAAAACTCCGTGTTAGGACTTTGACGTTAGGACTTTGACGAATGAATAACAATTCTTGAAATGTTATGATACCCCAATTCCAAAAAAAGACAAGATACTAGTTCATTTTGTGAAAATCGACTGGGTTTTTTCTTAATGTCTTTTACGACAAGGGGTTGGGGGAAAATTAAGGAAAAAAATATAAGTCCTGTTAACGGACTGGCGCTTCCTTGCGTCTTTGCGGTTAAAAGAGAGAATTTTTTTTAACCGCAAAGTACGCAATGGGTTAAGAAGAGTACACAAAGTACAAATTGGGTGCGTTTCGGCATCAATCAAAGTGCAAAAATTGATTTTTAGAGGTTCCCTTAAGAGTGGAAGGGTACTATATCACCTCTCTTATCTTATTGACTGTCTTTTCCCACTGCGTTGTGGGAACTTCCATGACCGCATTGCCGTCATCCAGCAAAAACAGGACAGCGATGCCAAGCCGGTTGGCGAGTTCCCCTCCCTTTTGTTCGCCGAGGATAAACATTGCCGTTGCGAACGCATCCGCTTGAGTGCAATCCGGCGCGAGAACCGCTACCGAAGTCAGTTCTGCTCCTTCACCCCGGATCGGCACCGGCAAACCCGTCCGAGGGTCGAGGAGATGCGAAACACGCTGCCCGTCAATCTGTATGGTTTGCAAATAATGACCGCTCGTTGCTAAACTTTGATTCTCCAAAGGGAATACTTGTTGAAACCCCGTAAAATCCCGCGTCGGTTTTTCAATGCCGACAATCCATTCCCTATCCCTGTCCTTACCCCTCTTGCCTTTGCCGCGCACTTCGCCGCCGATTTCAATCAGGTAGTCATTCATTTGATGTTCTTCGAGCAGTTCGGCAATGCTATCGACGGCAAAGCCTTTGGCAATACCTGAAAGGTCGATTGCCAATTCCGGTATCGCCTTTTTCAGTGCCGGCGGGTCAAGCCGGACAGAGAGTTTTTCGTAGCCGGTTTGCTCTTTGAGTTGGAGGGCGGAGGTTCTTAAATCCTCGAACGACCGGTTCTGCCGCTGCCCGCCTGCAATTCCAAAACCCCAATGCGGTACAAGCGGAGCAATGGTAATGTCAAACGCCCCTTCGGTCATGTTCGCAATGGTTTGTGCCGCCTGAACCACACGGGCAGTCTCCGGGGAGACCGGAAACCACTCTTCGGTGTCGGTTGAAGCGTTAAACCGGCTGACTTCCGAACCATGCCGATGGCTGGACATCATTTCTTCGAGAGTATCCAACCGATGTTGAATGGCTTCGGTAATAGTCTCCCAACTTGCGTTTTCGGGAAACCGGGCAACCTGGACTTTGTAGTCTGTTCCCATCGCTTTACCGGTATGTTCCCGGCTGATATAGTTCACCGGCGTGTAAAGGAAGTACCACCAAATGAGGAACCCGGCGACAACGGCGACAATAACGTAGCGGGCAACATCCCATACCACATGGGACGGTGCCGATTCGGCAGGAGATTCGGACATATCTGACATATCTGACACAGTATTATAAAATTGATAAGGAGAGACGACGCAACGCCACCAACTGACTTGATTCTCTGTAACATCTTTACGAGCCCCGCGTCTCCTTTGCGCCCTTTGCGGTTAAAAAAGAATTAACCGCAGGGAGCGAAGTATAACAGAGGCAGTCCAAAAATGCAAGAAACAGACTCACGGCAAACGGCAAATTTACACACACCCCGCACCCCGCCTTCTGCCACTTGCGGACGGGACATGCCTATGCTACAATGCGGAGCATCCATGTCCGTTAACTTTGGAGGTAATAATGAAACGACGTGATTTTCTCAGCATAACGACACTTGCCGCCGGAGCGGCGGCACTCACGCCATTGACCGGAGTTGCACAAACGCCGACTCGCCTGGCACCTATGGAGCCGGTATGGTATCCCCTCACCAAAGATGTTAAAACCACTTTGATCGGCTTCGGGACAGGCATGCGCGGCGGGCAGCGGCGAGCCGACCTGACCCGTATGGGGTATCCCAAAGCCATTGAACTGCTTCGATATGCCTACGATTTGGGGATTCGGCTTTTCGACCTTGCCGATATGTACGGCACCCACGATGTTACTGCCGAAGCATTGAGGGGAAAACCGCGTGATAGTTATGTTCTCGTGTCCAAGTGCTGGATGCGCCCCGGCGGCTTGCCGGAACAGGAGCGGCTGCCGCCGGAGGAGAGTATTAAACGTTTCATCCGGGAATGCCGTACCGATTATATTGATGTCGTGCAGATACATTGCATGGACAGTGATCGCTGGACTCAGCAATTTGCGGACGCGATGGAGAGTCTGGAAAAGGCAAAGCAGGCGGGGCTGATTCGTGCTCACGGCATCAGTTCACATTCTTTTGCCGCCTCGGAACTCGCCGCCGAAACAGAATGGTGTGATGTTGTTCACATCCGCATCAATAGCGAGGGAATGGCAATGGATGGTCAGCTGGATAATGCCGCCACAGTGCCGGAAGCGGTTCGGATAGCCAAGAAAGCCAAAGATGCCGGCAAAGGGGTGATTGCGATGAAAGTTCTCGGTGAAGGCAGAATGGCGGGCGATCCTGAAATGCGGAAGAAGTCCACGAAGTTTGTGATGGACCTCGGCACGGTGGACGTGATGATCATCGGCTTCACGGAGATGGAGCATATCACCGAGTTTGCGGCAAATGTTGCGGCACTGCGTTAAGGTGTTTGCGGTTAAAATCTTTTTAACCGCCTTTTTTTAACCGCAAAGGGTGCAAAGGAGCCGCAAGGAACGCAAGAAAAAAAGACCAACGCTTTCCCATTTACAGTATCCACACAAAAAATTGCCTATGACCGATCGTCTTCGTATCAGTACAAAATTACTCTCCGTCTTTGCCCTCCTTCTCGTGCTTCTCGGCACGATGGGAGGGATTGGTTATTACACGTTTTATCTCAAACAAACGTCGGCAAACGATGTGATTGCCTCGCAAACGTTACTCGCCGACATGCAGCATTACGGACAATGTTCCCGCTCCGTATTATTACAGGCGGCACTGGGACTGCTCTTACAAAATATCGAAGGAACACAAGAAAGGCAGATAGCCATTGATTCTGAAATCCAAGCCATCGAAGAGAGAATAACGGGCAGATTCACCGGAGAAGATGCACAACTCTTTGAGGAAGTGAAAGAAACTTACCGGCATTTTATCAGGGACAATGACCGGTGGTTTCAAATCGAAAAACGGCGTGCCGAAAAAAAAGCAGAACTGGATGCGGCGGGGGAAAAAACTATTCGGGCAATGGAAAATTGCATCGAAGCCTTCCAAGAACTCATGAACATTTCCGAGGAGAGTGAAGAAAGCGATGCGGAAAAAGTCTATGCCCGCTTTGTGGAACATATCCGAAAAATGGATGTCGGACTCGGCAAAATCACGTTTTTACGATACTCTTACGTTGAGTTACGGAATGAATTAAATCCTGAAAAGAAAAAGGAAATTGCCCGGCAAATGATGAATGACATTAGGGCACTGATGAATTACCTCGGTGAGGTCAAAATAATTGTCGCCGACCCGGCACGGCAGCGTTTGATTGGTGAGGTGGTTGATGCCGTCCATGATTGGGGAATCATTATGGAAGCCATCCTTGAAATAATGGCGGAGCAAAACGAAATCCTCAGAAAACACAACACGAACGATGTCCGAATAGCAGAATTGTTAGATATTTTGATGGGAAGCGTCCGCAGACATACCGAGCAGGTGCTGGCACAATCCGAAGAGACCGGCACACTGATGTTTCAGATTGAGATAATGTTGGCTATTCTCACGGTGATGATCGGTTTGATCCTCGGTTATGGGACACTGAAAAATTACGCCGACAATCTGGAACGCGTCGTGAACGAAAGAACGGCGGAAGTATTCCGACTGCAAACAGCCGTGCTGGACACGGTGGCAGACCTGGTGGAGTTCCGTGATCAACTCACCGGCGGACATAACGAACGCACTCAGCGGTATTTGCTTATCCTGATAAAGGAACTGATGAGATCGAATATCTATAAGGAGGAAGTCTCCCAATGGAATATGGATTTCCTCCTGCCGTCCGCTCAACTTCACGATGTGGGCAAAATTGCGATTCCCGATGGAATACTGAATAAGCCCGGCAAACTGACGCACGAAGAGTACGCAATCATGCAAAACCACGTCACAGTCGGCATTGATGCTCTGAAAAAAATAAAGTCCAACACCAGTGAACATGCCTTCCTGCGGCATGCCATCGCCTTTGCCGGTGCCCATCATGAAAAGTGGGACGGCACCGGTTATCCCATGCGGCTCAAGGGGCAAAACATTCCTTTGGAGGGACGTTTGATGGCGATTGCTGATGTCTATGATGCGCTCATTTCCGAGCGTCCTTATAAGAAGGCTCTCACACATGAGGAGGCGAGCCGAATTATCGAAAACGAATCGGGAAAACACTTTGATCCTGTGCTTGTCGATACTTTTCGCCGTGTCAGAGATGAATTTGTCCAGGTTGTTGAAGAAAATAAGAGCGTTTATTTGTTGGGGATGAGAATTCCGCCCTCAGCGGGGTAGTGGCAATACTGTAAGCGGCATGCAAGTTGTCCTTTGCGGTTAAAGTCTCTGTTTTTAACCGCAAAGGGCGCGAAGGGTACGCGAGGAGTGCAAGGGGACAATGTTATCAAACACAGAAAGAGATGACTCAAAATTTATCGGCATCCAAGACCATCTCACCCCTCATCATTGTTGGGGTGGGGCTACTCGGCTCTTCCATCGGCTTGGCAGTGAAAAGACGGAACCTTGCCCACACGGTCATCGGCATTGGGAATTGTCCTCAAACGCTCGATACCGCTCTGCGCTGCGGAGCCGTTGACCTCGTTGCCGCTGAACTAGACTGCCTCACGGAAATGGACGACGCTCTGGCAATCATTTGCACCCCCGTCCGGGCAATCGTAGAATATGCCGAGCGGATCACTGCCCTGAATCGCCGCATGCTTATCAGCGATGTCGGCAGCACCAAAGGAAACATTTGCCGCGAACTCGAACAGCGCGGCTGCCGGTTTATCGGTGCCCATCCCATTGCCGGCAGTGAAAAGAGCGGACCGGAATTCGGCGACGGCGATCTGTTCCAAAACCGGCTGACCCTTCTCACTCCGACGGCTTCGAGCCGTCCGCAAGATGTAGAGCATCTGCGGACCTTTTGGGAATCACTCGGTTCGCAGGTCATTTGCATGGAACCGCACCGGCACGATGAAATCTTGGCGAAAACCTCACATCTTCCTCACGTCCTTGCGGCAACATTGGCTTCACTGGTGGAGTCCGCGGAACATCCCTTTTGCGGTACAGGTTTTGCGGACATGACCCGCATTGCCGCCGGTTCGCCGGCGGTGTGGACAGATATTTTTCTCGAAAACAAGCAACCGCTCCTTTCCGTCCTGGAATACTTCGGCAACCGGCTCGAAAGGCTAAAAACCGCTCTCTGTGAAGAAGATGCAACGGCGATCACCCAATTTTTAGAAACAGCACAGGCGAAAAAGTTAAATTCTTCGTAACCGCAAAGAGTGCAAAGGAATACACAGAGAACGCAAGGAACACGTCCAATTTTTCTCCGTTGGGGCGGAATGACTCCGCATGCATTTTTATAGACCCGTCCCAATTCAGCTTATCTGGCTCCCTATCTGGAGTCGGCTTGCAATCCCCGCACGTCAGGATAAAATAGATAGAGTTAAAGGTGTGACGAGTATTCTCCAATGTTAAATATCCTGGAAATCGGCTATTACCCCGGCTGTGCGTTGCACGGGTCGTCCAATGATTATGAGGCTTCCGTCCGTGCTTGCATGAAAAAATTACAGGTCGAACTCAAAGAACTCGACGATTGGATTTGTTGCGGTGCGTCGGCGGCGCACAATATTAACAAAAAATTGGCAGCCGCGCTTCCTGCCCGGAATCTTGCTGTCGCGGAACGGGATGGTTTCGGCGAAGTGCTCGCCCCCTGTCCGCTTTGTTCCATGGAACTGCTCCAGGTGCGGAACCGGCTCCGGGAGTCGGAGTCCTTGCGGGCGGAAATGTCCGACATTGTGGAGTGCCCCGTCAGCGGTAAGACCGAGGTGATCAATCTCATTCAGATTTTTCAAAAAATTGGTCCGGCGAATATCGTCTCGGCGGCGGTCAAAACACTGGAAGACTACAAACCCGCTTGTTACTACGGCTGTCTTTTGCTGCGTCCGCCGAAAGATTTGCGGTTCGACGACAGTGAACATCCGACCTCAATGGAAAACCTGTTGCAATCACTGGGTGCCGTGCCGGTCGATTGGAACTACAAAACCGAGTGTTGCGGCGCGGGTTTGACGCTTGCGGATGATTCGGTGGTGATTGAACTGACCGGAAAAATCTTGCACAACGCAAAAAAGCATGGGGCAAATTGCATGGTCGTTGCGTGTCCGATGTGTCATGTGAATCTCGACATGAAACAATCCGCTATCGAAAAGACACTGGGTGAATCACTGAACCTGCCCGTCTATTATCTTTCCGATCTGGTGGGTATCGCTCTGGGACTTTCCGAACAAGAACTGCGAATTGATAAGCATTTTGTGCGGCATACCTGAAATAGCATAAGGGAACCTCTAAAAATCAATTTTTGCATTTTGACTTATGCCGAAACGCACCAAATCTGTACCTTGCCTCCTTTGCGGGAACTTTGCGAACTTTGCGGTTAAAAAAGAGAATTTAATCGCAAAGAACGCAAAAAAGGACAGTGGTGCCGTGTCGCAGCCCAACCACTCCCATGACAATTTACAAAAACATTCAAGGCGTTCCACAATTTCAATTCGAAGAATTTTATCCGAAATCCACCCGATACTGCATTTTGATTCCCGTCATTAACGAAGGCGAAAGGATTCAAAACGAACTCCGCACCGCCCAACAGCATGGTATCGGCATGGTTGCCGACATCATCCTCTGCGACGGCGGTTCGACGGACGGCAGCACTGCCCCGGAACTCCTTCGCTCGCTTGGCAGCAACTCACTCCTGATAAAGCAGGATACCGGAAAACAGGGAGCGCAACTGCGCATGGGTTTTTGGTGGGCACTTCAACGGGGATACGACGGCTTTATCACGGTTGACGGGAACAACAAAGACAGTATTGAGGACATACCAAAGTTTATCGAAAAACTGGACGAAGGTTATGATTTCGTACAGGGATCGCGATACCTCAAAGGGGGGCAAGGCATCAACACGCCATTAGCCCGGCACATTGCCGTCCGCTGGCTTCATGCACCGATCATCTCCTTAACGGCACGGCATCGGTTTACCGATACCACGAACGCCTACAGGGCTTATTCAAAAAAATACATCACCCATCCGGCTGTACAACCCTTTCGGGATATCTTCTTTTCGTATGAACTACTTGCCTACCTTTCTGTCCGGGCAAGTCAACTCGGACTTTCTGTTTGCGAAATTCCTGTTACAAGAACCTACCCCAAAGGAGAAAAAACGCCGACGAAAATCACCCTGAAAGGATGTTCTCAACTGCTTAACATATTGTTTGATAATTGGAGAGGAAAATTTAGCCCTTGACGGGAACGAAGGAAGGCGGCTTGCTGGGCTGGTCTTTTGTCTCTTGATGTTTCGTCAGCCGACGATGAATGGTGTGGGGAGTGCAACCGACTTCTCGTGCGACTTGAGCAACGGAATCTCACCCTTTCATCCGCACCGGTTTTAGGCTACAATGACTACCATACAAAAGACAGAGAAAAACCCTTTCAGGGAATAGTATGACAAAAAAACAAACGGCAAAACAATCGGCAATACTGCCGCCGGAAGCCTGTAAAGAACTCCTCGGATACCTGAACTTCTCTTCGGGTAATCACGATCCGAAGTTCTGCAAAACACTCAATACCCTGTTCCGAACCCTGTCCCAGGAATTGCCGCAGTCCCATCAGGATACTTGTTGTACCGCTGAACGTGCTGTCTGTTTTCTCGAAGAGCAACTTGTTTTCCTTGCCCAAGAGTCCGAAGCCTTTCGTCCCGACGACCAAGCCGGGCTTGTTCTCGCCCTTGTCCGCCAACATTTTTTCACGGCGTATCGGCAATACCATGCCGACCTGCTTTTTCACCAGCCGGATGAACTCCTTTTCAATCCCCTATTTCTCGGCAAAGTTTTTGAAGCCGTTTTGGAGCAAGGTTCCCCGTGGACGGAGCATGAACGAATTGTTCCCGCCGTTATTGAAAAGTTAAATGATTATATCGGCTATCGTCCCACGCCGACTCTGGAAGGTGCCGAGAAACATGAACCTTATGCCCATGAGTGGGTTGCCCCGATCCCCTTGTACATTGATGGGATCGGCACGGCTGCCGGAAAGTATGAGCAAGTCGTGGAACAGGCACTGGCGATCCTTCGGGAGACGGATCCGAAAATTCTTGAAGAAGCGTGTCTTGATCCGGCACTCATTCAGGAACTCGTCCTTGATTCCAGGGCGTATGATTTTGACCATCCGGTCAACCGCAAGCCGAATTATCATTTCGGACTCTGGGATCCGAATTTTATCGACAATAAGGGATACTACCGCCGGTTTGTGGTGCATCAGGTAACGCTCGACGGTATTATGCGCCGTTTGGAGACGGCATATACCGGCGAGTCCACTGTTGCCGATGTGCCGTTGGACGAATTGCTCTACGAAGCCGGCTCGGTGCTGGCGGGGACAATGCTGATGGGAGCGGGTGTGTGCGGCGACACGCCGTCAACTTATAGTTCGGAAACCTCCCTCAACGATTTGATGCCGCTCATTGCCGAATATCGGGACCGGTTCTATACCCAACTCATCAAGAAGATTCCGCAAAAGATGAAGCCGCGCATTGAAGCGGAACAGGAGAAACTTTTCCAGCCGTTCGGCGGTTGCCGGCAGGATTTGAACCGGCAAATGGCGAAACGCCGTGCCGACCAATTGCAGCGGATGCACCTTGCCCGGATTTTTGCCCGGATGGGCTACGCCGAAGCGGCGATGAAACAGGCGAATGCCATCTCGGTAACATCATCGAGAATTTTCACGATGACCGACTGCCTGATTACTGAAACACATTCTTTTATCGATCAAAACAAATTGACCGAAGCCGCCGGGAATCTGCCGAAAATCGAAGATTTGATTCACCGGGGGATCGCTTGCGGCGCACTCATTGACCCGTGGACAATCCTCGGTTTCGGCGGTGCATTCAGTCTTTTCCATACCGTAGAAAATTCGATTCACGATCACCGGATTGATGATTTGGTCAACCTTTTGGAAGAGGTTTTTGACATTTACAGCCGTTTGCAAAAAGAGGCGGCGGCATCGGGCAATGGTGATTTGCAAGCCGACCTCTCTGACCAGATGGGGGATTTAGCGAGTTGGTGGGATCAATACGGCACGACCGATGTTAACAACATCGAGTCTTTTTCCGGCAACGATGCCTGGGAATCTGCGATGGTGGTTTCGACCGCTCTTGCTGCCTGGCACAAGGCAGGGACGGCTGCGGGGGATATTGCCTTCTGGAGCCGGCACGTTGAGCGGTTCAAAACGACGAAAGCGTTTGTGCTCCTGGCGGAGGCGTTGCTGGATCAGCAAGACCCCGTTGCTTCGATGAATCTGATGATGTATTGGCTTGACCGGGCGGGGGAAATTCCTCTGGTGGAGAGCGATTATTCGTTTCATGCGATTGCTGTCCGTTGGATGGACCAACTGTGGAAACCGCCGAAAAGCGAAAGTGAATCGGAGACAACGGCAAAATCCTTGCGGCGGCGGACAGTAAAGGATGTTCCGCCGCTCTCCTTTGCGGAGCGTTGGAAACTGACGCGGAAGTTCTTTGAACTTTTGGAAGCGAATGCCGATTTTTACGGACGCGTTCCTGAAATCGAACTGGATGACGACAACTTCAAAGGGGGGAAGAAAAAACGGAAGGGCAAAAAAACACCCCCCAAAAAGCCGAAAAATCCGAAGAAGGAATCTGACGGCTATTTCGACGATGATTTCGGCGGTGATTTTGGAGACAATTTCGACGATAATTTCGACGGCGAAGAGGGTTTCGAGGACTACGACAATAAGACCGGCGATGATAAAAAAACGCGCAAAGGAGGCAAAGACTCTATTTACGGAGCCGCCTACGAAGACTTTACGTACAAAGACTCCACCGACGACGGCATCGACGATGCCTTGATGGATCAACCCTCCCCCGGCAATTTCCATGATGGCGAAAACCTTGCGATTGCCGAAGAGATGGATCGCATCGGCGACCGGTTGCTCTTCGTTTCAACGATGTCCAAACTTTGGAAGTTTGTCACGGAACGTCTTGCCGGATTCGTTTTAGTGCCGAAAAATTCCGCCTGGCAAAACCCCGCCGTCAAAAATGAGACCGATGAACTGTCGCCGGAAATGCTGTCGGAAATCGAACAGAGTGTAACCGCCTGGCTTTCGCAAATGGACGTGTACAGCAGCGGTTTAGAGGTACTGTTGCAGCAGGCTTCGGACTACCAGGTACCGCTGCCGCGCGGGACGGGGGATTCGCTGATGGAATATGACCGCCATCGCGGCATCAAGGAAATTCTCATCGACCGGACAATATGGACGCACGTCGAGGTGTTGGATACAAAGATGGCACTCGAATCGTATCTCGGCAGCGAAAACGGCAACACCAAAAGAGTCAAACGTGAAGCATGGGAAACAGCAGTATTGGAGGTCAACCGGGCAATTTTCCGCTGCGATGTCAAAACCGTGAAAAGAGTCTGGAATCAAACCTTAAAAGTGCTGTCCCGCGAAACGATTCTCTACATCCCGACCTCGCGCGGCGGTTCGGCGGCGGCAATCGTACAGTGCCGACGAGTCCAGCAGGCAATCCTGCGGCTTTTAGAATACATCCCCCGGCTCGGCTTGCTCGTGGAACTCTTTAAATTACTCGACACCATCCAAACAATGGAAGAGGACAACACGGTCAAGCCGGGAGCGATCACGGAATTTGACCGGCTCGTGGAAACCGCTGCCCGTGCTGTTACCAAATGCGTGGCTGTTTCCGCAAAGTCATGGAGAATGAATAAGGACAGCGCGAAGGAGCAGCACATGCAAAATACCGCGTTGGTCAATTACATGGAGCAAATCACCGAGGAACTCCTGAATTTCTGGGTATCGCACAGTCAACAGATACGCATTTCACCGGTCGAACCTCTGCTGGAACCGAGACAATGGGGCAGGGTCAAAGAGTTCATCCGGCGTTACGGTCAAGATATTTTCACGCAGCAAAACATGGGCTTCGGCAACCTGCGTGCCATCATGCACCAGGGAGTTGACCAATACCTGCAAGCCTTAATGCACATCAAAAAGGAGGAGGGGGAGGTCGAAATTGCGGCAAAGTTACTCGAAGACATTGAACAAAAACGCATCGACAAACGCACGGCGGCAAACCTTTTGGAGACGGTCTTTGAAGCGATTGCCGAAAACTATTCAGAGTACGTCGATTACAACAGCACCACCACGCACTCCGATCATGGCGAAAAACTCTACATGCTTCTCGACATGCTCCGTGTACAGGTCGGATACGAACGGATTTCATGGAAACTCAAACCGGTGTACTGGATGCACGATGCCATGATCCGCGCCGGCTGCGACGAGGCGGCATTGCTCTGGAAACGGGCATTCGCACAAAAGAGCGTGAAGGCGGCGGACGATCTTCTCAAAGAATATCAGCGGCTCAGCGAAAAGTACGGCATGTGGCTGCCGAGCGTCCATGAACGGTTACAGGAACGTTTCGTGCGACCTTTACAGGTGGACCGGATGTGCGGTCTCGTTCCCAAAGCGATTCGGCAGGCACAGCGGGATGAACCGAGGACAGCGTTCGAGGAGTTATATGCACAAATTGAAATCTTTGCCAAAGACCCCATGGGAGTCGGTTTTGAAATGCCGGAGTGGCTCTCGGCACTCCGCAACGAAGTAATGTCCACACGCATGGATGTCTCGGCACTCGAACAGTCCGACGACGAAAGGGAGAGCGGCAGAGATGTCTTCAACTCACAGCCGCATTTCGAGCAGGCATGTGTTTCCAAGCCGCAGTTGGACAAAATTATTGAGACGTTTATATCGTAACCGTATATCGTAACCGGCATATACTGTAAACGGGGGAAATTGGACGTTTTTCTTTGCGTCCCTTGCGGTTAAAAAAAGAGAATTGAACCGCAAAGAACGCAAAGCACCGATTGGTCGAACAAAATCCGGAATGAAACGAAGTGGAATGACGGAGCGAGTCCAAACCAATTCGCAACTCGCTCTAGAGATTCCCAAGAAAGAAGGTGCGGCATCCAAACCCCCCTCGACTCGCCGTTTTTTTTGTGGTAGAATGGGGACAGGGTTGGCGGGCGTTTTTTAGTTCATATCGAAAAGAGAGGTTCTGATGACTTACACTGGTTTATTTGCGGTTCTCGGCTTTAGCAATCCGATTGTCTACCTTATAGTTGCCCTCGTAGCGTTTTTGCTTTTCGGCAATCGGCTTCCGAGTGTGATGCGTTCACTGGGACGCAGCGTGGTGGAGTTCAAGAAGGGAGTCGCGGGAGTCGAAGATGACATCGACCAGGCGGTACGTTCCGCGGATGATAAAGTGAAAAACCAAAAAGAGGATTTGGAGGCACAGGCGTGACGATTTCTCCGATTAGCATCATCGCGATTTTGGTATTAGGTGTGCTGTTTTTCGGCAAGAACCTGCCGGAAGTGGCGAAACAGATTGGCACGGCACTCCTTGAGTTCCGCAAGGGGGTGAATGAATGGAAAGAGACACACCACCGTCCTGCGGGTGCGGCTCGTTCATCAGACGGCGCAGCCAAAGCGGCGGCGGTGCAAGATGAACCGGGGGAGCGTTTTGAGACATCGGGAACGAAATTTGTCCCCCCTTCGGAGAGTGCGTGACACTGTCCAATGCCTATGGGCACCTCGAATAAGGGAACCTCTAAAAATAGATTCTTTGCGTCCTTTGCATAATCTTCGCGCCCCTTGCGGTTAACATGGTTCGGATTTAACCGCAAAGTACGCAAAGTTTCTACAAAGAACGTAACGTTCAACTCCACACCATTTTCGATACAGGGACTTTATTTTCCCTGCATTTCGGATATAATCGGGAGCGGTTCGCCGAACCGCCGTTCGGCGCGTCCTTAGTGTAGTGGCAACACGATAGCTTCCCAAGCTGTAATTGAGGGTTCGATTCCCTTAGGACGCTTCAGTCATTCTTCGTCCACATAGTCTTTCTCCGGCAACGTGTCTTCGGGGGTGTCGAAATCGCCGAAAGTGTCGAGATCATCGTCCAGACAAAAATCATCGCCGGGAATGTCCAAGTCGTTGGCTTCATATTCATCGTATTCGATGACCACCTCGAATTCTTCGTCGGAAAGATACTCGTAGTCCTCGTCAAAGTCGAGGTCGAAATCGTCGGCATCGTCCACGTCGTCATCTGATAATAATAGTTCGGACGAAAAGGGGAAACTCATAGAAACATCATGAACACAAAAACTGAGCACGATTCCAATATACCATAAACGGAATCAAATGGAACTTTTCTCTTTGCGTCCCTGCGCATCAGTCCGTCGACAGGACTTATATTTTTGTCCTTAATTTTCACCAAATCTCTTGCTGTAAAAGACTTTAAGAAAAACCCCAGTCGATTTTCATAAAATGAACTACTGTATCACCTTGTATCACTGAAGATTAGTCAGAATCAGGAGTTATCGCAAATTACCAAATTGAACCGAAATAAAAAGTGTCAAAAAGTGTCAGACAAATTCGTTGATTTTATTGGCAGATACTTTCGACTTTTTGACAGGCGCAGATTCTACACATGATGTGGAATTTTTCAAGAGGGGTACTTTGGATATACAGCCTTGGGGGAGCATCCACGTTTTGTGGGTTCCTTTCCATGCGTTTTCCCATTGGTTGGAGTAAAGTGCTGCACAAAGTGTCGCTATTCTGTTCACCCTCGGCAACCTCCAGCACGCTCCCGTCTGTTTGAGGCGCTTGCCCACCAAACTCTTGCAGGCAGCCTCGATCAAACCGCTCCCAATCGCACGCCCCGCTGCCAATCGCTCCGCATAATTCAGTCGATGGGCATTGTTGCGAAAATACTAGTACCCATCCTCTCTTAAAATTGTAGATATTGCTCTTGACTGTCCTTGGCGGAATTTGTATCCTTCCGCATTGTTACTCCCACTCCTGCAATGCTATGCGCAAGATTTACA
>Ga0099364_10008704_pt1 | contig 14235 bp, 7 predicted proteins | sample TergutTh196P3_FD_73070 | JGI IMG/M metagenome (GOLD analysis project Ga0099364, IMG submission 73070) | Microcerotermes parvus P3 segment gut microbial communities from Pointe-Noire, Republic of the Congo - Th196 P3 | ecosystem: Host-associated > Arthropoda: Insects > Digestive system > Gut ... | reverse complement strand
TATTTTGTTCCTAAAGGAACATTTTTCATCCGACGTCATTTTTTCCTGTTTGATGCTTTCATTGGAGTCTCGCAATGACGAAGCGTTCTTTTACGATTGACATGACACTCATAGTCGCCTTGTTGGTAGCAGGTATCGGCAATTGCCCGGTAGTCTTGCGCAAAACAGGCAAAACAGGCAAAAAGGAACAGAAAGGTGATGAAGGAGGTTCTCATTGTTTGATTGGTTATTGGTTTTTGAAATAGTCGATTGCTTTGTCGAGTTCGTTCTCCCAGTTGGTTTTCAGGGCTTCAAACGCGGCGTCGTTTCCTGTTATGCGATAGGTCTTTTCGTTTTCGGCTTCGAACAGTTTGATTTCGGCCATGACAGGCTCGTGAATTTTGTTGCGGTAGTCGGCTGCTTTTTGCGCCCAGGCCGTGCCTGAAAAGGTGTCGGTACGATATTTATCCAGGTTGGCGTTGATCGTCTGGACGACATGGCGCTGATGCATTGCAAAAGCCTTTGCCGGCAAGTCGTTCAATCCGGCGTGCAAGCGCCGGCAATTGTTCAGGTATTTGTTACCGAGACCGTTGTTCAGGTGTTTTCGGGCTGCGGCGAGGTACGATTGGGATGTGTTCAGATTGTAACTGCCCGATCGATAATACCGGTTTGCTTCATTGATGAATTGTTGGATCAGGTTATGTTTTTTTATTACATCCTGAATCTCCGCTAATTGGTCGCTTGCCATACTCCCTTTACCGAGGTAGGGGGATTGCATCAGGGCGAGCGTTTCGCTGTCGATGCTGTCCAATTGTGAAGGTAGCCATTCGGAACTGTCGAAAACATAAAACGCTTCCCTGATAAATCTGGCGGTATAGGCGAAAAACAATTTTTCGGACAGGACATGGCTCCATTCCATGTTTTCGTGACCACTGCCGAACGAATTGTTGAGACGTCCATCATCAATGTGATACTGGATCAGGTGGTACAATACATTCCCGGAAACGGATGCGGGCAGGCGTGTCAATGAATCGATTTCACGCTCAATGCGTTTGATAAACGGATTGGCGGCATCTGCAAACGATACCGGCGTATCATCGGATGGAAGCGGCTGATCATCATTGTCGTGGGAGGGCGCGAACAACTTCCAGACGATCAGGCAAATAATGGGCAAGCCGATTATGGCAAAGCGAATGATGCGTTTATATTTTTTTTCCATGATTATATTATTTTGAAAAAAATCAGATTCTATAACGAATTGCGTGGGTAATCAAATTTTAAATGTTTCGTACCTTACGGCACGATTCTTATAGAGGCATATCTTTTCTACCGATATTTTGTTCCTAAAGGAACATTTTGCTTACCCATACAAAACGTTATATAACCAAAAATTAATTACTTTGACCAAAAATTACCTTTTTTTAACCAAAAATTACCTTTTTGAGGCTGTTGGTTATTTTTAGCAGAACCGGCGCCTGTTTTCGATTTTTGTTCACTCTTCGACTTATCCGGCTGAAGAGAACCAGGCGGATAAGAAGCACTTTGATTACCGCCCCAATGGTTTGGGACTTGACGATCCGGCGCCGGCGGCTCTTTCTTAACAGTGTTCACGCCAACCGGCGTGACTTTAGGCGTCAAGCGTACTTCGATTTTATCTTTGTAACGTATGTCGATTTTTTGACTTGTGTATGGCTTATAATCTTTATGAAAAACCGCTATCACATGCTCTTTCTTTACTTCTTCGCCATACAATTCGATTTCGTTGCCATACGTTTCATAGATACCGTCTACCACGATTCTTATGTTGGTGACAAGTGTATGTTTAAAAACGTCCATCGCCGTTATGCTTATCTTCCTGTACGCTTTCAATGTGACTTTTTGACGAAATACATTATCAGGGGTAATGAGAATGGATCCCCTCAATTGATCCTTTTCAAAGAATATGTACCATTGTTTGCCTAAGTCATCTCCTTCAAAAACCAACTCGTCGCTTGATGGTCTATACCTGATTTTGTCAACGATGTGTATATTCGTCAGTCCCCGTACCTGACTGCCGGCGCTGTCGTACAGGTCGAATTTAACAGTCCGTCGTTCTATTTCCAATTCGCGGTATTTGATGCAAAGGCGTCCGTCTTTGCTGATTTCAATGTAATCGGGATACGATTGGCATAACTCCCCTACCTTGCCGTTAAGTGAATGTGGCGGCAGACGATACTGTTTCGAATAAGCGATTTCAATTTCATGATTTCTCTTAATTTTATCGCCATGCCTGAGAATGATTCCCTTGAACTTGACGGTGATCTCCAAATCATTTTTACTGGATATATCCAGCCTGTATTCGGGATTATCGATTTTTCCTGTCAGGTTGCTGGCGGGATCATGGCGCAAAGCATTGAGCGAATTATTCTTTTCGTTTTTCACGAAGAGAATCTGTTTGTACGTTTTGTACTCTTCCTGATAAGGATCGTCGAAATACCTGTGCAGTTCGGCATTATTCCGGTAATAAACATAAGCCGGCTCACCAGCACCCCCGTCAAAGGTTTCAATATAATACGGGGGGTTTATGTCTCGTAACCATGTACTGTATAATTCTATTTTACTGTTGATGGTCTTCCAGTCTATCTTCGCATTGCCAAGCGTATTGTTTTTAACATTTTGACTGCAGTAATTACTGGCAATGGCGTCCAGCAACGATTGCATTTCGTTGCCGGATATTTTTTTATCGTTCGTGCAAAAGATGGAAAAGGCTATGTATCCCATTCTGCCATCACCCAGCTGGTCTCTAACGACGATGTATTTGGAAAAAATACAATATGATTTGATAATCTTACGGTTTTCGCGGATCGTATGAAATTGGAGCGCGTATGCTTCCTGACCGAGCGCATCGGTAAGGGGGTTGATCGCTCTCGAATCAAACAAAACCTTCTTCTCAATTTGTAACGTTTGCGGATAGAGCGTAGCCAACCCGCCAATTGTTCCCTTTACTATTAATTCCATAATATGATTGTATTAAAATGATTATAAACTATTTTATGATGGTGTCGGCGGTTGCACTTTGCATGATCAATTCGATGATTTTTTCCGAATAAGCCGTATTTACCTTGCAATACTGCTGGAAAACCACGTCGCCGATTGAAAACAACTGGATACTTAAAGGTATGTTATGGTGTGTGCAAATCGTCTCCAAAGTCTTGTAAAAATTGTGATATTCGCCTTCAAAAAGCGTTTTGATCGCTGTCTCGCTTTCAATCTTATCGCATTTGGTTATTACAATATGAACCGAATGTGTTTTATTTTTAAGAATTTTCTTTTTCCGCAAATAATCCATGATGGCCTCCAAATAATTGACTTGTGAGAGGTTGTTATGGTCGACCGTATTGGTTTTTGTTGTAGGGTCGATGAAAAAGAAATGCATCTTGAGATGATCGTTTTCGAGAAACATCATTGTCTTTTCTATGGTTTGCCGTATTTCGTCGGATAGCGCCATTTCATCTTCAAATTCATAGTATCTTTGGTATATTTCTCCTGCCATGTCATATAGCCCTATCCTTCTCCCTTTGTTTTCAGCCTCATCTCTTCTGAGCAGGAATGGGATATATTGGATTATTCTTTGGACGGTAGGCCCCGGTAATCGCACATAACCGTCTTTATTGAAAATATTAATTAATGAATCTTTGTAGAACTTTCCATACTCTGCTTTGAGATCGGTATCATGAATTAATGAATAGATTTTTTTAATCGTATAAAGTATGACGGCTAAGGCACATGTCTTCCCTGAACTTGGTGATCCCCAAAGGAATATGTCCATGTACCCGAAGGGTATGTCTTCAATGCATGAAGGCGTTATGCCATACCTTATATTAGGTGTTTCCAAAGATTTAATATTTTCATAATCAATGCCCAGCACCTCACAAATATGCTTTGTGTGTTCAATTCCATACGTATTGATATAGTCATCGAATGTATGGGCGTTGATTGTTTTTCTCATTTCTTTTAGGTTTTGAACGGCCTCGCGTTCTTTATTCATCTTTTCAATTATCTGTTTGATATTCTTTCGCTTAGTGAGATCAAGGGTTCCTTTTTTCCCCAACTCATCAAGTGTTACGATACCGGCAAGAATGACTTCGGCTAAGACATCATCTTCCAGATTGCTCACGTTATCAATGTAATAATCCCTGTTTTGATATTTTTCCGTTTCATCTGATGTATTTTCTGTTTCAGGCACTTCTCCCGATGTGTTTTCCGTGACGCCGGAATTGCTCTTCCCGTTCGTAATCGCCTCCAAGTCAATACCGTTCGCAATGGTATCATCTTTGAAAACTTTCCAAACAGGGCGGGGCGCTCTTTTGTGCCGTTTTGAAACAAGGCAGGACAGGAGCAGCAACAATGTAAAAGTAACTATCCAGCAGAATGAATAGAGACGGTCTGCAGGCGTCAGATCGTATCCGGTTTGAAAAATGGATTTTATGCTGACCAAATCATGGGTGAGGCTGAAATTGACGGCTGTTTCGTTCTTTTCCCTGTTCATTGACAGGTGAATGAGTTCGTTTAACATTTCGACGGACAAGTGTTCCACTTCTTTTACTGCATCGACCGCCTTATACAACGGTTGCTCGCCGTTGATTTTTTCTCTTGCCCGGGCAAATCCTGCCATACCCGTTTGTTTGAGTTGCAGGTATTCGGGCGAAATCAGGGTGGCATGAAGCGTAAACAGTTTGTTTCGTATCTGGTCGCTTTCGGCGATACGACCGTACTCGAAGCCGTAACGGATGTAATCCGCAGGATTGATTTCGCGGCCTGCCACTGCGTTGTTTAGTTTGCTTGCATACAGGGTCTCGCGTGCGTTTACATATCGTTCATATTCCGCAAACATGCTTTCGGACTGCGTGATGGAGGCGGTTATTTTTTCACGGATCTCACCACGCCGGCTGTAAACCGTCATACTGTGGAAAAAACTGTCGGGTATCACAAAACCCAAACAGAGTATTACTGACAGCAAAGTCATCTCGCCAATGAAATGGAGGCGAAAATGTCTGGCTGCCATCTTCATTTTTTTAAGGCCAAAGCCCAGGCCGAATACTGCCAATCCGCAGATTATGATTACCATTACATCCGGATTCCCCGACGACAGGTAATAGTGGCTTTGATAGACGACGTAACAAAATACGACGGCGCCCAATACGGTGGAGATGTCCCACCAGGATAAATTCTGTTTCATAATAATTGAAAATTGAAAATTGAAAGTTGAAAATTAAAAACTGAAAACTGAAAACTGAAAACTGAAAACTACTGTTCACAGCAATCGGCGGTCATGCGGGCGATGACCATTTCAAGGGCTTTGTCTGCCTGGATCATATTGCCCGTTTGTTCGCCGCATACCGGCAAGCCGGTAGCCTGTAAGATTTCGATGATCTCCGGAGGCGTCAACTGCGGGTTCACTGATTTCATCAATGCGATACAACCTGCGACTATCGGCGATGCCATACTTGTTCCGCTGTATACGGCGTTTTTCTTTTTTCTGCCTGTATAAGCGTAGATATTGACGCCTGGCGCCGACACGTCTGTATGCGGCCCGAAGTTACTGAAAACGGCTTTTTCATAAGGGAGCCTGTCAATGTCGACTGCCGAAACGACACAGAAGTGCTTGGGCCTGTGAAGGGGGTGGACGCCAGCCAGTATTTGATCGTTCACGGCCGCTAAAACGATCATCGCACGATGGCTGTCGGCTATGGACATTACTTCTTCCCACAAACGCGCTTCATGCTTGAACCGGTTTTCGATGAGGTCCTGCTGATAGGCTATCGGAAAGGCGCCCATTTTCATGAACATTAAGCCTAACGAAACATTGATTACGTCAGCGCCCTGATAAATGGCGTACAATATTCCGTCCAAGACGCTGGTGACGGTCATCAACCCGTTGGCGTCGGCTATCTGTACCGGCATGAACAGGCAATCCGGCGCTATCCCGGCGAGGCCTTTACGGTTGTCAATCGAAGCCAGAGCGATTCCAGCGACGTGCGTGCCATGGTCAAATTCCTTCTGAGGAAAAATTTTCGCTGAATGTGTCCAGACGTTATAGGGTTTGGTCACTCTACTACCCTTTAACTCCGGATTCAAGTTGAATCCATTGTCTACGATGGCTACCGTGATACTCCTGGCGCCTGTTGTAATGTCCCATGCCTGTGGCAGTCGGCAAGCAAACAGGTGCCATGACAATTCTCTGTTTCTGAAGACCGGATCATCGGGCGTGTACATCATCTCAAATAATGCTTCGTCGAACACAAACAGATCGTAGTCAGTGAACTTATCAGGTATTTCCTCCATCAAAACGGCTCTTTCGTCCGGCGGAACTTCGACTTGCATGCGTTTTACGTTATCGTCCCAGTAAATGATCCTGTACTTGTCCTCCGGATATTTCTGTTTGAAGTCATTCACCAGATCGAGGATCGGTCTTTTGTCTTTCATCAAAATGTTCAGCCGGTTACCTACGATTACCGGATTGCCTGGTATCCTCTTGATTTGAGTCGTATCAACAGGCGGTAAACCCTGGAAGGGCGGTAACACTTTCTTTCGCCTGCGACGACCGTCATCAGGCGCACCAGGGGTGGGCGCCGGAAAGAAAATCCTGCATCGCCGGGTCTTCGATTCGCCGGCAGGAGGTTTTTCTGTCGGCGGAGCGGGGATTACTGGCGACGGGATTGCTTGCGAGGGTGGGTTTACAGGCGGCGGTGGTGCTTCCATCTCGCAACTTCTGAATAACCCTGGTAACAATAAAAGAAGAAATGCCAGCGCCGCCGCCAATGCCAACAGCCAAAGCAACAATTTACGGAAATTCAGTTCGCGGTGTCGGGGCGTTTTTGTGACGTAACCTTCCGTTTTCTCGGGTTGCGCTGTCAGTTCCTCGTTCTGTTCGTCGGGCGCATGGTTTTCCGGCTTGGGAGGATAGACCGGAATATCAATATTTTTAACGATTTCCTCATACAATACGGGGAGATCCTTTTTCAGTGACATGCCCCAAATTGACAACACCACTTTGCCGTCAGGATAACAGAAGACCGAGCGCTCGTCAATAGATTTCGGGATAGCCTTCTCAAGGTGTTCGGCGCAAAGCATGTTGTCTTGCATTTTGAGTCGCGCGATCGTATCATTGTAGTGTTTGATCGTGCGGTTTAAAATTTCTGCATATTCCGCCCGTTCCCTTCCGTCCAATTTCGATAGTTGCCGGGGCGGGATATCGTCGAACGGGAGGCCATGCCACTTGATCGATTTGTCACTTTTTATTTCGGGTTGCGCCAGAAAATGACGTTGCGACGGGTCGATATGAGTGTTTACAATCGTCTTCACGTCGCCGTGACAATGCTCGACAAGCCTGTAATTGCCGATATACTCTGAGGTAAAATACTTCTCAAAATCGGCGGTTGTACATAATAAATCCATAAGAGTTGAAAGTTGAAAGTTGAAAATTAAAAACATTAACTAACCGTCCATTCGGATTTGTAATCCGAATGTCTTGAGTATAAGGATTTATAATCCGAATTTAACGTTCAGTTTTTTTATCGCATTATAAATGCTCATACTCAAAATTGCTTAATTATAAATTAATCAATACGAAAAGAACGGTCTGATTATCCCGTTAGGGATAAATCGGTAGAAAATCGGATTAAACCCATGGAGCGTGCCGTAGGTACGCAATATTTTCCTTGCATATCACGTCCCTACGGGACGTTTGGAGGGAGGAAAACCCCATTATCTACCGATATGATGTCCCTAAAGGGACAAACGACAATTTGCAATGCACCCATTCTCATACTCTAAATTGCTTAATTATAAATTAATCAATACGAAGAAGCGATTATTTCGCCAAGCGCATGGTTTGCTTTCACGTCGTAATCCGGTATGTCATAGCCAGATATAATACCGTTCTTCACGCGGTCGCTCCACATTTTGTAACTCCGGTAGTTGGGTAGCAGCAGGGCTAAATCGTCTGTAAGCGTTTTATTATTAAGCGATTCATACAGATTATTCATCTTTACGATTAAGTTGGCCGCCTCGATGTCATCGTTGTGCAGGTCTGTCGCCTCGTTTGGCGCCGCAGCGCCGACATGGTTGATGAACGCGTTCATTGTTCCGGCGGTGATGGCGGTGACCATGCCGAAAGCCTCGTTTTTGACGGTATGACCGTCGATAAATGGCCTGATATGGCTGGCAATCGTCGTGGCGAGCCGTTGCTTTTCAAAAAGACGCCTGAACATCAACACGATGTTTTCAATCATCTTTTCGGTGTCGGCGCTATTCAAACCGGCTTTCGACAACAGTTTGATAATGTTATCCTTACTTCTGTTCAGGCGCTGTTCGATCCAGTCATTCACGAACGTTTTGGCAAGCGCCTGCGCAAAATCAATGATGTTGTCGTCGTCGCCATTGAACAGTCTGTGCAGGTCGATGCCTTTCGCTTCAAAATAGGCCTTACACGACGCTGCATCCTGCATTTCATAACTTTTACACAACCGTTCCAGGTTCGTATCAAAACTGTCGTTCGCATCAAGCGACCGCACACGCCACCTTATCAGGTTGTATTCGTCCTGGATGGTGATGTCGCTTCCTTTCTCGATATCTTTGATTATCTTATTGTAACATATGTTGACGGTGGCTTCATCGACCATCAGTTCCTTGATCATCACCCCGAATTGATAGATGTTCTCACCGCCGAACGAGATGTCCAACAGCGATTGCGTCTCGGTAGCCGTCGCCCTTGCTTCTTGCAGTTGCCTGTCTGAATCGGTATCGTCGAAATAATTCTTTTTCATTTCTGTGCGTATCCTCTCCATTATTGCGTTGAAGTCGTGGAGATTCTTCTCGTAACGCGCCCTGCTGATATTTTCGGCCGCAATGTTTATCTTCTCAATAATCAACGCCGAACCGTCTTTATTCATCGTCGCGGCCGCGTCCCAGGCTCTTTCGACATCCTCGAAGTGAATCTTGACGAACTCGTAATTGATAAACGATTCGCGCAGGTGTTCCCTAAGATTGGGATAGGTCTCAGGCTTGATTTCTTCTGTTTCAGCGCCAGTTTCACGATCTTTTTTAAAAAGGTTTTTAGAGAACGCAAAGTCACGCAGAAGATATATATTCTTAAATGGCACATTATCAGTCCAGTTTGTAAACCAGGAATAGGATTTTACATTTATTAATTCGTTCTCCAATGTCAAATGAAAACGCTGCTTCCACCTGTAATCTAACGAAGAAATTTCGTTTTCGTTTTCGTTTTCGTTTACTTTTTCTTTGTCTAAATTCGATAACTCCAGGTTTTCATTAAAAAACGTACCAATCAAAAACAGGGGCGCTACCTTCGATTTTTCCATAAACGCTTTTCGTGCGGCAGGATTCTGACCCACCGTGTTCCTGACCCATCTATCCAATATTTCCGGCATGGCTCTTTGTGCTGATTGTTCATGTTTACAACAGACGAGTAAGAGATTTATCTGTTCGGCCATGGAATACTTGTTGAACAGGAATCCGACCTTGCCCCGTATCAGCAAATCCGGCATGATCGTCTCTTGTATATGACAGGCCGGCAGGCCCAAACGTGCGCGAGCGCCAGGGAAGTCCAATATATCGCTCGAGGTTAAATAACCTTTTCTTTCGGTCAATTCCTCGGGCAGGCAAAAAACAACCTCCTCAGATAATGCTGATAACCAGGGTATCGGAAACTCTTGCAGTAACGTTTCCTTACCGTTTTTGAACAGGAGGATAGACGTTTTGGTGGCCGTAGCCGTTGTCTCGTAAATTTTATTGAGGGTATGGATATCAAGCAAACCGCCCTGCTCATGCTCATATAACACCGCTTCAATCGGCAGATATAACGTCTTGTTGGCAAATCCCAATTCCGAATATTTCTTTATCAGGTTATCAAAAAGAGTTGTGAAAACCGCATGGTTATTCCACAACAGCGAGAACACCTCCGGCCATTCATCGTATCGTACCCGTGCAACCAACGGCGGTATGACCTCAAAGAAACGGGATGCCAACACATTGGCCGCTTTAATACCGAAAAAGGCCGTGAAATATTCCTGCATCTCCAATAAATCATCTTCACTTACAGCCTGTTGCACTTCGCCGCCATGCGCATATCGTTCACTTAAACCGTCAATCATGGCGTTCAGATCATCCACGGATAAAACGGAGTCGTGCACGATGTCGTTATAAAAACTGTCGCAAAGCATCAGTATGATAGACGACACCGATAACAGTTTTACTTTCACCGGGAATTTCGCGTTTACCCATTTTTCGCTGATGGAAAAGCGGGTTACGATACTTGTGCATTCTGTTCCCTGCCCTAATGAATTGATATTCAAAAAGATGTGACCGGCAATCGCAAAAGGTTTCCCAGGCTCGGACAAAAATATATTCACGAGATAACTCTTCCCCGACTGCGATTCGCCAAAAATGGCAATGGCGGCCTTGCTGCTCAAAGCCTTTCTTTTACGTTTCAGCGACTTGCGACAGTCGGCAAGCATCGCCTGCTTTTGCCTGTTGGACGGAAGGTTTTTCCGATACCAGGCAATCGCTCTTTCAATACTATCGAGCGCTCTATCCATTTTTTCCAGAAGCGCTACATTCGTTTTTTCTTCCATAACAATGCGTTTAATGGTTTATATGAGTGATATTCAGATTGTTAAATATTCCCGTATCAAGCCAGTTTTCTCTTTCACCCGTGCTTTGTATCTGTAAAGAGAAAAAACGCAGCCAGTCGTTCCCCTGGTCATCCACCACTGACGTGACGGTCAGTTGTTCCTTATCCGTGTTGTAATCCCGTGTGATGGTGAACGTTAACGGCATATTTGTCCTTATCTTTTCTAACGTTTCATCCACATTGCCGGTACATTTTTTGATTTCATGCAGGTTGAATGTTAACAGATAGAGGGGGCGTGAAGGATATAATCCAATGTCGAACCGGCGACATCTGATCAGGGCAGGAACAACGTTTGTCCTGATGACAGCCGTATTATTGTCGGGCGTAATAAACGCTTCGTCCATGTCGAACCCGGCAAAGTACTCGGAGGCGGGCGCTAATTGCCTTTGTATCTCATCCGTATTCAACGAAAAACCTGTTATTTCGCCGCCTGACGATGCGTAATGGGCGATCAGGGCGGCCACAGGAACGATTGATTTGGCGTCGCTCACATACCCGTTACCGTCAGTGAACGGAAACCAGTTGCCTACCCTGTAGTTGTACAGCGAGATCAAGCGGTCAGGCGCTATGGCATAATAAGTCAGGAAAAGTTCCGTGAGCGCGCCGAGAGAGGAGGGTCTACCCGACAACAATACGAAATCCACTGAATAATAGGATAATAAGGTTGAAACAGTACGCACTAAGGGATCGAAAATTTTTCGTACTATCTTGACCATTGTATCTTTTTTATAGTGCCAGACAAGTTCCTGAAACGCAAAACCGAAGTGACACTCGAAAAAAGCGAGCATGCTGGCAGTCGGCTCATTCTCACTGTTAAAAATATCCTCAAATCTCAGCGTCGCTTCATCTACCTGATTCCTGCGCAGACACTCAAGCAAATATTCTGCCACCGTGACGGATACCTGCTGATTGAACCGTTTCCTGTACTGACGCGCCTGATTACTCTGTTCGGCGTTGTCCTCGCCGAAGAAACGGTTGATCAGTTGTGTAACATTGTTTTTGCCCATCTCATCCTCTTCCAATCGCTGTTGAATAGCGGCATAAGGGCCTTCGATAACGGTCTGCCGTATGACTTCCTTCAGCAGGTCTTCGCCTGTACTTGTATAAAAACTCTCGTAAAAAAGCGGTACGGGCGTCAGGCAGCAGGCCCGTTTGCTGTCATGTTTATAAGACGAAATGATAAGGTCGGTGGTGCCTGCGCCAAAATCGATCGAGCCGATCGTTAATGATTTGCTCCCCTCTTTGCTCCCCTCTTTGCTCCCCTCCAAACCGTTTCCTGTCTTGCCGTAAAAATCAAAATAATACGTATAGCGGTTTAAAAATTTTTTCGATATCTCCGTGTATAAAAAGACGAGCGGGAAGGCCGACGCCTCGTCGAAGAAACGGTCGTTTTCTGTAGGGACTATCCTGACAAGTCTGTCGTCGTTTTCGTTGTAAAAGCGGTTCAATAGGATGGATGCATCTTCTGCACACTTTCTTAATGCCGATTGCTCAAAGCGCGACATGGTAGTCGGGCAGGTGATAATCAGATGTTTAATTTTACGCGGTATGTTTTTACCGCCTCTTTTTCGCCGGTAGGCATAACTGTTGATATGCATTCTGCTCTGGGCGAGTATTTCGATAAACGCGAACATTGTAAGCGACTGACGCGAATATTTCGCCTCAAAACCAGCGCCTCCTTCATGCGATATCGAGCCATTGGCGTTCAGGTACTCAGAAATACCCTTCACCCGGATGCGCCTGTTCCTGTCTTTCTCGCCTTCAAGACGGATATAACCCCATTCTTTTTCCTGCATATTACTGTCCCAGAGGTAACGTTTGGGGCTTAACGAGGCGCTGTTTAATTCTAAATCCTCGTCCATATCCGATGCGTTGTTAATCAAATGATTAGCCTCCACGCCTAAGCGAGCCGCACTGGGATAAACGAATTGTCGGTCATGGATGCTATTCCGCTTCTCAAACCTGCCGAACGATACTTCACGGAATGCCAGCCTCATGTTGCATGTATCGGAATAGATGTTCAGCCGTCCATTTTTGACAGGATTGGTAAAATCCTGAAGACTTAACATATCGACCGACGTGAAAATATCTTTTTGTCCATAGTTATCATACCGGTTGTCGAAAAGGAGGACACTCGTACGCGAATTACCGATGTCCACAGCGATATCAATATCCCTGCAAGCCACATTCCAGTCGGAATACAGCGTGATTTCCGGCAATACGTTCAACTGCTGGATATACCGCACCAACAATATATACTCCGCGAGGTATTTGAGCCGTATCTCCCCGATGGCCGGTTCTGTTAATAACCTGTCGGTGTTGTCGAAGCCGTGAACCACCTGCAGGATTCGTTCATCGACCCACTGACAATCATTGAGTTTCGAACAAAAAGCCAGCAGTTTAAACTCGTCGCCACACAGGCTGAAACGCAGCGATTCCTGATTTGTGTTTTCATAGACGGGTATTTCATTCCCGGCATGATCGCCGGTGATGCACGAACGCGTATCAAAAGCCAGTAAGATATTGTATTTTTTTACCGTCCTGTCTTTCGTGTCCTTTGCACCCTTCGTGTCCTTCGCACAGGGAATTAATTTCATCCGGCACCAGTTGATCGGGCCGAACGCCCATGTTTTCCTTTCGTCCAGGATAGATTCATGAAAATAAGGGAACGGGAGCCATCTGTTCGCAAACTTATCCCAACTGCAACTTTGAATATTTAAATCAAAACATGTCGATCGAACGCCCCGTTCGTCACCACCCGTATTTCGAATCGTACATTTCCCTTCCCCCGTAAAGGCGTCTTTGATGTCTTCCCATGTAACGTTTTTCTTTAATCCATAGACTACTTTCCCGTCTTTCAACAGACAAAGTTCAAACAGGTCGCGCTTATTGACCCACACCTTTTCCGTTTCCTTTTCCGATTCAAAGCAATGTGCAATTTCAAGTTTTAACTTTCCTTCTTTCCGTTTGTCAGGGTCATTCCTATTGTCAGGGTCATTCCGTTTGTCAGGGTCATACAACTCCTGAAAATACATTTTGAAATTGCCATCGCGGCCGCACGGATCAATAACAGTTGGCGCCGTGTACAACTGAATGCCCGTATTCGATATTAATTCTATTACCTTCGCTTCCATCATCAAAACAATTAATAATTTGCGGCGAAGGTAAGCAGTATTAATGCAATTGTTTCATAATAAAAAAGGTGAAAATGTAATTGAGAATGGAAAATGGAAAATGGAGCGTTAATTTGCTAAAACGATTTCTAATATTTACCTTTGCCCCGAAATTATTTATTATGGCACGAGTTTCAAAAAAAATTTCCATTATCCTTGTTATTTTCGGATGTACTGTAAGATCGCTTGCTGCAAGCGATTACAAATTGCCCGAACACCTTCCGTCCCATCCGCGTATCTTTTTGACGGCGCAACGGATGGAAGAGATCAAAGCCCTCATGAAAACCGATCCCTTTCTGGATCGGCAAGTCAAGGAGCTGCAGTCCAAAGCCGCCCGATTGCTCGACGGTTTCAAAAAGGAGGGTCCCACGCCCTATGTCTTGCCCGACG
>Ga0099364_10008703_pt1 | contig 14235 bp, 11 predicted proteins | sample TergutTh196P3_FD_73070 | JGI IMG/M metagenome (GOLD analysis project Ga0099364, IMG submission 73070) | Microcerotermes parvus P3 segment gut microbial communities from Pointe-Noire, Republic of the Congo - Th196 P3 | ecosystem: Host-associated > Arthropoda: Insects > Digestive system > Gut ... | reverse complement strand
CTACGGTTTTATTTCCAGTAAACCACAACGCTAAATGTAATTCTTCATTGTAAGCAGCAAGTGGATTTTCGTCAGTTCTTTTTTCTTTATGGAAAGAATTGCAAGTGCCGATTTCGTAAAATTTGAGGTCAGCGTGCTTGCGGTTGGCATTGTGCGTAATGCTTTCTAATCCGCCAAACAGCAATGTTTGACGCATAACGCTCAAATCAACACTCAACGGATTCATTAGTTGCACCGCGTTTTCTATCGGAAATGTATTGAGGTTTTCGTAATACGAAAATTTTGTGAGCGAATTGTTCATTATTTCGCTGAATCCCGATGCTGTGAGTTGTTCGGCAATAATTTGTTGTAATTTATGGCTGTCGGGTTTTGCCGAGTACGACAGCGACGATTTCATTTCTTCGCCAGGCAATACATTATTATATCCATAAATGCGAAGTACATCTTCAACCACATCAACATCTTTTTCCACATCAACACGATACGTTGGAATAGAAAGCAATGCAGTATCGCCATCTTCTGAAATAATTTCTATTTCCAATGCTTTCAATATTGAGTTGACTACTTCTTTTGGAATTTCTTTTCCTATTAATGTGTTGACTTTTTTATAAGAAATGGTTACTTGTTTTGGTTCAATTACTTTCGGGTAAATATCAACGATTTCGCTCGAAATGCTTCCGCCGGCAATTTCTTTGATTAATTGTGCCGTGTATTTCAATAAATATAATGTATTATTGGGGTCGGCGCCACGCTCGTAACGAAATGATGCGTCGGTATTCAATCCGTGGCGGCGAGCGGTTTTACGAATGCTCACGGGATTGAAATAAGCACTTTCGAGGAAAACGTTTTTGGTGTTTTCGGTTACGCCCGAAGTCAGTCCGCCGAACACACCGCCGATACACATTCCGCTTTCGGCACTACAAATCATTAAATCTTCAGCGCTTAATTTGCGTTCTGTGCCGTCGAGTGTAACAAAATTTGTGCCTTCAGGAAGATTTTTTACAATCACTTGATTGCCTGAAATTTTATCTAAATCGAACGCGTGCAACGGCTGTCCCAATGAATGCAGTACATAATTTGTAATATCCACTACATTATTAATAGGTCGCTGACCGATGGCTTTCAAGTAATTTTTCAACCACGCGGGCGATTCTGTTACTGTAACACCGCCAATCACAACAGCGGAATAGCGCGGACATGCATCGGTATTTTCGACCGAAACTTTTACAGGAAGATTGTTGTTGTCAATTTTAAAATTTTCGATTGATGGTTTTTTCAGCGTAATATTCTCATCGCGTTGCGAGAAATAAGCAGCTAAATCGCGTGCTGTTCCAAAATGCGAAGCGGCATCAATACGATTCGGCGTAATATCAACTTCGATAACGGTGTCGCTAGCAACTTGATAGTAATCTTTTGCCAACATTCCAACAGGCGTATCCAATGGCAGTTCGATAATTCCGTCGTGGCTGGTTCCAATGCCGATTTCGTCTTCGGCGCACAGCATTCCTTGCGACTCTACGCCTCTGATTTTCGACTTTTTGATGGCAAATGTTGAATCGCCCGAATATAATGTTGTGCCAATTGTTGCCACGATTACTTTCAATCCCGCACGGCAATTTGGCGCACCGCATACGATTTGGAGCAGTTCGCCAGTGCCAATGTCGGTTTTTGTTACGCGCAATCGGTCGGCATCGGGATGTTGTTCGCACTCAATAACTTCGCCCACAACCAAGCCTTCCAATCCGCCTTTTATGGTTTGAAATTCTTCTATCGCGCCAACTTCGAGTCCTATTGAAGTAAGGATTTTAGCTGTTTCTGTTGCCGGCAAGTCAACATTTATATATTGTTTGAGCCAATTGTAAGAAATGTTCATAACTTTAAAGTTCAAGATTCAAAATTTAAAATTCAAGATTGGCTAACGCCGATTTTTAATTCAAATATGCAGAAAACATAATTTTGAATCTTAAATTTTGAATTATTTTAGGGTGCAAAGTTACAAACTTTAATGAAGAATGAAGAATGAAGAATGAAGAATTTTCATTTTTGGTGTAGCTGCTCGCAACTTTTTTCTCGTTTTTTCTTGCAGAAACGGAAAACAGACATTATCTTTGCATCCGCAAATAAATGGTGATTATAGCTCAGTTGGTTAGAGCGTCGGATTGTGGTTCCGAAGGTCGCGGGTTCGAGCCCCGTTTTTCACCCAAAAAAGTGTAGAAGTACAATATACAAAGCACTTACAAAAAAATAAATGTCTATAAAATAGTTTTTTAACTGTCTATAGACATTTATTTTTCTAAGCCTGAAAGTTTTGTTTTAATAAGTTAGTGTCGCAGCTACAAAAAAAAAATGAAACTATGGCACGAAAATCAAAAGAAATTATTTGGCCACATCTCAACAACTGCAATGGAGATATGGCGAAAGATTGGTATGTAGAATACACAATCCAGAATCCAGCAACAGGAAAAAAAGAACGTAATCGCATTTATGATGGATTTAAAGAACTTTCTTCTGCTGAAGAGCGTTATGCCTACGCTGAAACTATAATCAAGGAATATACTGATAAGCTAAATTCGGGTTGGCGACCTTGGAAATTGCCAATGATTGAGTATGAAGATGTGTTGGCATATAAGAATTCTAAAACATTTGCGCCGAAAACAGTTATGGGTTCATCGCTTATAAAGCCTTTATTTGAAGATTATATAAAGTGGAAAAAACCTCTTGTTGCGGAATCTTCGTTGGAAGATTATCGATCGAAGCTCCGGCAATTCTCATTATATTTGGAAGAAAAAAAGCTATTAGATAAAGATTTGACTTTCTATAATAATGTATTAATCATTGAATTTTTACGAACATTGTCAGAAGATAGAGATTTAGCACGTAAAACAATTCTTCAATATCAGCAAGTTATTTTTGACTTTTTTAATTTTCTGAAGAAGATTAAGAAAATAAATGTTCCGAATCCGATCGAAGAGGATATGCCGCGTTTTGGAAAAATTGTTGATATGGCGCCAGCTGCTATGCCCGAACATATACGTAACAGACTTCAAAAAGCTATTGAACATGAGAATCCGCAGTTATGGCTGGCGTGTTGCTTTGTTTATTATACAGCTATTCGTCCGGGAACAGAACTGCGACTGATGAAGATTAAGCAGATTAATTTTGAAGCACGAACAATTACAGTAATCAATGAAATATCCAAAAACAAACGAACCGAAACAGTTGATATGCCCAATGAACTGCACAGAATAATAGTTGACGAATGGCAGTTACATAAATACGACAGCGAAATGTTTGTCTTTGGACCTAATGGAAAGCCAGGCGCACAGCCTTTGGGCGAAAATACGATGCGCGAGCGATTCAACAAGTACCGGGATAGATTAAACTTGCCGAAAGATATTAAATATTATTCTTGGAAACATTCGGGTGCTCAGGAACTCGCCATTGCCGGTGTCAATACGTACGAGCTTCAACGGCATCTACGGCATCGGGAACTTGCGACAACAGAAAGTTACCTGCGAAAACGAATCGGCCAACGGAGTGATAGTATAAGGAATAATTTTCCTGCTATATAATAGTGTAAAAGGATAGCAATGCTTGCTATCCTTAAAACTTATATTTCACACTAAACCAATGCCGGCTTCCGTCTGGTATGTATTGATATTCCACACCGACATTGTAATAAAAAGCACCACCACCAATAGAGAACGAATCACCAAAAAGACAAGAAGCTGAAACGAACGGCATCACGATACGTTTTTTTTCTATGATAATAGAAGTTGTTGTTTCTTTCCTTGTCGGGGTAAATTCGTAATCAATAAATGAAAGTGTGTTATATTGTACGGTTGGCATTACAACTATCGTTCCGATGGTGTCGCTATCAATAAGAGTTATTCGGTAATCGCGCCGTTTTATGTAGTCGGAAATGAGTACCAGCGTGTCTATTTTTTGAATAACAAAAAATGTGTCAGTTTTAAAAATAGTATCGTATTCGACAACTATTTCTGGAAATATAGGCGTTTTGGGCGTAGTTTCTTTTTCGGGAATCGGTTGTTCGACTTTTCCAATGATAGTTGGTAATTTTACATATTCTGTTTTAGTTACCGTTGAAGTTTTTTTGTTTCTATTACAAAATAAACAACCAATAACAAAAACTATTGCAAACAAAATCAGTATTTTTTTTTCTAACGACGAATATTTTTCCATAACCATTTATTTTTCATTTCTGCTAACCAATGATTTTTTCATCCAGATAGCATTTTCTTCTTGCTCATAATCCATAAAATCTAAATAACCACGCCGTTGATACCACTTATGCATCCATGAATCCTTTTTAACCCATAAACAGGAAGTAGTTGCACCTAATTTTCTACCTATCTCCTCACGAATTTCCTGTAACTTAGTTCCAATTCCTTTCTTCCTTGACTTTTCATCAACACTAAGCCAGTCAAGATATACGGTAGTAATATCATTATTATACCTATATAAGCGACAAAATGCTTTGCCTGTTTTTTCCATAATTAAAACCGAAAAACCCCAAGTGTCAGTCTTACAATGTGCAATAAAACGATGATTAATACATGCTAAGACTAATGATTTTTTATTTTTCATCTTCCTAATTTCAATTCAAAATGTGGATAATCCTTCATTTTCCAATCACCGCCCCATTCGATTTTGATACTAAGTTTTTGCGCCGTGGCTTTGATATGATTGGCTACAACGGTTATATTTTTGGTATCGTTTACATTGATTGGGTTTGCGTACAAATCTACTGCATAACCGTAACCGTCTTCTTTTGGTTGATGATTCGATTTTTTATTGATTCCGTCAACATGGGTTACAATTTTCCCCAGCGCTGTTCTTCCTTGTGCATATAGTTCTTGTTGTCTTTCTACGGTTCTGACACCTTCTGTTATGGTAAATTCTATTGGTGAATTTCTAATGGCTGTATCAAGAACTGTTATCAAATCGGGGTGCACATCTTTTAAGTTATTTAGACTTCGTTGGTTAAATATTTTCATTTTTATTTGTTATTTGAAATTTATCTGAAAATGCTTTTGTCATTCCTGCCGACCCTATTAATACTGATGTAGAGCCTATTACTGCAGCTATTCCGGTAAAATAATCAAGCGTTATTTGTTCGCTTTTTATCGTGTCATAAATCATTACAAAACAACAGGTAATAACTACTATTACCGTAAGTAAAACCGCTATTATTAATGATATTCTTGTACTGCTTTCGCCACTATTTTTACTAATCAAATTTCTTATGAAATTTTTCATATTTAATTAATTTTTATATTCGATAATGGTAACTTTTTTGTCAATATCTATGACGGTTGTACTGATATTATCAAGTTTTAAAAGTATTTTTTCCGTATCTTTATCTACCTGCTCAACTCTTATTTTTATAGCATGTACATCAAGTTCTAATGCCTTAATTCTTGCATTTACATTTGTATATGAGGCTATTAATAGCCCTGTAATAAATAATGAAACAGTTATTATCCAAGTGATAAACTGCGCCTTACTGATTCCTGTTTGTACTTCTGTCATTTTATTCTTCTATTTCTGTAGTTTCTTTCACTTCCTCGTAAAACTCTTCGCTGTCTTCTATCGGACTATTTTTTACCCAATAGTTTGTGCCAAAAATCACTTCACTGCCCATTATAATTGCATCGCCTGTAATTGAAAACTTTGCTTTTATTTGCAAAATATGATTCTCTTTTGCAATCAATACATCATGCTCTTTTTCATTAATTGTTCGTTTTTCTATTTCCATGGTTCTATTGTTTTTCTGAAATTGGACGTATATAATTGGCGAAAACAAGCAAATTTGAAGCTGTTCTATATAACTCTACGCTATCATCTGGGGCGTATATCTTGAATATATTTTTGTATTCCCTAAATGTTGTTGCGGATATAGTCGGCGGAGTTTCCCTCTCAAATATTATCTCTTCGAGCGAATAACAGTTGAAAAAGACATCATTGCCTAGACTTGCGACGCTACTCGGGATAGTTATGGATTGGAGCGAATAACAATTGTAAAAAGTGTTGTTCGCTATACTCGGAATAATCGGCGGTAATACGGCACTCTTAAGGGTATAGCAGTCGTAGAAGATACTAACCCCAAAACTCGTAACGCCCCGTGGAATTACCGCCGAATCTAACGCGTGACAATATCTAAATGCGGTAAGCCCTATATTTGTAACACTCGGTGAAATTGCGATTGTCCTAAGACTCCGACAGTATTCAAACATCGTGTTTCCGAATGTCGTAACACTGGTAGGAATTACAACGCTTCTTAAAGAGGAGCAATAACGAAAAATGCCCAATCCCATAAATGTAACGCTGGAAGGGAGTACCGCAGACCCCAACGAGGAACTGTTATCGAAAGAACTGGCGGCAAGGTTTGTATAATTACCAAGGTAGACACTTAAAAACATGCTGTTTGAACCGCCTGAATTTATGTTAAGCGTTCCGTTCCCGTTGATTCTTTCAATAGTTACCGTATATTTACCGCTTTCGCTATATGTGTGCGAATAGGTCTCCGCTCGTGGGACAATGTCCGTTATTGTTCCATCCCCGTAATTTATTCTAAACGACGGGATTATTAAATCAATTCCTACTCCTTGAAGAACAAATTTTACCGTTAAACCCAAAAATGAGTTAGCTAAAATATCTATGTGTGTCTTTTCATCAACAGTCTTCAATACAACACCTACATCAATATCGCTCTGTAAATTCTGCAATTCATCAAGTGTGTGCGTATATGTGTCAAATTCCAGCCTATTATCTGTTATTTCTGGCAACGGTGGGTAATCGGATATACTTTCCCCGCGGTTATACCACGCTATGTGATAAACGGGTTCGCGGAATTCTTGAAGGGACGGCATGATATAACGTACACGGATTTCTCCACTTGTTGGTGGTTGTGGTAATTTTCCTGCAATAGCATTTAAAATTAATTGCGTATTCGCGTTGTCATTAGCCATAATCTCATCGGATCGGTCTGGTGTTGGAGGGTTAACGCTTCCCTGTTTAAAATGGTTATTTAATACTTCTTTGGCATTCTCCCATGTTAATTCTTCTGTTGTTTCTCCACTAATAAGCGTAATGCCACCAGAAAATGTACATTCGCTATAATTGATAATTACATTTCCGTTATCAAAAAATGTTATTCCTGTTGGAAATCGCTGAAATGTAATATTTGTTATCTCGCTTGAAAAATCAATAGTATCTTTTACTATGCCTATTCTATTTCCGTTAATTGTAATTATTGTTGTTGCTTCCATGATTTATTATTTAAAGTTATTAATCAAACTAAATCTTCGCGACCGTAAGACTGCATAAATTTTACAGTAATATTATTTTCATTTAATGGAACTCTTTGTACACTTAGTGATATAGTCCCTATCGGAATATTTTTAACATAAAATTCGTGATTTGAACCGTTTATTTTCATTCCTAAAAATTTTGCAGGACGTAAAAATTTTGCACCGGAATCAAGAGAATACTTGAATTCTGTACCAGAAGTTCTACCAATAAGAGCGCCTTCAATAATTGGCAATTCTCTTGCATCAATCGTAAACATATATCCGCTAACTGTTTCTTCTTCATCAATAAAGTCTGCTTGAATCCATTGATTAGTCTCAATGTTAGCGATTTGAATGTTTAAATAATCTTCCGTATATAGTAATGGCTTAACATTACTATTGACCGATGCTCGTGGTCTATGACTTGATATTAATTGAACAGCTCGTTGCGTATTGCCTATATTTAACATTGCACCACTAATAGTAGCTATATTTTCTGATTGCTGAGAGTACCCCGTGCTCACATTCATTTTACCTATATTTCCTGAATCTACTACATTCATACGAGCTACATCAACAAGGATTTCTTCAGATAAATCTTCTTGCAGCATTCTTATGACATCTTTATACGGAAGCTGCTTCCACTTTTTTTCACCTGCCGACTGCTGTACTGCAAATATTATCTGATTATTGGCGGCTATCGGCTGCTCGCTTAATTTTATAACTAATAAACTACTCATAAATTTTTTAATTTTTTCACAAAACATTGCTTATAATTTAACTTGTTACTATTCTGTTTGCAATATCCGCTATTGCAGCATCGTCATTATCCGTCACCACCGCTATTGGCTCTATGCCGTGATTAAATGGCGTAAAATTAGAATTCGTATCTATAAATTCAATATTTAACATGATATCTTCCGGCTCTACCTGCTGAAGTAATTTTCCATATTCTTCAGTTGTAACCAAACATTTTTGCTCTATTCCACTGCGGTCAATAAAATATATTTCGTCAGATGAAAGCAGATCTATAAAAAGCGATAAATCATCTGATTGTTTATATCCGCTCGAAATGGCTATTTTTTTAGTATGAGGAACTCTTCGGCGAGTAATTCTTAAATCATACAGCGTTTTATTAAATTCTTGGCATACGCTGTTTTCAAATTGAAATTCGACAAGTAAAGAAGGTTTACCGGTTAGTAAAATCAGTTCCGGTACTCCAAGCGAGTTGCGGAATTTTAACAGGTACTTGTATTTGCTTTTTGCAGGAACAATTTCGTATCGTATCAAATCGGCATTTTCATTGCAAAGCGTAAATGATGTAAAACCCGGATTCCAATTGTCAATTATTTTTTTAAGATTGATAAAGTTAAATCCGTTTATTGCAGTTTGGTACAAATTAAATTCCTGTCCATCGTTCGATTTTAAAAATAAAGCTCCAAAACTTAATAATCTATAAAAAAACATATATCCGATTTCTTCATTATGTAATCGGATCACTCCACCATCGGTACGGGTAGTAAATAAGAAGTTTTCGTATATATTGAAAAACTTACGCTCAAAAATATTAGTCTTCTCCTTATTAACTTTATAAAGCATTTCCTTTGAAATGCCTCCATCAAGAGCTTGTCCGGCGTAAAGATTCGTGTATGTCTGGCTCGTTGTGTACGACACTGAGTATGATAATGGAACGTATGAAATATAAACATCATCTTCTTCCGAATTATCTTCTGCTTTTCTTACAAATGGCTTTAAAATATCTGATATTTCAAACTCGGCAATATTGTTTACTGTATGTGCAGAAAGCTCAAACATTGGATAAGGAATACTGTTGGTAATAGTAATCCGCAATCTTACAAAATTGGCACTCCCTTCTGTGTCGATTTTTACAACGACAGGATTGTTTACGAAAACATATCGATATGGAAGCTCAAATTTCATTTGCTGTAAATTTTATACAAGTTTACGATGCTGCAGTTGAGATTTAAAGGACAATTAATTATCAATTAATTCTTGCCGCTTCGTAAAAATAGGAATACGGAGCTTCTCGTATGATTTGAGCCAACGTGTTTGGCTGCCCTGCGTAATCTTCGGGCGAAACAATGGTTCCTGATAGCGATAACGTTACCCTGAACTGATATTGTCTTTCAAATAACCGAACATTTTGCTGTACTTGTGGAAAAATTGGATTTAAAAAATTTTCATCCGGTACGGTAACAGCTACAAGATTTCTAATGCTTACATTTTCAATTTTTACTTGAACCGGAATAGACGGATCCGTAGGATAATGAATAAAACTATTCATGATTGTTCCAACAAATGTTTGAGCATACGCATTCGCCGATTGTTGCATATCATTTACCAGCTTCCAATGCCATTGCGCAGGATTAGGTGCAATAATAGGATATTCTGCATTAATATCCCATCCGTTAGGAACCCGAAGTCGAAGCGTTCGCAACGCAAACGGTGAATTTTCTTCTTTCCCGATTTTTACGTTATATGTTTCTATCAAATAGCGCTGGAAATCACTCGTAATCGGCTCAAGCATCTTCAAATTCATTTTTCGAAAATTCGGCATATTATATTCTACTTCCGTTTTTTGCAAAGCGTGGCGCAGATGTGCGTCATACTCTTTGAAAAAACGATTGAACAATCCGTTTTCGCCGATATAGCACAGGTCTATATTGAATCCGGAAACAGGATTTCCCTCCACATCTTTCGCAAAACTGTTTCCGAACGGCGGTAAGTATCCGCCATTTTGACCGGTGCTTCCGGGAAATGTCATACAAAACAGAAACGACAACAGACAAGTAGGCATTTTTTCTTCCACGCTCTTATCATTGACTGCCAATGAAGAATTAATGTTCCGGAATTTCGCTAAATATGCAGGAATACTTGGAAAATGTTGCTCAAGCAATGGTACTTGTTCGTCCTTGGCTTCTAATTCCAAGTATTCAAAATTAGGTAATCTTTTATCGTAATCGAAAAACGAAGATGATAAAATAACCGGGTCATAATTTGATAAGGCTTTATTATTTATTCTAAAAAAATGCTTTGTTTTCGGATTATACCATAAAATGGTACGCACCTGGTGATAATAAAAAATTTCACTCGTAAAATAAAAATCCGTTCCGTTTACCCGAACAAAATCTTCGATTGTTTCTTCAGATGTTTTGGCTGTGGTCAAAAAATCGGGCATATCAAAACTTTTTCCGCTTGTAAGCTTCAACTGTTTTCCTTTTTCGTTGTAGTTTTTGTATTTCGATGCGCGGAACTTCGTTAAATCTTCTGTCGCGCTTGTCGAAAGAATATCGCGGATAAACTTAATCGAAACCGTGTGGCTATCGCTGTTTATAAACGTAACTGCTCCGAACTTTGCAAACAGCGTGTCCAAAAATTCGTTGACAGTCATATCCGGTACGAGTTGTGAAAGCACAAGCCTTCCCGACACAATAGCATCGCGCGTATTATTCAGTACGCACAGCCGTTTCAACTGAATATGTCCCGAAAACGGCTCGTCAGTAAGCGTATAACCAAAAATCGCAAACAAACGCTTGAGCAATTTGTGCAGTTTAAAAAACGGACTAATGGAATAACCGGCAGGATTGGTTACCTGCGTCCATCCGCTGTCTGTTTTTATCCATTCGGTTGAAGTTTGGCGAGCAACCAAACGCCAATCTGTTTGCGAATAAGGAGTCAATTCAACTTGATTCAGCACATAATAAACCGTTCGCGTTTCATCTTTTTCGGCATCGAGAAGCACCGGGAAAACGCAGAAATCGTAATCGTTATACGCCGGATTATTCATATACATATCCATCTGCGCGAGCGCATTGGCAACAGAACCGAAATCGATTGTTCCCCAAGGTAAATCAGGCATCCGCACATTATTTATTTTATCCCAAAATTCGCCCTCGTCATATTGCATCGTAATATTAATACCTTCGTCTTCTTCCGAATCGAGCACCACAGCATTACCGGCGCGCTGAAATGCGCCGTCTTGAATAATCAGCCGTCTTTCTACCGGTTTATCTGCACTGTCAGTACGTTCCGGAAATCCAAACAGCTGAAAATTTTGCGGCGTTGGAGGAAGTACAGCCAACAGCGTATTGCTACCTTCGTCGCTGAATATAGGATTATTAAAGTCGGTTTCCAATTCAAATTCAGTTGGTAAATCCAAGTGTTTACCGGTTTTCATGTCTGTCATTCTCATATTAGTGGTCTCCTCGTCTTGATCGGTTTCTTGATTTTGTTTGCAGTGCGCGTTTTCTGTCTAAATCGTTTAGCGAAATATCAGCAAAAATGCCGTGGTCTTTAAGGTAGCGTAATAATAACAGCAGTTCTTGTATCACGGCGTCGTATCCGCTTGAAGCTCCGGAACCGGCAGAGCTGTTTGGTTCAGCATTTTCTTCCGGTATCTGACTATAATTTCCTGAAGCTCGCTGCGGTACTGTATTGTTACGGGCATCTTTAATGGCTTCAATGACAAGCGGGTAATTAATGTGTTTTTGCAATCTTTCTAAATCAGGAGCCGATACAATGAGTTCCGGACCTTGCTCGCTGATCAGTGTCGGACCCGAAACAATTCCTGTCGGTGTATTTGAAGCATAAGGAACATTGCGATACGTTTTTCCGTCTTCGGCACCAATAACATCGTAACGACCATCGGCAGCTTGGTTCACGGTGCGAACGCCGGTGCTTGGCGCGGAACTACCACCGCTGGGAGCTTCAAGCGTCATTGATTTTATGCGTGAGTGTTCTGCCTTCGCAATAGCAAGCTGTGCCAATCCGGTAATAGAAGCTAACGCGGTTAATACTCCGGCTTTAATTGGATTCGCAGCGTGTACTGCCCAAACGCTCATAATAGCTTGTGCAGTAGATGCCGTAATTTGCGCTATTTGTAATGCGAGATTTACATCGGCAAACTTTTTTTGAACTTCAAGTTCCTTGTTTTTTTGTTCATAATCAAGCTTCGCTTTTTCTTTATTATAATCTTCTTGGCTAATTATCCCTTGGTTATATTGTTCGGTTAATTCCCCTTGGCGTTTAGCGTATTCAGCACCGATTTTAGCGGTTTGCGCTTGTTCGATTCCTTTAACTGCATCAGCTCCAGCGCGCGCAAATTGTTCAGCTTCCTGCGCATATTGCATCGCATATTTCAGCGCAATTTGATTCCGTGCGCGCTGATATTCCTTTTCTGAAAGAAGTTTGCGAGCATTGGAGCTTTCAAATGCTTCAAGTTCGGCAGCATATTGCTCTTTGATAGTTAGTAATCCATATTTTTTGAGTAAAGCCTCGCGCTCTCGTAGATACTCTTCTTCTTCTTTAATTTTTGCCCTAACACTCGCTTTGGTAGCGTTTAGAAGCTCTTGCTGTGCTTTCTGCACCGCTTCGTTGGCAGATTTTTCAGCATTTTCGCGGTCTTTGGCATTTTGCCAAGCATACGCAGAAATGATAATCTTATAATTCTCTGCATCTTGCAGGCGTTTACGGGCGGTTTCTTCATTTAGTGCCAGCTGGCGCGCTGTGAATTTCCGTTGCGTAAGTTCTTCGTTGTCGAGCATATCTTGCAGTTCTTGCAAGCGGATGCTGTAAAATGCGTTGGTAGTTTGCTGATAACTGCTGTACGCATCTTTTACGGTATCGGCAACAGCTTTGCCTTGTTCTTGCTGTTTTTTCAGTTCAATATCGAGCAGCTGGCTTTCGATGTCGATTCGCTCTTTGCTTCCTTGCGCATATAATTCTTTACGTTTTTGCAAATTATCTACCGTTAACTCAAGCATTGATTTATTATAATCTTCATCGCTCTGCAGACAATATTCGTTGCCGGCAATAATTATTTCGGGTTCATTTTTCAGCCGGGCTTTTTTCAACATTTTTTGACGGGTAGCGAGCTCAAGGTCAAGAGCTGCCTCGGCTTTTTTAAGTCGTTCTTTTTCGTCTTCATCTCCGCTATCACCATTTACAGTGCTATCTTCTCTTTCGGGAATTATCGGACTAATAGATTCTTCTATAATTAATGAATCAGAAATTAGTCCAGCAAATCTATTACTAATCTCATTTGATTTATTTATAATATTAGCCTGACTGCTACTTAAATCACGCAAATAATCAGCAAGTGTTTTATTGCGAAATGCGTGAACATTTGATATTGGAGATATTCTATTATCCGTAAGGATTTTAAATGATTCTTGATATGCGCTTTTTAAATCATTTCCCGCATTCTGAAATGTTTGAGCTATCTGATATGTAATTTCATTTGCTAATGATTGGCTATTTAATTCTTTAGTAATATACTCATTTATTTTTCCGATAACATTAGACTGTTTCTCCATTTCTTTGCTTGTTATCTCTGCAATCTTTGAGTCGCGAATTTTTAATGCAATATTTGAACGCAAAGCTTCATTAGCCTTCTTTTGTGCAATTTCAATATCAGTAATTCTTCCTTTTTCGTCTATGAGGTCTTTGATATAGGCTCCATATTTTGATTTTATCAACTCCAAAAGTCTTGCTTTTTCTGATGTTCCTTCATTCGCTTTTTTATAGGCGTTAAATATGTTGTTAAGTTCTGTTTGCTGATTTAAAGATTCTTTATTGAACATCTTCATTGCTTCCTTTGCATAATTTGTTTGGGTTGTGAATTTGTATATAGCTATTCCAATGGCTGTAATAACTGCAAGAATTGCTCCCCAAGGAATAGATGCCATTGCCGCTTGTAAAAGTTTTGTAGCTGCTGCCGCTCTCACTTTTGCTCCAGTCAACGTATTGTATGCAACAGCAGAAGCAAGCGTAACAATTCGTCCGGTAGCTTTTAGTGCCATTGATGTTTTTTCTATTGCCATTTCTGCAATAGCCATCAATCTTGCTTTATTTACAGCAAGTGCATAAATTCCCCAAGCAGAAGCCAACATAATAACCAACC
>Ga0099364_10008702_pt1 | contig 14236 bp, 15 predicted proteins | sample TergutTh196P3_FD_73070 | JGI IMG/M metagenome (GOLD analysis project Ga0099364, IMG submission 73070) | Microcerotermes parvus P3 segment gut microbial communities from Pointe-Noire, Republic of the Congo - Th196 P3 | ecosystem: Host-associated > Arthropoda: Insects > Digestive system > Gut ... | reverse complement strand
GTCAAATCCGTCCAATCTGTGTATCCATTTGATAACATGTCTTTTACAGCCTTAATTTGATGGCTATGGCCTTTTCCGCGGGGCTATTGCCGCCGTTGCGCCATCACGCAGTTGCGCCGAAGATAAACCGCCAGTTGTAGGCAGGCATTTTTCTACAACATACTTTTTTCTCTCAACTCGTTCAACCGTCCTATCACTTCACTAAAATTCATCGAAAAATCAACGATAACGCCTGTATTATCTATCAAAACATATGTCGGCGCACCTGTAACGTAGTATTTATCACGTAAATCATTTTCATCAAAAATATTTATCCAAGGCAAACTGTGTGTTTCTAAAACTACCTTGCGCCATGCTTCAATCTTATCAGAGAAGGCTATACCAACTATTTCAAATTCGTCTTGATGGTCAGCGTAATATCTTTTAATATTCGGGAAAGCCTCCAAACACCAGTGGCACCAACTGCCCCAAAAATTAATAACGACATATTTGCCACGCAAAGACGATAAAGAAATATCGTTTCCGTTTATATCTTTCAAAGTAAATTCGGGAGCGGGTTTACCTATCATCTCTTTTCGAGCGATTTCTTTCTTCCTGCTTTCTTCTAATGCAGCCCTTGTTGTATGAATGGACTCTATTTTTTGTTTAAGTATTCGTCCCATCTCGGAATTCAGAGCCAAAACTCCTAAACTGTCGGCATATTGGAGTGTCCTGTCAGCATGTTGGAAAATCCAAGAAGAAACTAAATAAGCCGACAATGGTTCGTCCGGATTATCACAGATATAATTCAACTCGTTGTTGTTTATAACTTGCATTGCCTCGCGAAGTTGCTCTTGATAAGATGTTTTGTCCCCTTCGAAAGATTGATCGGAGATGACCTTCAAGGCATCGTTTCGCTGCTTATAGGCATCCTGCGTTTTCGCATTTAACACAGATAACAATTCGTTGTAGCGATTTCCGTTGGCTTGGAAAGCAACAATTTTATCTTCATTTTTGGCATCCAAGCGAATATGGTCGCCGGGAGAATAAAGCAAAGTTATTGATGCTCCTGGTCCATAACTTATCATACTGCTATTGGACGAACGCTCAATGTTTTCAATAGGAACAATCCATAATTCCGTCAGATTGTTTGTCTGCGGATCATAGAAAAATTTGCCGTCCTTAACAACGACAGTATCCATTCCTTCTTTACGTTCAAACTCATATTCATCATTCAATACACTTACTCTTATCCATAATGTATCGTTGGTCAGTCCGGTAAATGTGCCGGTAATGCCGCTTTTTTGCGTACAGGAAACTCCCAAAATTGAGAGTGCCAGAACGAATAAAAAAATCAAAATCTTTTTCATTTGTTTAACTTACAGTTTATGTCCTTGCGGACGGTTTTAATTTACATTCTATACTTCTATTTTTTATCATTACTGACCGACTAAAAAAATAAGGGGGAAATTTGGTCATTTCCCCCGATTGTTGTAATTTTGTTTTGCCAAAAATAAAAATAACAACATGGGCAAAGATAGTCAAAAAAATTTAGTCGGTCAGCCGATTTTCAAACAAATAATCAAAATTATTCCACGCGATAAATTTAATGAATTGGTAATCAAGTGCAAAACTGATCGTTATTATAAAACTTTTTTTTCGTGGGAACAGTTGGTCGTAATGCTCTTTGGCATTTTTTCCCGCTGCGATTCAATGGGAGAGGTCTGCGATGGTATGCGCGCACTGGCGGGTAAGTTAAATTACCTTGGCATGGACTGTGCACCCGCCAAAAGCACTGCTGGTGATGGTTTACGCGATAGAAACGAGGAGTTGTACGACCCTGTTTTGCTGCCTGTCTACCAAGCGTTTTTTGCGGCTATAGACAAAAGTTCAAAAGTAAGGGTAGACAGCAGCATCAAAAATTGGAAAAATAAAATCAGTAGGATTAGTCTTGTCCGCTACATATTTTTTGATAATTTGCAAGGCTTCATTTGATAATGGAGTAAATATTTTTTTCTTGGTCTTCTTCCTTATATATACCAACTTGTTATCTATCAGGTTTTCAAGTTTCAAACCTGCAATGTCTGAAAAGTTGATACCGCCACAAAGATAACTGAATATGAAAATATCTCTGCTAAACTGTGTGTAATACAATTCCTTACTCAAATCAACAGCCATAATTTTTTTGATGGCTTCCTTCGGAATAGCCCTCTTTTGTGTTTTAGTGTCAAATTTTGAGACTTTAAATTCATCAAAGGGATAACTACTCTTTAAAGCACATTTTGCTGCTATGGCTTTATTATAGGCACTTCTCAAAGTTCTAAATAAAATGGCTATAGTAACTTCTGTACAGTTACAGCCCTTTAGCCACTGCTCATATCTGCCTAACCACTCAAAATCAATATCATGGAATGGAAAGCCTAAATCATTTCCACAAAACCTCTTTATTGAATTACTTGCATATCTGAATGACTTTGCATTTCCTAACCTGTTGGCTTTTTCAAGTTGCTTGATGATTTCCTCAAAGAAACTGCCTACTGTTTTTGCTTCTATATGATTGGTTTTAGAAGCCATCAAGGATGCAGCGGTATACTCTTTTTGCATAGAGGTTAGTTCCAGTATTTCCTTCTGAAATTCAGCCTCTTTTTCAAGTATAGTCTTTAAAATCAGTTCCCTGTTAGGACACTTGGGCTTGGGTCTATTTTTTTCAAAGTCCCAGTTATCAGAGTGAACAGAGATGCCCAAACTTTTGTACTTAACTTTTCTGTTCTTGGTTACTCTAATCATCAAAGGATGCTCCCCATTCTTCAATGTTTTCTGCTTGTAACACACTATATTAACTGTAGCATTCATCAAGATTTCTGGTTTAAACCTTGGTTTAAACAACTGTCCGAAACCCCCAGTAAAATCATCAATATTTTCCAAACAAAAAAGCCCTACATCTTCTGTAAGGCTCTGATTTTCTGCGTGGTCCCTGTAGGGCATGATCCTACGACCCCCTGATTATGAGTCAGGTGCTCTAACCAACTGAGCTAAGGGACCTAAAATTCTGTTTTGAAATCGCGCTGCAAAGATATATATTTGCAGATTAATATACAAATATTTTTTCATAAAAATTGTATTTTTAGGCTTAATATTCAAATTTCAGACTTTTTTTTTGAAATAATTGTCTTGAGGGAGAAGACCAAACATACGAGCAACTACTGCTATAGTTACTGACTCCGAATTTGAAAAAAATGCCTATAAATGAACTATTTGCGAAAAAAATACAAAATAACATCTAATGACGATTGTAATCAGTTTAGTTTGTTTGACTTATAACCAGACAGTAGTGTTTTTTTTATTAAATTGCAAAAAAAATCAAAAAAAATCTATTTCTTTGTACGGTTAAATTTTTATTATAGATGTCATCATTTGAAGGAAAAGTAATATGGATAACAGGCGCGTCGTCCGGGATTGGCGAGGCGTTGGCGTACGAGTGGTCGAAGCTCGGAGCGCGGCTGATATTGTCGGCAAGGCGCGAAAGCGAATTAGAGCGCGTGAAGACGGCGTGTGCCAATAGCGACAAATGCACTATTGCCGTGTTAGACCTGTCGCGGCAGGAAGATATAGAAGCAGTGGCAGACAAGATGTTGCAGCTATTTGGCGCTATTGATATTCTTGTGAATAACGGAGGCGTTAGTCAGCGCTCATTAGCCGTTGAAACCGATGTCGCCGTTGACCGTCGTATCATGGAAGTGGACTATTTTAGCGGATTGATACTCAGCAAAAAAGCGCTTCCTGCAATGATTGCCAAAGGCGGCGGACATATTGTGGCTATCAGCAGTATTGTGGGCAAATTCGGATTTCCGTTGCGCTCGGCGTACTCGGCAGCCAAGCACGCCATGCACGGTTTCTACGAATCGGTTTGGGCAGAACTGCACAAGCAAGGCATTCGCGTAACAGTGGTATGTCCCGGACGAATCCTGACAAACATCTCGTTAAACGCGCTAACCAAAGACGGCGCAGCGCACAACGAAATGGATCACGGACAGGCAAACGGCATTTCAGCCGAAACGTGCGCAAAAAAAATCATACGGGCTGTCCAAAAAAACAAAAAAGAAGTGTACATCGGCAAAAAAGACCTGCTGATGATATATTTCAAACGGTATATTCCGTGTCTGTATTACAAATTGGTTTCAAGAGTGCAACCCAAATAGTTTGTATGAATGAAAAAATTTTGGATAAACTCCGCATCTTAGCCGATTCTGCCAAGTATGACGTGTCCTGTTCATCGAGCGGAAGCGGTCGCGGCAGGTCAAGCGGCGGTGTGGGCAATGCTGCGCCTATGGGCTGCTGTCACACGTTTACCGAAGACGGACGATGCGTGTCGCTGCTTAAAGTGCTGCTGACAAACGTTTGTATCTTCGATTGCGCTTACTGCATCAATCGCCGCAGCAACGACATACCACGCGCCACGATGAAAGTGACGGAATTAGTAGAACTTACAATGAACTTTTATCGCCGCAACTATATTGAGGGGCTGTTTCTCAGTTCGGGCGTAATTCGCAGTCCCGATTACACGATGGAGGCGTTGCTGCGTGTGGCAAAAGCCTTGCGAGCCGAACAGCGATTTGGAGGCTACATTCATTTGAAGGCTATTGCGGGAGCAAGTCCCGAACTTGTGCATGAGGCGGGAATGTACGCCGACCGCATGAGCGTAAACATCGAAATTCCATCGGAAAACAATCTTACTTTGCTGGCGCCCGAAAAGAATTTTACAAGCGTATTCCAACCTATGAATCAGATGAAAACAAGCATCGAGGAATACAGGGAGGCGCGAAAGAAAATCAAAAAAACGCCGCAGTTTGTTCCAGCAGGACAGAGTACGCAGTTGATTGTAGGCGCAAGTCCCGATAACGACCGACAGATTTTAACGCTTGCTTCGGGTTTTTACAACGAGCAAAACCTGAAACGGGTGTATTATTCGGGCTTTATACCTGTGAACGCTTACGACCGGCGACTGCCCGCTCTCACAAAAGCCCCGCTGCTTCGCGAACATCGCCTGTATCAAGCCGACTGGCTGATGCGTTTTTACGAGTTTAAATGCGAAGAAATAGTAAACGACGAACACCAGCAATTAGATACCGATATTGACCCCAAATTAGCATACGCCCTGCGACATCCGTATCTTTTCCCCGTTGATCTGAATACGGCAGACTATGAGATGATACTGCGAGTACCGGGCATTGGAGTGCAATCGGCAAAGTTAATCGTAAACAATCGGCGTTTCGGACGCATAACCTTGGATCATCTCAAACGTATGCGCGTGGCTTTGAACAGAGCAAAATATTTCATAACCACTAAAGAACTGCCATCGCAATTAACAACGCTCAAGCCATCGCTGATACGCCGAAAATTGCAACTGCCGCATCAACAGCAGGAATGTGTGCAACCATCGTTGTTTTGATATTTTTTAAAAAAAAGTTAAAAAATATTTTGAAGCGCTATTACTTTTATTTTGTATTAATGATTTTTTTATATATCTTTGTCGCCCATGATGAGATTAAATTATGTCACAGTTATCATTGGTTGGTTTATATGTTTTGATTTGTTCGCGCAACGTATTACCGTAGAAGAATATATCAATACATATAGGGATTTGGCTATTTCTGAAATGCAGCGTAGCGGGATACCTGCGAGCATAAAGCTTGCGCAGGGCATTCTTGAGTCGGCTAACGGGAACAGTCGCTTGGCGGTAGACGCTAACAATCATTTCGGCATTAAGTGCCATGGTTGGAGCGGTGAAGGGGTTTACCATGACGACGACGAAAGGAACGAATGTTTTCGCAAATACGGTAACGCCAGAGAATCGTTCTTCGACCATACCGATTTTTTGATGACCGGCAGTCGCTATGCCTTTCTTTTTGAGTTAAATCCAACCGATTACAAAGGCTGGGCAAGAGGATTGAGCAGAGCAGGCTATGCTACTGACCCTAACTATCCGCAGAAATTGATAAACCTTATTGAGCGATACGATTTGCAACAGTTTGACAGAGGGGTTACCGTTTCGAGAACATCAGCAAGGCGACCTGCCAGCGAATGGGGCGATCAGTCTACTTTCCACATAAACAGGCATCAGGTAGGAATTAACAACAGAACAGAATACATCACTGCCCAAATGGGCGATACATACATATCATTGAGCAACGAATTGGATATGATGCCGTGGCAGTTGCCGAGATACAACGAAGCAAGGTCAACGGACGAAATACGCGAAGGACAAATAGTATATATACAGCCAAAACGCAGAAGAGCCGAAAAAGGCAAAGATACCCATACGGTAAGCGCGGGCGAATCCATGTATTCCATTTCGCAACTGTATGCTATCAAAACATCGCGACTTTATACCCTTAATAGAATGGGAGAAGACGAAGTACCGAGAGTTGGCGATGTATTAAATTTGCGTAGAAAAATAAGAAGATAATCAAATGCTAATAACGAAAGTGAATAAATTCAGCCGAATGTTGGTAGAGGTGTGGCTACTCTATCAATCTCAATCCTTCCGCTAACGGAACAATTACTCCATCAACAATACTGACTATGAAGGCTCCTTCATGGTCGGCTCGTACTCTTGGCAGATTTTGTTGTGCTGCGGCATAATTGGCAGTACGCCCAACGACGTATCTGTAAAGATTTTGCGAGATCTGAAAACGTTCCACATCAGTATAGCCCTTAAAGTTGCTTGGATTAGTGTCCAGAGCGGTTGATGAACTTGATATTTGTATGCAAAATTCAACTTTCGGCGTTGATTGTTCTGTTCTTGATGTTTGTTCCTGCGTTTGTGTTTGCGCCTGTGTTTGTGTTTGCGCCTGCGTTTGGTAGTTGCCCGGACGGAAAGAACTGCGGTCGTCAACTTTCGACTTGTAAGAACTGAACGCCCGAAAAAGCGCCGTTGCTAATTGCTGTTTGCCCGCTTCCGAACTCATATACCTTTCTTCTTCGGCATTGCAGATGAAACCTATTTCAACTAATACGCTGGGCATTGCCGTTCGCCAGAGAACAAGAAACTCAGCTTGCTTTACTCCTCGGTCAACCCTTCCTGCGCTCCTAAATTGATCCTGTATCTCGCGCGCAAAATCTATGCTTTGCTCCAAATACGCATGTTGCATAAGTTCAAAAATAATGTATGATTCGGCGTTGTTAGGATCAAAACCCGCATAGCGCGTAGAGTAATCTTCTTCAAAAAATATTGCCGAGTTCTCACGTTTTGCTACTTCCATATTGGCAGCCGAACGGCTTGGACCCATCACAAAAGTTTCAGTGCCTGTCGGGCATCTTCCCGGTGCAGAATTGGCATGGATAGAAATAAAAAGATTGGCGTTCGCTTGATTGGCGATTTCGCCACGTCTTTGAAGATCAACAGCCACATCTGTCTCGCGGGTGTATATAACCTCTATATCAGGGTATCGGTCGTTTATCATTCTTCCCAATCTTAATGAAACATCAAGAACAATGTCTTTTTCTCTTGTTCTCGCGCCAACAGCGCCGGGTACATCACCGCCATGACCGGGATCAATTACTACCGTCTTTAAACCCGTTCCATTCTCTTGTGCCTCTACTTTTTCCGCATTAATAAGCAATAATAAAGTAAAGATACAGAAAACAACATAAAAGTTTAAAAACCTTACAAAACCTGCCATTGCTCTATCATCTTTAAAGTTACACATTATATTCATCTTGTTTAGTGTAAACACAAAAATAACGCCGCAAAGATACAAAAATTGTTTTATTCTGTAAAAGTTTTTATGTTTTTTGTTTGTCTATTTCCTTAATTGTTTCTCGCAAAAATTCTTCAAATTGCGCAGAAAATTCACGTCTTCGCAGGGCAAACTCTACGGTAGTCTTCAAAAAATCAAGTTTGTTTCCCAAATCGTATCGCTTGCCTTCAATCACCGTAGCAATTATGTTTTCCTGTTTCAACAGGATACGCAGGGCGTCGGTAAGTTGTATTTCGTTGCCTTTTCCACGTTCGGTACGTTCGAGAGCCTGAAATATTTGCGGAGTAAGAATATACCTCGCGGCAATGGCTAAATCCGAAGGCGCCTTGTCGGGTTCGGGCTTTTCAACAAATTCCGACAGTTGTATTATTTTGTCGTTTAAATTTGTGCCACCCACAATACCATAGCGCGTAACCATCTCGCGAGGAACGCGCTCGACCGCAATAACAGATTGGTGATACTGCTCGTATGCGTCAATAAGTTGCTGCGTAACAGGTATAACCGAATTAATAACTGAATCGCCCAACAGCACTGCAAACGCTTCGTTGCCGCAATGGAAACGGGCATGGTAAATAGCGTCGCCAAGTCCGTTGAGTTCCTTCTGACGGATAAAATGGATATTTGCCATATCTTCTATATGACGAAGCTGGTGATACAGCGTTTCGTCTTCCAATTCCTGAATGCGCGCCTCCAATTCGGGGTTTCTGTCGAAATGGTCTTCGATAGAACGTTTGCCTTTTCCGGAAATAATCAAAATATCTTCAATGCCCGAATCAACGCACTCCTGAACCACATACTGTATGGTAGGAGTATCAATGATGGGCAACATTTCCTTAGGTTGCGCCTTGGTTGCAGGCAAAAAACGGGTGCCAAGTCCCGCAGCGGGAATAACTGCTTTTTTTATCATTTGTTTAAAGTTTAAAGTTTCAGGTTTAAAGTTTCAGGTTTAAAGTTTCAGGTTTAAAGTTTCAGGTTTCAGGTTTTTTGAATAAACTTTAAACTTCAAACCTTAAACCTTAAACTACATAGGGTTTTATTACTCTTGCGTTTATTTTTTTTAGGTTTACTACTAATTTACTCAATGTTTCATCGTTAGGATACATTCCTATTATTGCTCCGCCTGAACCCGAAAATTTTGCTGAAACGCCTGAATTGCGCGCTATTTGCACTAATTCCATATTGCTTTCGGATATGTTCATTATTTTGCAGCGCAGGTCAAAATTGCGGTCAATCAATCGGTTCAATGTTTTGTAATCACCGGCGATGAGCGCTTCTTTGCCTTCTGTTGCTACATCAGCCAATTCGCGAATAGTTTGATGTACAGCTTCATCGCCGTTGTTGAAACGTTCTTTCAGATTGTTGAACACTGTACCCGAAACCTTACTCAAGTCGGTTTTGTATGCCATGTACAGTTTTGGAAGCAGGGCGGGGTCTAATCGCTCGTATTTTCCGTGATTGTGCTTAGCCATGTATTTTTTGTCAAAATCCATAAACACACAACCCTCGTATGTCTGAATAACTCTGTCTTGTAGTCCTGCGTTTATGCCTAACTCTTCTGTTTCGGCGGCAAGCACAATACTCGGAATCACCTCAATAGGTATTTGCACATCGAAAAATTGCATCAAGGCGCGTATAGTGGCGGTAATAATAGCGCTTGAGCCTGCCATGCCTACCTGACGTGGAATAGAGGACTGATAACGAATTGTAAAATTCTTGTTTGTCAGCCTTATTTGGTTCAATTCGCAATACTCGCAAAAACGTTTTATTACCGCCTTAATCAGGCGCCGCCCCCCGTAATAGCCATTGCGCCTGATACTATCGGTCAAATGATAAATGTTGCGGAAATTATTTCGGTCAATTTCAGTGTCTTCTATTACTAATTCAGGCGTTTGATACAAAGAAACAATAGCTCCGAAATTTTTAACAATTATCGAGATAGTTTTTCCAAAATACCCGTCAGACGGGTTTCCAAGCAATCCTGCACGGGCGTATGCCCTACTTTCTATTATCATACAATTTACCTAAAAAGGAGGTGAAATTTTTTGCAAAAATAAACAAATTTTCAAAAAAATTGTACAACCAATTATTTTTTCAACATTTTTTTAACTTTTTCCAATGCTTTGCACAAAATATCTACTTCTTCGCGTGTATTGTATAACGCCATCGAAGCGCGAATTGTTCCTTCAATTCCGAGGCGCTGCATCAACGGTTGCGTACAATGCGTTCCGGTTCGCACGGCTATTCCCATCTTGTCGAGGATCATGCCTGCATCATAATTATGAATTTTGTCTAACAAAAATGAAAACGTTGCGATTTTGTTTTCGGCTGTTCCCAAAAGCCTTATTCCGTCAATGTTAGACAGTTTTTCGCGAGCGTAGAGCATCAGTTCGTGTTCGCAGGCTGCTATGTTGTCCAAGCCGATATTTTCAATGTATTTGACGGCTGTTTCAAGTCCTACGGCGTCAATATAATTTGCCGTTCCCGCTTCAAACTTAAATGGCAATTCGTTGTACGTTGTTTTTTCAAATCGCACACAATCAACCATATCGCCGCCACCCAGAAAAGGCGGCATATCGTCTAACAATTCTTTTCGTCCGTAAAGCGCGCCTATTCCTGTAGGTCCGTAAACTTTATGTCCCGAAAATGCAAAGAAATCGCAGCCGAGATCCTGTACGTCAATTTTTGAATGTTGCACCGATTGTGCGCCGTCAATCAGGACGTGTACGCCCGCTTCGCGCGCTAACTTTGTTATTTCCTTCACGGAATTGACCGTTCCCAAACTGTTTGAAACATGCGTAACGGCAACTAATTTTGTTCTATCGTTCAATAAATTGCGATACTCGTCCATTATCAGTTCGCCGTCGTCTGTAATTGGAATTACGCGAAGCCTCGCGCCTTTACGCTCGCAAAGCATTTGCCACGGCACTATGTTTGAATGATGCTCCATCACCGTAATAATTATTTCATCGCCTTGCTTGACGAACCGCTCGCCATACGAGTAAGCGACAAGATTGATACCGGCGGTAACTCCCGAAGTGAAAATTATTTCCTGCGACAATTCTGCGTTCAGAAAATTGCGTATCGTGCGACGCGCGTTTTCGTAGGCTTCGGTAGCCTGCTCGCTGAGATAATGCACGCCGCGATGAATGTTGGCATTACACTCTGAATACATTCGCACAAGCGTATCAATTACTACTTGCGGCTTTTGAGTGGTTGCCCCGTTGTCCATATATACAAGGGAATTGCCGTATATTTTTTGCGCTAATATCGGAAAATCTGCGCGTATTTTTTGAATATCCATGACGAAAAAAAAGGCAAAAATACTGAAAAAAATCGTTTTTTATGATTTTTTATGATTTTTTTTTCACATTTTAAATATTTTGGTACGATATTTGTACGCATCTAATCAAATAAATAAGTTTGTATGTTAAAAAGAATATTATTTGTCTTATTTTCAGTTAGTTGTTGTTTTTCAACAGTTGTGTACGGGCAAGATCAGTACAGTTTGGGCGGTTTCAATTCGCCTGCAAGCGTAACGCAGTATGGCGGTTTTTTCTACCTGTCCAACTCGGGCAATAACTATGGAACGGCAATAGCAGACGGCGATGGTTTCATTTCGCGCGTCAGAAGCGACGGCAGTCAGCAGGAGCCAACCATGAGTTTTATTACTGGATTGAACAACCCGCGCGGCATACTTGCAATACAAAATATACTGTATGTATGCGATATAAATCGTTTGGTCGGCTTTGACCTTAGAACGCAAAGAAGAGTTTTTGAACTCAGTTTTGAAAGTGAAAATGTGACTCAATTAACAGGCATTGCCTCTGTTAACGATAGAACCGTTTATCTGACGGCTACTGATATTAACGCTATTTTTGAGGTTGATCTTACTACCGGACAATATGTAAAATGGACGGAAACAACGGCGCCTACGGGAATATTAATCGAAAACAACCAAATGTATGTATGCAGTTTTGGTACTGACAGCCTGCCAAACGGCAAATTGGGAGTTATTGATATGAGAACGAAAACATTTACCCAACTTACCGACGACGAGGGGCATCTTTACGGATTGTCTTTAGACGGCAGAAGGCTGTATTACAGCGATTGGATGCAACTTGCAGGAAGACGCGGAATAATTAAATGGATAAACATTGACACGAGGGCTACAGGACAAGTGAATTTCACCACCCGAATTGGCGGTCCTGCCGATTTTCACTACGATGCACGTAACGATCTTTTCCTTATACCATCTGTTTTGGAAGGAGTAGTTCACGGTTGTATGGGATTCATAAGAAGATAGGAATTTTTAAACTAATAATTAAATAAATAAAAATCATGAAATATATAAATAAAATTATCATCGCTGGTCTTTTGCTGTTTGCTTTTACATGCGGATTGAAAGCAGAAGACAATATTATTACTATAAGCGGCATGGTCAGAGACGGACTAACGCGCAGACCGCTGCAATACGTTACCATTACAGTGGCTAACAATAACATAGGGACAGTTAGTAACGCCGACGGTGAATTTTCATTGAAAATACCGCAGTCTATAAATGCCACAGTCGTTGAGTTTTCGCATTTAGGCTATCAAACCTTTCGCCTTTCAATAACAGGCGAAAACATGTCAGGCGTACAAGTGGCTATGACACAGTCGGCTACCGAGTTGAGTGAACTCGTAGTACAAGGATTTGACGCTTTCTACATTGTTCAGGAAGCAGTTAGCAAAATACCAACAAATTTCAGCGCATCCCTGAACCAATTAACAGGATTTTACAGAGAAACCGTGCAAAAACGGCGAAATTATATTAATATTTCGGAAGCGGTAGTTGATTTGTACAAAACGGCATACACCGAATCTGTTAGCGCAGACAGATTGCAAGTACTGAAAGGACGCAGACTGTTGAGCCAAAGAGCGTCAGATACGTTGGCAATAAAACTGCTTGGCGGTCCTAATCTTTCAATATTCGTTGATATTGTTAAAAATCCTGATATTTTGTTAGACAGGGAGACGCTATCCGATTTAAGTTATACGATGGTAAATATCACTCAAATCAATGGACGCGACCAATACGTAATTAATTTCGATCCGCGTGTTGTAAAACCATATCCCCTGTATCAAGGCACGTTATACATTGACAGAGAATCGCTTGCGTTCACCCGAGCCGAGTTCAATCTTGATATGAGCGATCGCAACAAGGCAACAAATATGATTCTCAGAAGAAGACCATTTGGTCTGCGGTTTCGACCCGAACAGGTATCATACGTAGTGTCGTATCAAGAGCGAAACGGCGTTAGCTATTTGAGCTATATACGAAACGAGCTGCATTTTTCGTGCGATTGGCGACGAAGACTGTTCTCAACAAATTATTCAGTTGTAAGCGAAATGGTGGTGACTGACATAAATTTACAGGACGTTGCGATGATTGCACGTAGAGATGCTTTCCGCGAAACGCACGTGCTTACCGATAGAGTATTGGATTTTTACGACGAGGATTTCTGGGGAGCATATAACATCATAGAGCCGACAGAATCGTTAGAATTGGCGGTTAACAGGCTCTTGAGGCAACAGAGGCAATAAAACAGGCAAATCAAATGACGACATCGCGTAGAAAATTTTTTCGAGGTTGTCTTGCCGTTGCGGGAACAGCAACGCTGGGCAGCCTTGGCTTCAACGCGCTGTCTCTCAAACCCGCATCATTGGAAGGAATTATTATAGAAAACCCAAAAGACCAAGACAACGACACTACTGCGCCAAGGTATGTAGAATTGGAGCGTAGCGGCGAACTTGAGCGCCGCGAAAGGGAGTTGTGGGCAATGCTTGAACGTTGCCGTCTTTGTCCGCGTCAATGCAGGGTCAATCGCGCCGTCGGCAGAAGAGGAACCTGTGGTACCGCTCAAAATTTCAAAGTAGCATCATTCAGGTCGGAACGCTGCAAGTTATAGACGGCGTTGCACAACGCGGATTGCTTATCCGGCATCTTGTATTGCCGGAAAATGCGGCTGGCACTGACAAATTTGTACAATGGGTTGCATCGGAACTCGGCGCCGACACGCACGTAAACATCATGGCGCAATATTCGCCACAGTACAGAGCGCGCGAGTTTTCGCAACTGTCGCGACGTCCCACACAAGTAGAAATAACGCAATCAATGCGCTGGGCGCGCGAAGCAGGCTTGCAAAACTTTCATTGAAAATTTTGCGACATTTGGCTGTCTCAAATAATATTTATATTTTTGCATCGCTCATCTAAGTTCCCCTAACGTCAGCCGTATGCCTGCGTAAAATTTGATTCCCATTAGAGGTCCCCATATTTGCGAAGCGTCAAAACCTTCGCTGAATGGTTGTTCCCAATTAATTATTGGCTCTTCTTGCGTGAAATTAAGTATATTTTCGCATCCGATATACATATCCAAACGCTTTGTCTTTTTTGTAATTTGTGCAAAAAACAGCGGATACGGATCCGAATATCTATTTGTTAGATACCCATCGGGC
>Ga0099364_10008701_pt1 | contig 14236 bp, 11 predicted proteins | sample TergutTh196P3_FD_73070 | JGI IMG/M metagenome (GOLD analysis project Ga0099364, IMG submission 73070) | Microcerotermes parvus P3 segment gut microbial communities from Pointe-Noire, Republic of the Congo - Th196 P3 | ecosystem: Host-associated > Arthropoda: Insects > Digestive system > Gut ... | reverse complement strand
TCGTCGAGGACGACAGGCCGTACCTGATAAACCACAAGACCCAGAACCGCACCGGCACCACAAAGAACGGGGTGTGGACGCCCACCAAGCTCAAGGCCAGCTACACCGTCAGGATGGAGATGTGGGCCGTCGGGACTTACCAGCTCGACGAGGACGGCGCGCCCATCATCGAGAACGGAAGGGTCAAGCCCTTCATGAACGCGAACGGCAAGAAGGCCACCACCAAGGCCACGGTGGTCAAGCAGAAGGTGTTCATACGATAGGGCTCCATAAAGCATAAGGCTGCAACTCACTTCGGTTGTAATGCGAAAGTGTCCGCCTCAGTACCAGGGGCGGACATTGTTTTTGTGGTAATAAATTATAGTATTGACAAAACGTGGAAAACGATATATTATACATGCAATGGCGCTTTTATAGAAAAGGAGATATAATGAAAGCTGTTGCATATAGTATAGACAAGACTGAGAAATGGGAGATAGTGTCTGATATGGACGAAAATCAGATAAGCCGATTAGAAATAGCCGGTTTTAAATCCATAAAGAATGCCAGCATAGACTTTGGTAACATCAATGTTTTTATTGGCGCAAACGGTTCGGGCAAATCCAACCTGGTATCGTTTTTTTCTATGCTTCAGAGTATTGCTGACGGCAGGCTGGCTCACTATGTCAGCAGCAACGGCGGTTTGAATGCCATTTTTCACTATGGCGTCAAAACGACTCGGAAAATAGAAGTGGGCTGCTATTTTGGCAATAATGGATATGGGTTTGAATTGCAGGCAGGCCAAAACGGAAGCGCATATTTTGAAAAGGAATGGTTTTATTGGAATTTTCCCGACAATCCAGACAGGAGAACTTTTCAGCTTCCTAGCGGACAATCTGAATCCCAATGGAGAATAGGCACGGATACAAGGATAGACAAATTTGTACAGCCTATTCTTGATAAACAGAAGTGGCGTAAATACCATTTCCACGATACGAGCGAAACTTCGTCGATCAAGCAGCTATGCGCAATCAACGATAATATCGAGCTTGCGGAGAATGCGTCCAATATCGCGGCATTTCTATATCGTTTGAGAGTAAGTGATGAAATATGCTATAGAAACATCGTTCGCACCGTACGTCTTATCGCACCGTTTTTCGATGATTTTATCCTTCGCCCGAATCCTTTGGACGATAGCACTATTGCTTTGGAGTGGAAAACCCAAAACAGGGACACGCCTTTCAGCGCATCGCAATTGTCCGACGGCACATTGCGGTTTATTTGCTTGGCTTGCTTGCTGATGCAGCCGTACTCTTTGAAGCCGGCAACCATTATTATCGACGAACCAGAACTGGGGCTTCACCCCGCCGCGATATCTGTCTTGGCTGGTCTTATCCGAAGCGCGTCGAAACGCAATCAATTAATACTTTCCACGCAATCGGTCGAACTGCTGGATGAATTTGAGCCTGAGGACATCATAGTGGTCGACAGGAAGGATGGAGCCTCGGTATTTAACAGGCTTAGTGCTAATGAGTTGAAAAGCTGGATAGAAGATGATTATTCGATGGGGGATCTGTGGAAGAAGAATGTCTTTGGAGGCAGACCTGGCAAATGAGCAATATATACGTGCTTTGTGAAGGGCAAACAGAGGAGATGTTTGTAAATCAAGTATTGTGCCCGTATGTGCAAGGTGTTTCGGGAGTATTTTTAACCCCAATTATTTTGACGACCAAGAAGACGCCGAAAAAGAAGCACAAAGGTGGTTTGGTAAGCTATGAGAAAGCAAAAAACGAGATTCAAAAATTATGCTCAGAGCATCCAAATGAATATGTAACAACGATGTTGGACTTTTACGCATTTCCAGTAGACGCACCAGGCATGGGTCAGATTGATGGAATAAAAGATGTCTATGAGCGTGTAAAACACATAGAATCGGAGATTTCAAAGGACATCGGGCGAAAAAACTTCATACCAAATTTGATGCTTCATGAATTTGAAGGTCTGTTGTTTGTCAAGCCTGAGCTGCTGTCTGAATACTATCAAGAATCCGCAGATGCAGCAAAATCATTGGTAAATGTGCGAGACGAATTTGAAACGCCTGAACATATAGACAACGGCAAAGAGACAGCCCCCTCAAAAAGAATAACCAGCATTATACCTGAGTACGACAAAGTATTTGCCGGTTCGTTGATAGCCATAGATATTGGTATTGATGATATTCGAAAAGAATGCAGGCATTTTTCAGCTTGGGTCGACAAGCTTTGTTCATTGAAATGAAACAGCCTGAATTTTGTCTAAATAACTTGAATATGCCATTGACATTTCCGCTCAATAGTAGATAATAGAAATAGTTAATAAAAGGTCAAAAGTGTTCAAAAGTGTTCGTTCATCCCTGTACGCTTTTGACGCGTCGAAACGAAAGACAGGCATACATCTGCAACCATGAAAATCATAGTGTGCATCAAACAGGTACCATCCGTTTCGCAAGTGGGCATCGACGAAGAGACGGGCGTTTTGCTGCGGGATGGAGTGCAGACAAAGCTAAACCCTTACGATCTACTTGCGCTTGAAGCGGCTTTTCTGTTGCGTGAGAGGCACGGCGGAGAGGTGGTGGCGGTCACTATGGGACCGCCGCAGGCGGAGCAGGCCATCCGTGAGGCGTACTATATGGGCGCCGACAGGGGCTATGTGTTTTCCGATGCGAGGTTTGCGGGCGCGGACGTGCTTGCGACGTCTTACACGCTTTCTCAGGGCATCCGCTTGCTCGGCGCTTTCGACCTCGTCATCTGCGGCAAGCAGACCACGGACGGGGACACGGCTCAGGTGGGCCCCGCCGTTGCAGAGTACCTAGGCATCCCTCATGTGGCATGGGTGGAGCATATGGAGGGCGCGGATGGCGGCATACGTGTAAGGCAGGATCTGCCGGACACTTGCGAGACGGTCTTTATGAAATACCCATGCCTCATAACTGTGGAGCGCGGGGCGCTTGTCCCTCGCCTGCCTTCTTGGCGACGGATGAAAGGTTTGCGTGAGCGGCCTGTGGAGATTTTCTCGTTCGTCGACTTCATGGACGGCGACGAGGGGAAGTACGGGCTGTCTGGCTCGCCCACCAGGGTCATAAGGATGTTTCCGCCGAAATCGAGCGACAGCCGCGAGACATGGACGGGCAGCGGAGCGGAGCTGGCGGAGCGTATGAAGAGCAAGCTTCAGGAGATGAAGGTACTGTGAGCATTACCACAGGGCGTAATAAATGATATGGGAATAACGGTAAACAATAAAAATTGCGATAAATGCGGCGAGTGCGTAAGGCTCTGTCCCTTTGCCGCCATCGAGATGGTCGGCGGCTTCCCCGTAATCAATGCGGCGTGCAAGGTCTGCGGCATATGTATCAAAGAGTGCGGGCAAAGCGCCTTGATACTTATCGACGATGTGCGGGGCGAGGCGGACAAAGGCGCGTGGAGCGGTATACTCGTCTACGGGGAAATGGCAGGGGGGCGTCTGCACCCCGTTGTTCGCGAGCTTGTGGGCAAGGCGCACGAGCTGGCTGGCGGCACGGCTTCCCCAAAAAGCAACACGGAGATATACGGCGTCGTTATGGGCGAAGACACGGCCGCCGCCGCGAACGAGTTCCTTTCATACGGTGTGGACAGGGTCCTTACCTACGAGCATGAAATCTTTGGCTGTTTCAGGGCAGACTCGTTCTCGGTCGCTTTCGCGGACGCCATTGAGCATCTTCGCCCCTCGATAGTGCTAACGGGCGCGACATCCATAGGCAGGTCTTTGGCGCCGCGAACCTCCACCCGCCTGCGTACGGGGCTTACCGCCGACTGCACCGCCCTCGAAATAAAGGACGGCACGGACTTGGTGCAGATAAGGCCGGCGTTCGGCGGCAATATCATGGCGGAGATAGTCACGCCGCGCTCACGTCCACAGTTCGCGACGGTGCGATACAAGGTGATGGACGAAGCCCCATTGGTGGAGCCCCACGGCAGCATAGTCCCCATGAAGGTGACGGATGCGATGAAAAAGAGCGGCATCGATGTGATTTCGGTCGAAAAGAAGCCGCCGTCGGAAAACATATCGGAGGCGGAAGTGCTGGTGGTCGGCGGCAAGGGGCTGAAATCGCGGGCGGATCTGGAAACCCTGAAAAAGCTCGCAGACAGGCTTGGCGGGCAATATGCGGTGACGCGCCCCTTGGTCGAGGCAGGCTGGGCGCCGCAGAGCAGGCAAATAGGGCTGTCGGGCCGCACGGTCAAGCCCAAGGTCTTGCTCGCGTTCGGCGTCTCTGGTGCGGTGCAGTTCACGGCGGCCATAAAAGGCAGCGAGCGCATATTCGCCGTAAACACCGACCCCGGCGCCCCTATTATGGACATCGCCCACTACGGCGTCATCGGCGACTTATACGAAATCATTCCCGGATTGTTGGAATCCGGATTGTTGGAGCAATGACATGAATACGATGGAATTTTCAAAAGTGAATACGGAAGACATAGCGTACCTCAAAGACCTTTGCGGAGAACGTGTGTTCACGGGCGATGCGATACACGAGGACTATGGCCACGACGAGATGCCGGAGTACGGCGTCCATATGCCGGACGTGGTCGTGGAGGCGCTGACCACCGATGAGGTCTCCGCCATAGTAGCCTACGCGCACGTACGGGGCATCCCCATAGTGCCGCGCGGCACAGGCACCGGCCTCTGCGGGGGCTGCGTGGCGATTCACGGCGGCATTATGATATCCACCGCAAGGATGAACAAAATAATCGAGTTCGACGAGAAAAACTTGACTGTACGCGTGCAGGCGGGCGTGGTCCTGCTCGACCTGATAGAGGAATCGAAGAAGCGCGGCCTGCTCTACTGCCCCGACCCCGGCGAAAAAAGCGCCACCATCGGCGGCAACATCATGACGAACGCGGGCGGCATGAGGGCCGTAAAATACGGCGTCACGGGCGACCATGTGCTTGGCCTGACCTGCGTTCTGGCGGACGGCAGCATAATCGAGACAGGCGGCAAGGTGGTCAAGGACCGTTCCGGCTACGACTTGAAGGGAATGTTTGTGGGCAGCGAGGGGACGCTCTGCGTGGTGACCGAAGCACTGATGCGGCTGTTGCCGCTCCCCGCCTACACCATGTCGCTGCTCGTCCCTTACGAAAGCGTGGAAGCCTGCATCTCCACCGTGCCTAGGATAATGGAAGCGAGGATAGTGCCGACGGCGGTGGAGTTCGCACAGCGTGAGGTGGTGCTTCTGGCTGAGAAATCCTTGGGAAAGACCTTCCCGCACAAGACCGCGCCCGCCTACCTTATATTCTCGTTCGACGGAAGCACGCAGGAGGAGCTTTCGGCCGCGTACGAAAAGGTGGCGGACATCTGCCTCGAAAGCGGCGCGATAGACGTGTTCATATCGGACACGGAAGAAAGGCTTGAGAGCATATGGGCGCCGCGCGGCGAGTTCCTGGAAGCGATAAAGTCATCCACGGACGAAATGGACGAGTGCGATGTGGTGGTGCCGCGCGGACGCATGGCGGACTTCATATATTTTCTCGAAGAATTACGCAAGGAACAGGACATACGCATCGTTAGCTTCGGGCACGCCGGCGACGGCAATCTGCACGTCTACGTCTGCCGTGACGGCATGGACAAGGAAGAATACGCAAAAAAATTACAGACGTGCATGCAGGCGATGTATGACAAGGCAAAGGATATGGACGGCAAGGTAAGCGGCGAGCACGGGATAGGGCACGCAAAGCGGGAGTACCTCGCGCAGTCTCTTTCGCCGGAGGAGATGGCGGCGATGAAAGCCGTCAAGCAGGCATTTGATTCAAAGGGGATAATGAATCCCGGAAAGGTGGTGTATATTGATTAAGGAAGCGCATTTCAACGAGGGTTTTCGCAAGGAGTTGGCGGATGTGGTCGGACCCGACCGCGTCTTGACAAGCGAGGTGGACAGGCTCGCCTACGCCAATGACGTGTTCTGGATACCCAATCTCTGGATCGACCGCAAAAAGGAGCCTCCCAAGGCGGACTATATAGTCCAGCCAGGCAGCGTGGAGGAGATTCAAGGCATCCTCGCCCTAGCGAACAGGGACAAGGTTCCTGTGGTCCCTTGGGGCGGCGGCAGCGGCTCGCAAGGCGGCGTGATTCCGCTGTACGGCGGCATCATGATGGACCTCAAACGCCTGAACAAGATAATCGACATCGACGAGACCTCGTACACGGTGACGGTTGAGACAGGCATCAACAACACGTTGCTGGAGAAGGCGCTCAACGAAAGGGGGCTGACCTTCCCCCACTACCCCGCAAGCGCGAATTGCGGCTCCATAGGCGGGTTCATCGCGCACAGGGGCAGCGGCACATTGTCCACGAAGTACGGCAAGATGGAGGACTTTGTCTTGTCGGTGGAAGCCATCCTGCCATCGGGCAAGCTGATACAGACCATGCCCATCCCCAAGCACGCAAGCGGCCCCGGCCTGCACGAATTGTTTGTGGGCTGCGAAGGCACATTCGCGATTGTCACCAAGGCGACGCTCCAGATTTACAAGCTGCCCGAAGAACGTAGGTTCTCGTCATACCTTTTCCCCACGCTTGAAGCCGGCCTTGAAGCAGGCAGGCGCATGATGGCGGAGGGCGTGGGCATAAGCGCGTGCAGGCTATACGACCCAGGCTCCACCAAGACCAAGGTGGGCGATGTCCTCGGCATAAAGGTGGACAACGATGACGCGTCATATATGGTCATAGGCCTGGACGGACATAGCGAAATGATAGACGTGCAGGAAAAGCTTATCAACAAAATCGTTGAGGGGCTTGACGGCAAGAATATGGGCAGGGAGGGCGGCAACCGCTGGTGGGAGCAGCGCTACCATTTCTACTACCCGCCGTACGAGTTCCGGCTGCCATGGATGTACGGCACGATGGACACCGTCTGCCTGTACAAGGACATGGCGAGGCTTTACAGGGCTAAGAAGGAGGCGCTGGAGACGAATTTCAAGCAGCACGGCATACGGTATATCGCCCACTTCTCGCATTGGTACAAGTGGGGCGTAATGGTCTACGACCGCTTTATCATTGAGGAGCCGCCGACAGACCCCTACGAGGCGATAAAGCTGCACAACGAGATATGGAATATGAGCGTGCGAATCTCGCTTGAGAACGGGGGCGTCATCAACGAGCATCACGGCGTCGGGCTGAAGCTGAGCCGCTTCGTCAAGGACGCGTTCAACAAAGACACGTTCGAGTTCTTGAAGGACCTCAAGAACGTGACTGACCCGAACGGCATATTGAACCCAGGGAAGATGGGCATGGCCCCCGATGCGCCGAGCCAGAGAGGATTGATGGAACTATGGACAGGATAGAATATGAAAAGACGATAAAGGCGTGCCGGTTCTGCCTGATGTGCAGGCATATGTGCACCGTGGGCAATATCTCCTATGCTGAAGCGAACACACCGCGCGGGCACGCCCTGATGCTTGACTGCGTGGGCGGCGAGGCGCTTGCGGACACGTCAGAGAATCGCAGTCGTATGGCGGAAATATGGTTTGGCTGCTGCTATTGCGGGCATTGCCAGAACAATTGCGTCTCGTCGTATCCGCACCCTGATGCGATGATGACTGCGCGCGCGGAGGCGGACGAGAGCCATCTGCCGGAGCGGGCGAAAGCCCTTCGCGCCATAGTCGCAAAGACAGGTGAGTTTTATGAGAATCCCGTGCAGGCGGGCGGCGCCTCGGATGCGGCGAAGGGCAAGGCCGGCGCGGACGTGCTGCTATATATAGGCTCGTTCACAAGGAACGAGGATTCAGGGGTGGCCGATGCCGCCATAAGCGTCCTCGAAAAAGCGGGCGTGTCGTATACCTTGCTTGCGGACGAAAAGGGCGTGGGCATGGCGCCGTTCCTTATGGGCATGACGGACGTGGCTCAGACGCAGCTTGCCGCCGAAATCGAAAAGATAAACGCATTGAAGCCTGGCATGGTCGTGACCCTGTCACCGGATGACTTGCGTGTGCTTGCAGGCGGGGTGTCAGGTCTGGACGCCAGTGGGCTAACAGCCCCTGTCACGGGCTTCGCGGCTTTCACGCTTGGGCTTGTCAAGGCGGGCGCATTGGCATTGTCGGGTGGCGGAGCAGCATCGGCGACCCCCACCGCCGCCCCCGCCCTCATAGCGTACCACGACAGCGATCAGGGCGGCCGCTTCCTCCAAGACTATGACGCGCCGCGCGAGCTTGTCCAATCCATACCCGGCATCGCGTACAAAGAGCTGTTTTGGGCAAAGGGCGAGGCGGCGAGCGCAGGCGAGAGCGGTGCCATCCGCTTGCTGAACCCTGAACTCGCATCGAAAATAGCCGAAAAACGCATAGGCCAGATAGCGGGCAGAGGCGTGTCAATAGTGGCGACCGACAGCCCGGAAGCGAAAGCCCAGCTTGTAGGCCAAGGAAACAAAGATGTGAAATTCATGCATATTGCGGAATTAATTAAGCAACACATCGCATAAAACAACGCAGCGTATATTATAATGTAGTTATTTAGAAGGAGGGTTATTATGAAAAAAAGATACAATCTTGCAGAGATCGCGTTCCCGGACGTACAAGAATTTTTGAAGGAGTCCGATATCATCATGATTCCGTTCGCCAGTTGCGAAATGCACGGCGCGCATTTGCCGCTCGGCACGGACACCTACCAGTGCATCGCGATTACGCAGCGCGCGGCGGAATTGTCGAACGTCCCCTACACCGACTGCCTGATGTATGGGTACTCGCCGCACCATATTCGCGACCCGGAGCAGGGCATCGGCACCGTCACGCTTAGGGCGGAGACGCTGAACGCGGTGCTTTACGACATCGCCAGGAGCGTCATTCACCATGGCTTCAACAAACTGGTGTTCGTCTGCGGCCATGCGTCGAACATGAAGGTGACCGACCCGCTGATGAGGCGGATAAGGTACGAGACCGGCGCGATGGTGGCGATGGTTCGCCCCTGGGCGGAGAGATACCTCGGCGTGATAGAGCCGTTTATGGACGGCGGGCCGGAGGACACCCCAGGCTGGCACGCGGGCGAGCTTGAGACCTCACAGGTGCTTGCGTATGACGAAACCTTGGTTCGCATGGACAGGGCGGAGAAGTGCAAGGCGCACGCCCCCGACTGGATGCCGGATGGCTTCAAGAAGAATGACGGCCTGCCCACAGTAGCGATCGACGGGCACGAGTATTTTTCGTTTGCGATGGAGCATCAGGAGTTCGCGCCCAAGGGCATCATGGGCGACCCGCTCGTCGCGACCAAGGAGAAAGGCGAGAAGTGCATAGAGGCCTACGCGCAGCATATGGCGAAGGCTCTGGAGTTGCTGAAGCCCGTCCCCTGGAAGGATAAGATAATTCAGCGCGAGTTCGTGAACCGAGTATAATAATGCGAGGAAGTGCAGCGATATGAAAACCGTGGTTGTTTTGATAACTTGCGACACGAAGCCGGACGAGGCGGCGTATATCAAGATGCGTCTTGGGCAGATGGGTGTGCAAGGCCTTGTCGCAGACACGGGCACGAGCGGTGTTCCGGGCTACGAGGCGGATATCACGAGACAAGAGTTGGCGGAACTGGGGAGCATCCCGTTTGCGGAGATAACGGACGCCGGCACAAGGGGCGGCGCTGTCGGCAAGATGGCAGACGCCCTTATGACGGCTCTCCCCCGCCTGCACGAGGAAGGTCGGCTTGACGGCGTTCTATGCGTCGGCGGCGCGGGCGCGTTCATCGGCGCCCCTGCCATGCAATCCCTGCCGCTCGGAGTGCCCAAGGTGGTCGTATCGCCCTTGGCGAGCGGTATGCGTCAGCTTGCGCCTTTCGTCGGCAGCAGCGACGTGATGGTGATGCACTCGGTCATAGACATCGCTGGCATGAACGACATATCCCGCAAGATATACGACAATGCGGCGGCGGCGGTCGCGGGCATGGTCTTGTCGCAGGAAAGGTTTGACCGCATAGAGGACGACAGGAAGTATATAGGCGTCACGATGATGGGTACCACCACGCCGGGCGCCATGGCCGCCGTAAGCGTGCTTGAAAAGGCCGGATACGGCTGCGTAATTTTCCACGCGAGCGGGGTGGGCGGCTCCAGTATGGAGAAGCTTGCGCGCGAGGGGGCTTTGGCGGGCGTCCTTGAATTTTCGCTTGCGGAAATGATGGGCACGCATGTGAAAGGCTTCACCAAGACGAAGCCGGAGCGTCTTTCCGTGGTCGGCGAGTGCGGCATACCCCAGGTGGTGGCGGTGAGCGCGATAGACTTTATCAACCTGTTTCCGCATGAGACGGCCGAGCACGCAGACCGCATCATCTACAACCACAACCCTCAGACTCCGCTTATGAGGGCGAACAAAGAAGAAATGCTGATAGTGGCGAAAAAAATAACCGAACAATTAGGCAAAGGGAAAGGCCGCACGACCGTGGTGGCGCCTTTGCGGGGTTTCAGCGATCCCAACAGGGAAGGAGGTTTGTTCTGGGATCCTGAAAGCGACGATGCGTTTCGCAAAAAATTGAGATCCGAATTGAAAGAAGGGATCAAATATGTTGAAATAGATGCATGGGTCAACGACAAAGCCTTTGGAGAAACGGCCGCAAACGAGCTGCTTGCGATTTTGTGACAGGCACGGACATTTTGTGGCTATTTGAATGAAGAATCATCGGGAGGTGAAAAAGATTGGAGAATTATAAGACCTTAAAAGCTGATGTAATGGTGATAGGAGGCGCGGGCGCGGCTTGCCGGGCTGCGATCGAGGCCTCTGAAAAGGGCATGAACGTCATAATGATAGACAAGGACATACCCGGCAAATCCGGCGCCACCCCTTGCGCGCTTTGGAGCATACAGGCGCCGATGGGCAAGGACGGGGTTTCGACCGAGGACACGCCGGAGCAATTTTTTGAGGACATGGTGAACGGCGGGCACTACTTCGGCGACCAGAACATCGTCGAGCTTGTGGCGTTCACGGCGAAAGAGCGTATATATGATATGAAGAAATACGGCGTAAAGTTCGCTTTCACGGACGACGGCAAGTTCGTGCAGACGCCCATGCCGGGGCAGACATATCCGCGCTCGTGCTTTATGATTGCGAACGGCACGAATATGAGCACGAACCTTGCCAAGGAAGTCTCAAGACGCGAGAACATCCGCGTGCTGAAAGACCATCTTATCTTCCAGCTTCTGACGAACAAAGGCCAGGTGGTCGGCGGCCTTGCGCTCGACCAGAACGAGGGCGAGATGGTGGCGATAGAGGCTGCATCGACGGTGATAGCGTGCGGCGGCTATACAGGCCTTTGGTCGTTCACCGACAACCCGCCCACTCTGATAGGCGACGCGGTCTCGCTTGCGTCGCGTGCCGGCGCGGACCTTGTGGACTTGGAAATGAACCAATACTACGGTACTGACCTCGTATGGCCGGAGAGCGCGCGCGGCACGGTGCTGTTGTACGAATGCCTGCACGAGTCCATGGCGAACGGCAATATCTACAACAAGCACGGCGAGCCTGTGTTCGGCAACCCGCTGCCCATCCGTGACGAGGCGATAAAAGTCATCTACAAAGAGATACAGGCCGGCAACGGCGGGCCGCACGGCGGGCTGTACTTCGACCTCACGAAGTGTGGCGCCGGCATAGAGAAGGCGAAAGAGATCTACGGCGAAATGACCACCAAGCAATACCGCTTCATAGAGGAAGCGACCGGCTTCAACATGGTGGACACCCCGCTGGAGGTCGCCCCCGCATCCCACTATCAGCTAGGCGGCGTCTATATCAACGAGAAGTGCGAAACGTCCATGCCAGGTCTCTTTGCCTGCGGCGAGAGCGCCGGTAACTTCCTCGGCGACAACCGTTTGGCGGGAAGCGCCCTTTGCGACACGCAGACCACTGGCGCGAAAGCGGGCGAGACGGCTGCGGCCTTCGCAAAGGATAGCTCCTTCGTCGGTCTTGACAAGGCGCAGCTTGACAGCATGATAGGCGACGCCATGAGATACTTCGAGAACAAGGCGGGCGCGGTCAAGTCCAGCGATCTGCGTCAAGGCATCAGGGAGGCGATGACAAAGTACGTATCGCCGTACAGGAGCGAAAAGGGCCTGACTGCCGCAAAGAACGAAATGCTAAATTATTCGGACGACCTAAAGAAGATCCAGATACTTCCTATCAAGAAGCGCAATACCGGCTGGCGCGAGGCATTGGAGGCCGAGATCATGCTCGACACCGCCAAGCTTATCATCGACAGCGCGCTGTTCAGGAAGGAATCGAGAGGGCACCATTTCCGCGAGGACTACCCAGAGACCGACAACAAGAATTGGCGGAAGCATACGCTCGTGCGTAAGACCGACAAGGGTTTCGATTATTCGTTAAAGGACATCATTTATACAAGAATGCCCCCAAAGGATGGTGAGTGATTATGGCAATAACAAAAGTGAAAGTGTTCCGTTATTATCCCGACGTCGACGCAGCGCCTTATTACCAGACATATGAGGTGGAAATGGACGAGAACCTTACGGTGCTGTTCATCCTCAAAAAGATTTATAGCGAAATGGACCAGACGCTCGCGTTCCGGGAGAACCTGTGCTACAAGGGCGGGTGCCTGCAATGCCTTATGACTATCAACGGCGCTGTGGCGAAGGCGTGCAGCACGCTGATAAAGCCGGGTGAGGAAGTGCTGGTCGAGCCCGTTTTCAAATCGCCGGTCGTACGCGACTTGGTGGTGGACTTCGGAACGACGGTGACTACGTCTTGCGGCGAGTTCACGCTTGAGCGCGGCACGGTGGTTACGAAAAAATAAAACTTCTGTGGGCAAAGTGTTTTTTGTTGAATACGGCGTGGAAGCGCCGGCGAAGGATGGGGAGACCCTGCTTGACGTGATACGTGAGGCGGGACTCCCCATTGAAGCTGTGTGCGCGGGTCGCGGTACGTGCGGCAAGTGCCTGGTGCGGGTGGATGGCGTGGAGGGGCTTGCGTGCAAGACGCCTGCGGAGGATGGGATGCGCGTGGAGATTTTGGCGGCGTCCGAGGGGCAGGAGATACTTGTGGACAGCGTCGGAGGGGGTGATGCGTCTGGGGATCGGCGCTCGACGCGAAGCCCCGCTGCCTCTGCTGACGTTTCTATTGCTATCGACGTCGGCACTACGACGGTCGTGGTCAAGGCTGTGGATGTCGAAAGCGGTGAGGAGCTGGGGGTGCGGGCGTTTACGAATCCGCAGCGGGCGTACGGGGCGGACGTGCTTTCTCGCATCAACGAGAGCATGGACGACGCAAGCCTGCTGTCAGGGCTGATACGCGAGTCGCTCGACAGCGCCATACGCGACCTTATGCACGAAATCGCCCCCCCTCGTTCCATTGTTATTGCCGGCAACACCACCATGTCCTACCTCCTGCTCGGTCTCCGCTGCCGCTCGCTTGGCCTTGCGCCGTTCGAGCCGGAGTACGGAATCAAACCAGTATACGATTATGCAGAGGTGTTCGGAACGGACACATTTTCATGCCCCGTCTATATCTATCCATATGTATCGGCGTTTGTGGGCGGCGATATCGTCTCAGGGTTTGTCAATATCGAACGCCACCTTGAGACTGGCGAAGCGCCCTCATATATGCTCGTCGATATGGGGACGAACGGTGAGATAGCCTATAGGGGCGGCGAACGCATGTTCACAACAAGCACGGCGGCGGGCCCTGCGCTCGAAGGCGGCAATATCGAACACGGCATGAGCGGGCTGCCGGGCGCCATTTACCAGGCGTCCTACGAAGGGGACGGCAAGTTCTCTTGCAAGACCATCGGCGACAAGCCTGCGATTGGCATCTGCGGCTCTGGCGTCATCAGCCTGATGGCGGCGCTGCTCGATGGTGGCCTCGTTTCCGAAAGCGGCGCGTTTACGGACGAAGCCAAGGCCCTTTGCGACCCCCCCGCCGCCTTGCAGATCGCAGGGGACATAGCCTTTACCCAAAAAGACGTCCGCGAGTTTCAGCTCGCAAAGGGCGCCATCCGCGCGGGCATAGACATACTTGTCGAGGAGATGGGCGAAACGCCCCAGACGCTCTACATGGCAGGCGGCTTCGGTCAGAACATCGACCTCGACGCAGCTTTCCGCGTAGGGCTTATCCCTCGCGCGCTCGAAGGCCGCATACGCTTTATCGGCAATTCGTCATTGGGCGGCTGCGTGGATGCCTGCCTCGACCCAAGCCCTGACCCCCCCCCCCCCCCCCAAAAACCCCCCCCCCCCCCAAAACCCCCCCCCCCCCAACCAAATTTCCCCCCCCCCCAAAAC
>Ga0099364_10008700_pt1 | contig 14237 bp, 13 predicted proteins | sample TergutTh196P3_FD_73070 | JGI IMG/M metagenome (GOLD analysis project Ga0099364, IMG submission 73070) | Microcerotermes parvus P3 segment gut microbial communities from Pointe-Noire, Republic of the Congo - Th196 P3 | ecosystem: Host-associated > Arthropoda: Insects > Digestive system > Gut ... | reverse complement strand
ACTGCGTTGAGGAGTCAATGATACTTGCGGCCGGCAGGCATCTGTACAAGTATGTCGATACCGAAGATTATCTGGATAACGCAAGAAGGGAAAAAGGGTTTTTCCTTTGGGTCGTCAATTTGATGGCGAGCCACCCTATTATGACAAAGCGCGCCCTGGCCCTTGCAGACCCTAAAAAAAGAAGCGGAAAGCTGCTTTAACTGTTAATTAAGTACGTCAGGAACGCGATAAAATCCTCCCAGCACATGTTGTCAATGTAGCAATACAAATCATACGGTAAGCTTTCCTCCAAAAAACACCAAAACTCGCACCATTCCTCGTCTGACATATCGTAAACCCAATCCTCAATCTGCTCATAAGTGAAATCGCCATCTTCATCCCACCAGTCAGTATCCTCCCAGCCGGAATTGTCCCAGTCATAACTGCCGCTGTTACATGCCGCGATGCTCGGGAGTATACAGAACGGCAGCAATAGGGAAAGTATCTGTTTCCATTTATTCATTGGGTTTTTCTCCTTCTAGCTATTTTCTTAACTTGTCAACCCGTCGCTTCTGCGTACAAAATCGAAGCCAAGCCCGTCCTGGCAATCAACCACTCCTCGTTTGCCATCAGCATGTCGTTAAGAAATTTGTTTATGGCAATAATGGCTGCATCCTCGTCACCCTCGTCAAATGCCGCTTCTGCCGCGTCATAAAAAGCTGTCAGCGCGTTTAGCACATATTCGGCAACAATTACGTAGCCGTGATGCGCTTCCGCGTACTTCGCGGGGGCAAGGCTTGCCATGTCTGCCAGATGTGCCGCCTCGTTTTCCACTGCGTCCCTGAGTTCGGAGTAGAATTCACGCCATATGTCAATATCGTCTTCCGAATCAACAAAGTCAGCCTCTATAGCAAAGTCAATCAACACGAACAGCAATTCACTGAAACTATCTTCAAACGCCAACATCATTTCCACATAAACCTCGTCCGGATAAGCTTCGTCGGTGTAAGCTCCTTCCTGTTCAAAAACTTGCGCAAACAGTAAGTTCGCCAGCATGGTCGCAAGCTCGGCGCGTGTGGCGTAGCCTCCCGGGTCGTATGCATTGCCCGGCTTGCCGCTGATGACGCCCGCTTGATAAAGGCGCACGATGGAGTCGATTGCGTAGCCAGCCATATCCGCTTCGTCGCCAAACACCGTGTAGCTCCGGATTACAGGCAGCTCCAGCCCGGCAAATCTTGCGAAGTCGTCAATTACTACAGCCAAATCCTGCCTTGTGCTATTGTCATCCGGCCCAAAAAGCCCGCCTCCGTAGTCTGCGACTATTCCGTTTTCCACTGCCCACGCAACGGCGTTTGAATACAATGCGTCTTCAGGTATGTCGTTGAACTGGATGTCGAGGATGCCGTCCCCTACGGGGGGGCTGCCCGCCACGCTGTACAGCGCCATGACAACCATGCCCCGCGTCAGCGGAGCGTTGGGGCTGAACGTCATGGGAGCTGTGCTTGTGCCCGTCATAAACCCGTTTTCAAAAACAAACATCACGCTGCTGGCAAACCAATTATCTATCGATACGTCGGTGAACGGGATTGCCGCGTCTGTGTACGGGTTTCCGCCGGCACTAGCCGGCGCGGTGGTGGCTGCGGTGATGGCCTGCGGGCCTGACATGTCATTCGCGCTTGCGGGCGGCATGAACATCGGCGCGAGGGCTAGTATAAGCGCGAAGGTAAGCGGCCATGCAGTGAGTTTTGAAATCAATTTGAGTGTGTTCATATGTGTCCTCTCCTTTTTATATACATAATAGGTAACTTCTCAGAAACCTTGCGCTCGGACGGTTATTTCTGTTCACGCAATCGCTCGGTGGCGCCTCCATGCGCCAACTCGCGAACGCTCCACCGTCCATGGTTGCGCTTTGCGTGAGCAAAGGGTCTGTCAATATATAACTTGTCAAATTGCCAGCTTACTCATTGACAGACCCTCTAAACAACCATCCTCACCGGTTTAAGAGCAGTTACCAAGCAGGTTAATAGGCAAAATTACTCAGTCTGTAATGCTCCATTATCTTTAGCCTTTGGTAGATAGCGCTCGCGTACGGCGACAGATTCTTTGTGAGCGCGCCATTTTCACGATACATCCCGTGGAGCCGGCTTATCACATCGACATGTACCTTGAGTTCCTTGAGCGTTTGCATGTAGAAATCGCCTTCCCACGAGCACAGGTCGAATACTTCCCCCATCAGGTAGAATGGTGAAAAGCTCCCTCCATCGCCGGTGAAGCTGTTCCCAAGCGCCTCTTTTGCAGCGTCATTTGCCCAGATAAAGTACATAGTCGAGAAAAAGTTGTAAAACCACTCTTCTGAATCCCTGTCCATATTCACGCCTAACTCTGCGTATCCGGAGTGATTATTGCCAAGCCATGGCATATGGTCGCTGAAAACAACGACAACCACGGGATCGCGGTCGTATCTGAGCGCTTCGGTAAAATCCGCAACACGTTGAGTCGTGTCATTGATTCCTCTTAAGTAGTTATTCAAGATATTGAAAGTTTCTATGGTAAGTCCATTTTGTGATATATAGTGCGTTTCCGATGTTTTTGTGTCATCGTATGGGCCATGGTTTTGGTATGTAAGGCTAAAGTTGAAATACGGCTTGCTCCTGTCACGCTTTTCATACAGATTGGAGAGGGCGGAGAAAAAGAACGAGTCGTACCGGTTGCTGTTTTCGTAGTCATCTAAAAAGTAATAGTTGTCAAAGCCCAAATATGCATTGACAATAGCTCTGTCGTAATACCACGCGTCTCCGGTGTGCAGCCCTTCGGTGCTGTAGCCTTGGCTTTTTAGGTAGTGCACATATGAATTTGTTGCAGAACTGTAGGGCGTAAGGTTTGTATATCCTGTCAGGAAAAGCCGCTCAGTGTCTATTGTCCCTCCAAGAGCTATATTGGTTATCAGCTCACCGGTGACGGATTCCTCCTGAAGTTTGTGCAGCGGGCCGTATACATCAATTAGGAACTCAATGTTATCATATGATGACAAGTCTGCGTAAGACTCAAGCATAATGCAGATAATATTGACTTTTTTGCTGTCAGGAATGTCTGTATTGAAGTGTGTTTCAGCTGTTGGGCTGTAGAGCTCTTGTACATCGCCCCACTCGAATGAGCCGGCGCTTGTACTCCCTATATTCCCCATATTCCCTATATTCCCTGTACTCCCTGTATTCCCAATACTGTGGATAAATGAGTATAGAAAACCTTTTGCAGTTTTCTCGCGGATAGATGATATCTCGACTCCTTCTGTACCGGGCAGCGTTTTTGCATATAAATCTTCGCTTGCATATACTAAAGCATACAGAGCAATAGACAGTGCGGCGATGGCAACGGCGGCTATTATCCTGAACATTGCTTTTTCCGGCCTGTGCTTCAAAACAATGGATGACAGCAAAGCTCCTATTATGAGCGCGATGATTGCCAGAGTCAGCTTCCAGTTGAATGTCAGCGTATAGCCGGAAATAAGGCTTCTCACTTCCCTAAAAAACACAATATCCGATGCAATAAACGGGTCTCCTCGTATCTGAACTTTAAAAAAATTCACTGTAGAGAGAGTCGTTGCTGTTATTGCTGTAATGGTAAATGCAATCCATGCCCTCCCGCTGATAAAATACAAGAGAAAAATCAGCAGTATGGGGGGGAGCAGGTTGAGCAGCAGGAGCGTTGGAGAAGAAAAGTATGAAAGAAACATTTCCACTCCGTAAATAGTTGCACCCAGCAGCAGGGATATCAGTCCTACGCCGATTCCCAAAAGCGTCAGCATTGCATAGCTAAACGATGCTTTTTGACGCAGCTCATATATCTTGTTAAGTACTTTCAAGCGTGGGTAGGGGGGCTTGAATGCCATGCGATCCATATCTTTTCAGCTTTCCATTTGTTCTTTCAGAATGTGTGCTTTTTTCTGCTCACGGTTTTGTGCTCAAATTCCTGTGAGCATAATACTAGCAAAAGAAGTAGAATAATGCAAGCCTCTGTAATTTGCGTAAGGTTTCTCTTGATATTTCAGACGGGACAGAATATACTGTAACGCGAACGCGTAAAAGAGTGAAAAAGGTGATGACAATGATGAAATGTGCAAGTGTATATACATATGAAATCGACGAGCCCGGCGTTGCGCTTGAAGAAATCAATGAGCAGCTCAATGCGAAATTAACGCTGCTTGAAAACACCGTCGGCATCGTCATATGCCACCCGGAGTTTATAGAGTCCGGGGTTTTCAAATACATTAGCGAAAACCTGCCTTTCGACTTAGTAGGCGCTACAACCTCCGTGCAAGCCGTCAACGATGAGGCCGGAGAGTTGATTCTGACAATATTCATTATGACCTCGGATGACGCCCGTTTTGTCACGGGTGCGACAGAGGACCTTGCGGACGACCTCCATGGCCGGACAAAAGAAGCATATGGCAAAGCAGCAGCGGGAGAGGCGGAAAACCCAAAACTTGCGATAGTATTCCCCCCGCTCATACTTGAGTACTCAGGGGACGCCTATGTAGACGCATGGGAAAAGATAATACCCGGAACGCCGCTGTTTGGGAGCATTGCCATAGAAGACACGCTCCCATTTGCCGACAGCGAGGCAATTCACAATGGAGAAAACTACAAATCAGCAATGACATTTTTGCTGTGCTACGGGAATATAAACCCGCGCTTTCTCATCGGAACCATCAAAAAAGAAAACGCGGTGCCGTACAGGGGGGAGGTTACGAAATCGAGCGGGAGTTTTGTCCAGGAGATAAACAACATCAATGCGTATGAATACTTCCGCGATCTCGGATTTGCAGCGGATGGAGAGCTGAAAAGCAATTATGGCTTCATATTATACGCAGTCGACCAAAAAAAACGCGATGACTACGACGGCGTACCCGTCGTCCGGGGACTTGTATCGTTTACTGAAGACGGGACGGCAATTTTCAGGGGGGACATGGACGAAGGCTCAACTTTTCGCATGCTGTCAAGCGATAGCGACGACGTCTTGTTGACAACGCGGGAAATAGTCAGCCAATTAAATGAACAGGCGGACGTTAACGGCGCGCTGCTGTTTTCTTGCATAATACGCCGCATGGTGGCGATGAATACCGGCGCCCTGGTAGAACTGGAAACCGCAAAGGGGATAATAAAACCCGATATCCCCTACATGATGGGATACGCGGGCGGTGAAATTTGCCCAACCTCTGTAAAAAACGGCAAACCGACAAACAGATTCCACAACTACTCGTTGGTAATATTATTAGTATAGCCTGGGGGAAAAACTGCATTGGAAGACAAGCAAGTAAGCAGCAGCATAACTGAAGACGAGCTGGGCGAGCTTCTGCAAAGGCTGAAGATTGCCGAAACTGAAAAAAACAAACTCGCGCGCGAACTCAAAATCGTAAAGAAGAACATTGACACGATGAGATTAAACATGGAATCTCAGACCGAAATGAACGAGTTTATCAGCCGCGAGAAGCAAAAGCAGGAGCTATATGTCCGCCTGCTTCTTGAATCATGCCCGGACCCAATGTTTATTTTCGATAGGGACATGAAATTCCTTCTGGGCACAAAATCAACCTCAAGCCTCATCGATATTGACGACGTCTCAATTCTGCAAGGGAGAGATATTGACAATATAGTTGAAAGATACCGCCCACCGGTGTTTATGGAAGGGTTGACCACTTTAATTAAAAGCCTGATCTTTCAACGCGGCGGCAGAGCGATTGAAACAACGCTTGAAATACTGTCAATAGACAGGATTTATGAAACTAATTTGCTCCCCTTTCACAAAGATACCGGCGAATTCTCCGGCGTGCTCGTCAGTTTGCATGACATAACGGATATAATGAAATCAAAAGAGATAGCAGAGCTGGCAAGTATGGCGAAAGGCGAATTCCTGTCACGAATGAGCCATGAAATGAGAACGCCTATGAACGCCATCATCGGCATGACCAACATTGCGCAGAGATCGAGCGACCCGGAGAAAAAAGAATACTGCCTCAATCGAATAGAAAGCGCCTCAAAACACCTGCTGGGAGTAATCAATGACGTGCTCGACATGTCAAAAATCGAAGCAAATAAGTTCGATCTGGTGATAGATGCTTTCAACTTTGGGAAAATGCTCAACAACGTGTTGAATGTAATCAGCTACCGAGCCGAGGAAAAGCAGCAGAATCTGTTTATTGACATGGACTCCAGCATACCGGAGATAATAATCGGAGACGAACTGCGCTTGTCGCAAGTCATAACAAATCTGCTGACAAATGCCGTGAAATTTACGCCCGAAGGTGGCTCTATCACTCTGACCACAAAGAAATTGCCCACGCTCCCGGGCAGCCAACCCGCCATACAAGTAGAAGTGGCCGACACCGGAATCGGCATAACGCGGGAACAGCAGTCCAGGCTATTTGCGTCTTTTGAGCAAGCGGACGGCAGCATCGCCAGGAAGTACGGTGGCACAGGGCTTGGGTTAGCCATTTCCAAAAGGATCATTGAGCTCATGGGCGGGAGAATATGGATCGAATCGGAGTTCGGCGGAGGTTCAAAATTCATATTCACGATAAAATATGAAGTTGGAGAGACAAAAGAGCAAACCAGGCTCAATATAAAAAGGGATGATATTCGCATACTGGCAGTGGACGACTCTTTTGAAACGAGGGAATTTCTTTTAGACGTAATGAAATCATATTCCTTGCCGTGCGATGCTGCCGCCGATGGGTATGAAGCGCTGGAAATGATAGAAAAGTGCGGGGACAAGCCGTATAATATCTTTTTTATCGATTGGCAGATGCCGGGAATGAACGGGACCGAACTGGCTTTAAAAATAAAAGACGTTGCAAAGGATAACTCCGTCGTCATTATGATGTCGGTGACCGAGTGGAGCGATATCGAAAAAGAGACAACCGAAGTGATCGGCATAGACCGCTTCATATCAAAGCCGCTTTTCCCGTCTAAAATTGTTGACAATATAAACGAATGCGTAGATATTCTTCAGGGCGATGATAATTCCACGCAGGACGGAAACATAAAAAAAGTGTCAGATTACAAAGGGCGCACAATACTGATTGCAGAGGACATTGAAATAAACAGGGAAATACTTGACGCGATTCTGGAAGATACCGGCTTATCCATTGATTTCGCCGTAAACGGCAGGGATGCGGTTGCAAAATACACTGAACGCCCGGGCAGATACAGCCTTATATTTATGGATATCCAAATGCCCGAAATGGATGGATTCGAAGCGACGCGGCGCATACGCTCCCAGAAAAATGAAGATGCCGGCACAATCCCGATTGTCGCAATGACGGCTAATGTATTCAAAGAAGATATTGAAAACTGCCTCGCAGCAGGGATGAACTGCCATCTTGGAAAACCGATAGACACAAAAGACTTGTTTGAAGTGCTTGAGTTATATCTATGAAATTAATGACGCTTGATGGGAACAGCATAGTCAACCGCGCGTTTTACGGCATCAGGCCGCTCAACGCCAGCGACGGCACGCCTACTAACGCAATATACGGCTTTCTTGCGATACTGCAAAAACTGATCGCAGACGAACTGCCTGACGCGTTATGCGTGACGTTCGATCTTCCGGCACCGACCTTCCGGCACGAGCAGTATGAGGACTACAAGGCGCATCGCAAGCCCATGCCGGACGAACTGCGCGTCCAAATGCCGATACTCAAGGAAGTCCTCGGCGCGATGAACATCCCATGCTTGGAGCAGCCCGGCTGGGAGGCCGACGATTTGCTCGGCGCGCTTGCGAAGAAATGCGAGGCAGAGAACTGGGAGTGCGTCATCGTCACCGGGGACAAAGATACTCTCCAGCTTGTTTCTGACTACACAAGGGTAAAGCTTGTAAAATCGCGTATGGGGCAAACTGAGACAAAAGACTATACCCCCTCAAGCTTTATCGAGGAATACGGATTCAGACCTGAAAAGATGATAGACCTCAAAGCGCTGATGGGCGACGCTTCAGACAATATCCCCGGAGTCGCCGGCGTTGGAGAAAAAACAGCCCTTGAGCTTGTGCGCCGCTTTGGCGGGATAGATGAAATATATGCAGGGCTTGAAGAACATGACGTTAAGGACTCGGTCCGGAAAAAGCTGGAAGCAGGGCGGGAGCGCGCGGAAATGTCGTATAGCCTCGCGACGATACGCATCGACGCCCCGCTCGAACTTGAGCCTCGCGACAGTTTGCGCCGTGAACCCGACAACGACAGGCTATATGGAATATTCAAGCGCCTGGGATTCACGCGGATGATAGGGACATTTGGCTTAAAGCAACCGGGCGCGACCGGCGGCGCGGCCAATGAAAATGAAGAGCCGGAAATATCGGCCATTACCTCCGAAATAGATTTAGCGACGTTGCTCGAAGCGGCAAAAACCGCCGGGTGCGCCGCCGTGCAGCTTGACATTGAATACTTCGACAGCATTGCCGTCGCCCTGCCGGACAGCCGCAAGACATACATACTGCATCGGAGCGAAATAGAGGACTTCGACGGCACGCTTTCTGAGCTATTAAGCAGTAGCATCAAAAAAGCCGGGCACGATGTAAAAGATATAATGCGCTCATGCATGGAACGCGGTTATGATACCGAAGGCTGGGTGTACGACACTGCGCTTGCGGCGTATCTGGTGTCACCGACCGACAGCAACTACGCGGTATCAAGCATATCGCAGCGGTATTGCGGTTATGCGCCCGGATCTAATGCAGAGGAATCAGGTCAGATCACGATGCTCGGAGAAGCCGGGGAACCGCTGGCTGAGGAAGCATTTGCGGTATGCCTGCTAAAAGGCGCGCTTGATGAAAAGCTCAGGGAAATGGAGCTTGAGAAACTGCTCAATGACATCGAAATGCCGCTGTGCCGCGTGTTGGCGGAAATGGAGCGGGAAGGATTTCTTATAGATAAAACAGCGCTTGCAAAATATGGGGAAACGCTTTCCGGCGGCATTACAGAAAAAGAGGAACACATATATGAGTTCGCCGGAGAGACGTTTAACATAAACTCGCCCAAGCAGCTGGGCGCTATACTGTTTGAAAAGCTGATGCTGCCCGCGCCAAAAAAGACAAAGACAGGGTACTCGACGAATATAGAGGTGCTCGACCATCTGACCGGCAAGCATCCGATCATCGGGTACATAAAAGACTATAGGGAACTGACGAAGCTGAAATCCACATACGTCGACGGGCTGCTAAAGGTCGTCGGCCCGGACGGACGCATCCACACGCACTTCCGGATGACGGTCACGGCGACCGGACGGTTGTCGTCAACAGAGCCGAACTTACAGAACATACCCGTCAGAAAGGAACTAGGCGGCGAGCTGCGAAGAATGTTCATCGCCTCGGACGGCAATGTGCTCGTAGATGCAGACTATTCACAGATCGAACTGCGCCTTCTTGCGCATATCGCATGCGACCCTGTAATGCTTAAGGCGTTCGAGCGCGGCGATGACATACATTCCGTAACTGCTTCGCAAGTGTTCGGCGTGCCGCCGGAGGAAGTCACAACCATCATGCGCTCACGGGCAAAAGCAGTCAACTTCGGCATTGTATACGGCATATCGTCATTTTCCCTTGCCAACGATATCGGAGTCATGCCGCGCGAAGCAAAGGATTATATTGACAATTATCTTGAGAAATACGCCGGAGTCCGCGACTATATGTCAGAAATAATAGCAAGCGCAAAAAAGCTCGGCTATGTCGCGACGCTGTTCGGTAGGCGGCGGTACCTGCCCGAGCTCAAATCGTCAAATTTCAACGTTCGCTCGTTTGGAGAGAGGGTAGCGCTCAACATGCCGATACAGGGAACTGCGGCGGATATCATAAAGATAGCGATGATAAACGTTTCAAACCGCCTGAAAACCGAAGGCTTAGCCGGACGGCTGATACTGCAGGTACACGACGAGCTGATTGCGGAATGCCCGGAACACGAAGCGGAACACGTCAGCCGGGTATTGCGCGAGGAAATGGAGAACGCAGCGCATCTTCTGATCCCCCTTGTCGCGGAAACACGCGCCGCAAAGAGCTGGTACGACGCAAAATGATAGTAGTTCGAGCGGCGGCGGAGGAAGATATGCCCGGGATACTGGAAATAGAGAAAGAAAGCATATCTCCGCCGTGGACGCACGGCGGTCTGCTAAGCGAAATGCACAGCTCAGACGCATACTTCGCGCTTGCACTGGAAGGCAGCACGATTCTGGGCTTCATTGTCCTGCGGCGCATGGCGGACGAAAGTGAACTACTTCAGATAGCGGTAGGAAAGGTGCACCGCCGCCAAGGCGCAGCATGCAAACTTGTTAAAGACGCGCTCAACTGGGCGCGCTCTAACGATATCAGCACAATATACCTCGAAGTTAGAAAAAGCAACAAAGCCGCGATAGCCCTATACAAAAAACACTGCTTCAAAGAAGCAGGGCAACGCAAAAACTACTACACCGAACCTGTAGAAGACGCGCTGATAATGGTGAAACGCTTATGATAATTCTTTCAATTGAAACATCCTGCGACGAAACAGCCGTCGCGGTAACGCGAAATGGGCGCGAAGTGCTGTCGGACGAGCTGTTTTCCCAAGCGGACATGCACGCGCTATACGGCGGCGTCGTACCGGAAATTGCATCGCGCAACCACGCGGCGCATATAGGCAGGCTTGCCGAATCGGCAATAAAAACCGCCGGAATAACGAAAGCAGCCATAGAAGCCGTCGCTGTAACGTACGCCCCCGGGCTTATCGGCGCATTGCTCGTAGGCGTCAACTTCGCAAAAGGGCTGGCAATGGCGCTCGGGGTTCCACTCGTCCCGGTGCATCACATCAGGGGGCATATCGCTGCCAACTACATAGCATACCCGGAGCTATCCCCGCCGTTCCTATGCATAATCGTTTCCGGCGGCAACAGCGTTATCGCGGACGTGCGCGGATTCACGGATATCAGCATTGTAGGACGGTCCCGCGACGATGCAGCCGGCGAATGCTTTGACAAAGCCGCTCGCGTGCTGGGCCTTGGATACCCCGGCGGGCCTGCACTTGACAAGCTTGCGCAAAGCGGCGGGGATGAAACGCTCTTTCCGCTGCCCCGGCCGGTCATTGAAGGCGCTCCATACGACATGTCGTTTTCCGGACTGAAAACAGCCGTGGTAAATATCGTTCACAACGCTGAGCAAAAAGGCGAAGCCCTCGATAAAGCATCGCTTGCCGCGTCGTTAGCGGCGGCGGTGAGCGACATCCTCGTCCCGCGCGTCATAGCGGCGGCAGCGGAATTTGGCCGCAAGAAAATCGCTATCGCGGGCGGCGTCGCCGCGAACTCGCGAATCCGCGCTGATTTCCTGAAAGCAGCAGAGGCCGAGGATCTGACGCTGTTCATCCCGCCGCTCAAGCTATGCGGCGACAATGCGGCAATGATAGGCTGCCAGGGGTATTATGAATTCCATGCAGGCGCCCGTGCCGGCATGGACCTAAACGCTTTCGCAACAATGGACGCGGGTGATAGGAGTGAGGAGTGAGGAACGGTACGGCTACTTGCAAAAATTCATTAATAGCGACCGCCGGCTCACTCAAACAATGAATGAACCGGCGGTTCGCTGGCGTCACAGAACTTGTTTATCATGTTGTACTAAACTCCGACAGGGGCAAGTAAGCGCGTGTCATGAGCATAATTTCAGAACCGTTCGCCCCGCCCCGAGGTATATTCGCCCCGCCGGGGGGAGTATATACCAAACCTTTCTCTTTTGACTTATAGGCTTTTGCGGGGGGCTTATCATTCTGGTACTGTGCTCTCAGACACTCCTCGAAAGAGGTTAGCGAGGCGCTTTTGCCGACCGATGCGTCGGCAGCATCTTGAATAAAAAACGGGTTTTTCTGGTGGTTGGTGTTGGTTTCATAAACAGCTAATATGCGCATGGTGGATCCCTCCTTAGGTCGTGCGTTTGGCTTCCTGCCAAGCAGCTTGAGACTTATACTATTACTATGAGCCTCTCGCCACCTTCGATGCGCAATACCCAAGTCGGTTCCGTGCCGCCACTGCGAACCGGGGATTAATTCTCTGGTTCTATATATATATTATCGGATAAAACGCATGATTTCATTAGCGTTTGAAATAGCGAAAATTTCGTGCGAACCCATACCGGCGGCGTGGTTACTGTTTTGCCTCGTACATTTGCCGGAGCGTTGTCTGCAATGCTTGGGAGAGGTTGATACCCTGTGTCCCCGCCCAGTCCTTGAGCCATGCCGGGAGGGTGATATTTGTTTTTACAGCACGGTTGTCGAGTTCGTTTTTCACGATGTCCGGGAAAATAGTGACCGGCATGACCATCCCACCGTCCGGCATTTCCGCAAACGGCGGCACCGTGACCGTGGGCAGCGTGTCGCCGTCTTGCTCCATCCCGTATATATGCAGCCCCAACGCCTCCGCCGCCATGCGTTCCGCATGTTGGAGATCGTCACCCATTGAGACACACCCCGGCAGGTCAGGCCAGTATACCCCGTAGTTCCCGCCAGTGGAGGGTTCAAAAACCGCATAATATGTTAGCTTACGCATCGTCGTGACCTCCTTAATGCTTAATGCCCGCTTGTTTGAAAATGCTCTTGAGAGTGAACGGCGGGATATCGCCCGGATGGTTTGCCACAGTCACTTTTCCCGGTTTGGTGGGGTGCTTGAGCTGTATGTGGGACGTAGCCTTACCTGGGAGTTCGTGCCAGCCATTGTCATGCAGCTTTTTCAAAACTTCATTGACCCGCACATCATTCACCTCTCTATCTGTGTGTATTATACGCCTATTTTATGCGTATGTCAATTTTGAATATTGATAGTTTGCGCACAATCTGTTAATATGTTACAGATCACAGGGAGTCGAAACCATTAGTGCGGTGCATGGAAAAGATGTGTATTTTATGCCCCTTGTCGCTAGGCGGCGCGTCCTTGCGCCTACTAGCGAGCGCTCCACCCTCCTTGGTTTCGCTCTGCGGGGCATAAAACACACATCTTTTCCCGCAGGGTCTAAAGTGTAATGTTAATACTACTGGAAAAGGCAGGAGGGTACCAATATGCCGCTAACACCGTCCCATAACCAAATACTAATGCAGATAGAAGATGAAAAGGAGCGCTTGTTTTACGAAACAGAGGCGACTAGCCGGAAGTGGACGCCCCGGCAGCTGCAACGGCACTACGACGACGGATTGTACGAACGTTATGCGGTATCCTGCGACAAAAACGCACTGCTTAGTTGAAGCTTAGGGAGGAATAAACAATGCTTTCTACGGAAAACACACTGCTCTTGCTCATAGACTTTCAAGTCCGGCTAATGCCGGCTATCAGCAACCATGAAGAACTGGCGGAAAAAACTGAAACCATGATAAGAGGATGCCGGCTTCTGGACGTGCCAATACTGACGACGCAGCAATACACAAAAGGCCTGGGGGACACACTGCCGGCGCTGAAAGACGCGCTCGGCGAATTCAAGGAAATCGAAAAGATAACGTTCAGTTGCTGCGGAAACCCGGAGTTCAATGCAAAACTCAAAGAAACCGGAAGAAAAAACATCATAGTCACAGGAGTAGAAGCCCATATATGCGTGCAGCAGACGGTCTTGGACCTGCTGGATAACGGATACAGCGTATACGTGATAGCTGACTGCATAGGCTCCCGCTATGCAAAAGACCTTGCCTGCGCCGAAACAAGAATGCAGCAATCCGGCGCCATACTAACAACTATGGAATCAGTCCTGTTTGAGTTTCTGGTAAGCGCGGACCACCCAAAAAGGAAAGAAATATCAAATCTGGTCAAATAAGTAATTATATGATATAATCCCCGATAACTAAAAATAAACGTAACTGCTCTTAGAGCCGGTGAGGATGGTTGTTTCTGTTCACGCAAAGCGCAACCAAGGACGGTGGAGCGTTCGCGAGTTGGCGCATGGATGCGCCGCCGAGCGATTGCGTGAACAGAAATAACCGTCCGAACGCAAGGCTCCGTGAGCACTTACAAAAAAAACACATCAGGAGGAACCCGGCATGTCAAAAGGAACATTTTACATCTCGACGCCCATTTACTATCCGTCAGACAAACTGCATATCGGACATACATACTGCACGGTAGCAGCGGACGCGATGGCGAGGTATAAGCGAATGCGCGGGTACGATGTCATGTTCCTGACGGGAACTGACGAACACGGGATGAAAATCGAGGAAAGCGCTAAGGCCGCAGGGGTCACTCCAAAGCAGTTCGTCGATGATATAATATGCGGAAAAG
>Ga0099364_10008699_pt1 | contig 14238 bp, 14 predicted proteins | sample TergutTh196P3_FD_73070 | JGI IMG/M metagenome (GOLD analysis project Ga0099364, IMG submission 73070) | Microcerotermes parvus P3 segment gut microbial communities from Pointe-Noire, Republic of the Congo - Th196 P3 | ecosystem: Host-associated > Arthropoda: Insects > Digestive system > Gut ... | reverse complement strand
GATTCGCTTAAAAACAGTCTTATCAACATCCATCGCTTGCCTCCCATCACTTTTCTAACGCCCACTTCCTTTGCTCGCTTTTGGCTGCGGGCTGTGCTTAAGTTCATAAAATTGATACATGCTATTAATAAAATCAACCCTGCAATGACGCCAAACAGTCGCAAATCGTCAATCTTTCCGCCAACAGATACGCCGTTTTCAAAATTGGAATAGAGATGCTGTCTGCCGAGCGGATACAAAAACACTTCAGTATCAGCCCAATCGTTGGTATGCGCATTGATGATGTTGCGAATGGATTCATTGGTTAAGTCCAAACGGGCATTGGGGTGCAATTCCACGTAAGTTTGCAACATATTGTTGCCCCAGTTTTCGAGATTTTGTAAGCTTGCCACAGTTAAGAAAGGCGCCGGCGCCAATGCTTCAAATTGAAACAAGGTATTTCCGGGCAGGTCTTTCATCACGCCGGTAACCGTCTTCAGATGCTGATTATTGACCAATAGCGTTTGTCCTAACGGGTTGTCCTCGCCAAAGAGACGTATGGCAGCCTGTTCGGTCAGAATCACCGAGTAAGGCTCGTTCAGCGCCGTTTCCCTGTCGCCCTGCAGGAGAGGGAAATCAAACATTGTCAAAAAATCAGGGTCTGTCAAGCCGACCCGAAGTTTAAAACGGGCTTCTTCGTTGGCATAAAGAAAATCTCTGTCAATCATTCTTGCCACTGCGGCAATTTCCGGATAATCTGTTTTCAGGGTTGGTCCCAGGGGCGCGGACGTCCAGTCCCAACACCACAAACTACCATCCATCATAGCACGATTATAAACAACATACAGGTTCTTTTCCTTCTCATGGAAACGGTCATACGACCACTCGTGATGTATCCATGCAAGAATCAGGATAGCGGCTGCCATGCCTATTGCCAAGCCGCCGACATTGATGACGGAGTATATTCCGCCGCGCTCTATGTTGCGCAACATTATTTTCAAATTAAACAACATAATATTTAAATTGCTTCCGAAATAAACTCAAGTATCTCTTCGCGTCCTTTTTTAGTGACTGCCGAACTGTAGAAGCACGGCGGCAATTCTTCCCAAGTTTTATACATTTCGTTGACAAACGCCTTAGTGTTGTCTGTCAGTTGTTTTCGCGTTGTTTTGTCTATTTTGGTAAACACTATTGCAAAAGGTATTTGCATTTCGCCCAAGCGATTTATAAATTCCATATCGTTTGCTTGCGGCGGGATACGCGAATCAATTAGTACAAACACACAATAAAGATTTTCGCGTTTGCTCAGATAGTTGAATAACGTTATTTCAAAGTCCTTGCGCATCTTTTTCGATACTTTCGCATAGCCATAGCCCGGCAAATCAACTAAATACCAGCTTTCGTTGATTAAAAAATGGTTGATTAGCCTTGTTTTTCCGGGCGTTGCCGATGTTTTCGCCAAGTTGCTGTTCAGGCAAAGCATATTTATAAGCGAAGATTTTCCCACATTAGACCTGCCAATAAAGGCATATTCAGGCATATCCGGATTTGGACATTCTTTCAGCGATGGACTGCTTTTTACAAATTGACAATTCATCGTTCTTCAGCGTTTATAACATTTTTGACTGTTTCTTTTATTTCAGTCCATGTTTCGTCGGATATTTTTGCTCCGAAAACTTCTATTACCTTTCCGGCAAGTATTGAGCCTATTTCGCCGCATTGTTGCAGATTAGCGCCATTTAACATTCCGTAGAGGAAACCGGCAGCATACAAGTCGCCGGCGCCAGTGGTGTCTATGCAATTTACCTTCGTTGCCGCAACTTTGAATATCTGCTCTTCGTTTTGTATCAACGAGCCGTCTTTTCCTGTTTTCACAACTGCTATCCAGCAGTCTTTCGCAAGTTCCGACAGGGAATCTTCTATGCTTTTTCCTTTGGAATATACTTGCGCTTCTTCGGCATTGGCAAACACTACGGTGGCAAATTCCTTAACTAATGAGCGCAAAAAACTAAGATTTCGCTCCACCACGTTGAAACTTGCCAGGTCGAGAATCACATCCAAATTGTTTTCCACAGCCAGTTGAACTGCTCGTCTTATCAGTTCGCGGTGTTGCACTAAATAGCCCTCTATGTAGAAATGCGTGTATCCCACGAACATTTCGGGTTTGAGGTCTTCCGGTTTCATATCCAAAGAAGTCCCCAGATATGTAGCAAAAGTGCGTTCGCTGTCGGGGCTTACCAACGCCAGCGCATGACCGGTTTCGTCAGTGCTGTATTGCAAAAGCGGCTTAATACCATTGCGCAGCAAGTCTTTTTCGAATATTTCGCCCAATCGGTCTTTTCCTACTTTTCCGATGAACGCCGTTTCGACGCCCATTGCAGCCAATCCGCAGATTGTGTTTGCAGCCGAGCCGCCCGAAACTTCGGTCTTTTTCAACTGCTCTATCTTGCCTAAAATAAGGTTGGATATTTCTTTATCTACTAACCTCATACTGCCTTTTGGCAGATAAAACTCGCTTAACAGCTTGTCGTCAGGCAGTTCAGTTACAATGTCTACAAGGGCATTGCCCATTCCTAATATTTTCATGTTTTTTTTATTTTTAATCGATGAATGAATATCCCGCAAGATTTCTCAAACCGGGACGGGATTGATATTCTACTAAATTCCCTTTTATACTAACTGTCCGATGCAAAATTTCCGGATTGTCTAAAAGGTTAAGATTGTTGCGATAAATTCCGGAAGAACCCAATTCAACAAAAATACAATTACGGTCGTTGGTTTCGGTAATATTGTCGGCAATAACAATGTTTGTTCTCTGCCATGCGCCGCTTACAAAATCGTAGCCCGACGACGGTTTGGAACCGACAATATATCCCTTAATCCAAACTGAACTTTCCCCCTGCCGTTCTATTGCCTGCGTTACTGTATACGGATTCGTTTCGCTGTTGGGTAGGGTTGCGATATTATCGGGGTCTATTATCAGCTCTATATCGCGCTCGTTCACGCGATTATCAATTGAAATATTAAAAGTCAATTCACCCGATTTAGTATTTTTGACTTGTAGATAGGCAGTTACCAAATCTTGTGCGGCAAGCGTAATTGCGCCGCCATTGATATTTTGCCCGTCTGCCATTATTAATATAGAAACCGTTCCGGGAAGGAAATAGCCCGTTCGCGTTTCAGTAGACATATAGTTCAAATACCCGTCATCATTGCTTATATGTGCTTGATAGGTAGCATACATGTCTGAAAAATCTTTCGACCATACGACCCGGACTCCCGCGTTGCCTTGCGAACAAACCAACGCAGCTTCTTTTGTTACATCCGGCTCAATTGATACTATTGTTTTGCCATAGTAGAACGGCGTATCGAATTTTGGTTCGGAAAATTCTGCTGAATAGGCTTCGATGGTATAAATGCCCACAGGAAGCTCTATCTGCACGGGCAAATCGTTGATAATGCCCTTGATTACTTCAACTTGTCCGTCGCTAATCCGTAAAGTAAAATCGTTCAATTCAATTCCGGTTTTTATAATCGCAGTCTGACTGATTTTCAAAGTCAGGTAACCTTTTCCCTTTTTTTCAGACGTTTCCTTTTCCGAACAAGCATTTATCAAAAAAATCGAAAAAATCAAAATTAAAAATCGTCTATCCATACTTCAAATTTTAAACTTTAAACTACTAAAGCACTAACATCGCATCGCCATAAGGTCCAAAATTATATTTCTCTTTGACGGCTAACTCATACATATTGATAATACGTTCGTACCCTGTAAATGCCGACAGCATCATCATCATTGTAGACATTGGCAGGTGGAAGTTTGAAACAATACTTGTAGGCACGTTCACTTCGTATGGCGGGAAAAAGAACTTGTTAGTCCATGTATCTGCCGGTTTCAGCAATCCTGACGTTGAGACCGAACTTTCCATAGCGCGCAGAACGCTTGCGCCAACAGCACAAACTTCCGCTTTTCGTAGTTTCGCCGCATTTACCATATTTGCGGTCTCTTCGGAAATTTGGTACTGCTCTGAATCCATTTTATGTTTGGTCAGGTCTTCCACATCCACATTGCGAAAAATACCAAGCCCCACGTGAAGTGTTAATTCAGTGCGGTCAATACCCTTTATTTCAAATCGTTTCAGCAGTTCGCGGCTGAAATGAAGCCCAGCAGCCGGCGCTGACACGGCGCCTTCGTGCTTGGCAAAAATTGTCTGAAAACGCTCTTTATCTTCCGGCTCAACATCGCGCTTGATGAACTTTGGCAAAGGGGTTTGCCCTAATGAAAAAAGAACGCTTTTAAATTCTTCGTAATTGCCGTCGAACAGGAATCGCAGAGTGCGACCGCGCGAGGTGGTGTTGTCTATTACTTCGGCAACTAAAATATCATTTTCGCCGAAATAGATTTTATTGCCGATACGTATTTTGCGCGCCGGGTCTACTAACACGTCCCACAAACGCTGGTCGGGGTTTAACTCGCGAAGAAGAAAAACTTCTATCTGCGCGCCGGTCTTTTCCTTATTTCCTATCAAACGTGCCGGAAAAACCTTAGTGTTGTTTAAAACCATAACATCGGCTTCATTGAAATATTCGATTATGTCTTTAAATAAGCGATGTTCAATGTAATCGTGCTGACGATTGACGACCATCAGGCGTGATTCATCCCTGATATGCGCCGGATGCTTGGCTATAAGTTCCGGCGGAAGTTGGAACTTGTACTGTGAAAGTCTCATGATTTTTGGTTAAAATTTGGTTTGGTTAAAATTTGTTCTAACAATTCCGGCGACAATGCTTTTTCGACGCGAAAACTGCCAATGGCTGTTCTCCGAAGTCCAATCAAACATGCGCCGCTTTGGTTGGCTATTCCAACGTCTCGCGCAAGCGCTCTCACATAAGCGCCCTTACTGCAACGCAGCCGCAATTCCACTATCGGCAAGTCGAATCGAATAATTTCCAACTCGCTGATAATAATATGCTTGGCGGGCAGTTCTATATTTTCGCCTTTTCGGGCAAAAATGTACGCTCTCTTTCCCTGTACCGACTTTGCCGAAAATAGCGGCGGCGTCTGTTGCGTTTCACCGCGAAAGTTTTCGAGCGACGCCTCAAACGATTCGCGGGTGATATGCTCCGTAGGAAACACAGCGTCGGTCTCGGTTTCGAGGTCGAACGAAGGCGTAGTACGTCCTAACTCAATGACAGCCACATACTCCTTATCGGCGTCCATCCATTCGCTGATGCGCTTGGTGGCTTTGCCGGTACATACAACCATCAACCCCGTTGCCAGCGGGTCGAGCGTTCCGGCATGTCCGACTTTCAACTTCTTGATTTTCAGCCTGTGCGTAATGTTATTACGACATTTCCGCACAACGTCAAACGACGTCCACCAAAGTGGCTTGTCGATTAAGATGAGCTGTCCGTCGATAAATTTTTCGAGCGTCGGCTCTGCCGGATTGAACAGAGGAACATCCTGTTGCATCATCTAAACTATTAATTGCCACACAAGCGCAGTAGTTCCAACAATTGCGCAATATACGGCAAAATAAATCAATTTGCTTCGTTTCACAATGGCTATCATCACCTTGCAGGCGAACAAGCCCGAAACGAAAGCCGCTAAAAATCCTGTTATCATTGCTGACACAGGTATTCCCGATTTTTGAGGCGAGAACTCGCCTCCGAGAATGTCCAATAAAGTAATTCCCAAAATGGGCGCCAGCACCATCAGGAACGAAAATCGGGCAACGTCTTCCTTCTTGTTGCCGAGCAACAATCCGGTGGAAATCGTAGCGCCGGAGCGCGAAATTCCCGGAAGCACGGCTATCGCCTGACTGATACCGATAATAAACGCGTTCAGATAAGAAATATCTTTTCGTTCTCTGAACTTCACAAAATGCGTGAGCGACAATAGCGTGGCGGTAATAAACAGCATACAGCCGACTAAAATCACTCCTTCGCCAAAAAGAGCATTTACCTGCTGCTTGAAGAAAAATCCTACAAGCATCACCGGTATAATTGAAACGCAAATTTTTAAAATATATTGTGTTTCATCGTTCATTTTAAATTTTAACGCACCCAGTATCAATCTCCATATTTCATTTCTGAAAACACAAATCGTACTCAACACTGTTGCGCAATGCACTAAAACCTCGAAAGTGGTTTCTGCGTCGGGGTTTACTTCTACCCCTAAAAGTTCCTTCCCGATGACCAAATGCCCGCTGCTGCTAACAGGCAAAAATTCGGTCAATCCCTGTACTATTCCTAAAATTAAGGCTTCTATCCAAGTCATTTTTTTTATTCCAAAATTCAAAGATTCCAAAATTCAAAGATTTTTCCTTTGAAGCGTTGAAAATTTTCGACAAAGATACGTTGTTTTATTGTGTTCGGCAAAATTTTTATGAAAAAAATGAAAAAAAATGCACAATTGGAAAATAACCGTGCGCAACAACAAACGTCAGCCAATTTCGATGAATTGTTCTGTCACGTTCAATTTCACGTTAGCGCCGAGCATCAACGGAAAATTGACTCCGTCGTGTCCTGCTGGGAATCCAAATGCTACGGGATAATTATAATCTTCAACGTGACTTGCTATTATTTCGTAGGCGTTCATGCCGAATGACGGTTCGCTGTCGCTCATTGAGTTCATAGCGCCAACTAACAAGCCCTTTAAGTTTGACAGCTGTCCGCCTGTGCGCAGGTTTGTCATCATCCTGTCCAAATGGTACAGTTTTTCGCCAACATCTTCAATGAACAGGATGCGTTCGTTGGTTTTCCACTGATAAGGCGTTGCGTTCAGGCTGTAAATCACTGAAAGGTTGCCGCCAACAAGCGGCGCTATTGCTTTTCCATGTCGGTTCATTTTGTGGGCGGGCATACGGTATGATGGCATTTGTCCGAATAACATCTTGCGAAGATATTCCCATGATTTTTGTCCGTCGGGATTTTGCTTGCCGTTCAGGTCGGTTGGCATTGGACCGTGTATGCAATGCCAATTCATCTTGTTTACCATGAACGAAGCCAAAGCAGTGATATCGCTGTAACCAATGAGCCATTTGGGTTCAAAAGTCTGCGAACAGCGTTCGAGATTGGCTAATATTCGGCTACATCCGTAGCCGCCGCGCACGCAAAAAATAGCTTTTATCTTCGGATTAGTCATCATTGCTACCAAATCGTTCAATCGCTGCTCGTCGTTGCCGGCAAACACGCCATATTTCGAATGTATGGAGTTCCCTGATTCTACTTGCAACCCCCACGATTGAAGCAGAGGTATAACCGGCTCCCAATGCGAAGAAGAAGCGTAATAGGCAGGCGATACAAGCCCAACAGTGTCGCCGGCATGTAAAAATGGAGGTGTTATCATTTTTTATTTTATTTGTGCAAATATACAATTATTTTTTTAACTTTGCTGCGATTTTTTTTTTTTACATTGTAATTTTTAAATATATGTATGATGCAAGAGGCTAAAAATGAGTTATCTAACGATACAGATAAAACTGCTTCCTCCCGAAGAAAGTTCTTCAAAGGTTGTCTTTTTGCTGCCGGAGCTGCAGCTTTGGGCGGTGTTGGTTGTATTCACAGCCGCTCCAATGCGTTGGCAAAATCATCGTCAGTTGAAACTTCTAACGCCGAGCCTGACGTTACTGACAGAAGGGAACGACGAAGACGCGCACAAAGACCGGGCTATCTTGAGTTGGAACGTAGCGGCGAGCTTCAACGACGCGAGAGAGCTCTCTGGGCTATGCTCGAACGTTGTAGACTTTGTCCGCGAAAATGCGGAGCCAACCGTCTGGCAGGCAGAACGGGTGTTTGTAGCACAGCCGAAACATTCAAGGTCGCCTCTTTTGGTCCCCACTACGGAGAAGAAGCGCCTTTAGTTGGAAGGAACGGCTCGGGTACGATTTTCTTCTCTAACTGCAACCTGCTTTGTGTATTCTGTCAGAATTGGGAAATAAATCATCGCGGCGACGGGAGGCAAACTACTCATGAAGAGCTTGCACATATCATGCTTTTACTCCAACGTTCCGGATGTCACAACATCAATCTTGTTACGCCGACACACTTAACTCCTCAGATTATCCGGGCGTTACGGCTCGCAATTGCCGAAGGGTTGAACTTGCCGCTTTTATACAATACCGGCGGCTACGATTCCCTTGAAGTCATACGCTTGCTCGACGGCGTTGTTGACATTTATTTGCCCGACTTCAAGTTCCAGAATGCAACGGAGGCTGCCCGTATACTGAGCGGCGCACCTGAGTATCCGAACCACGTTGCTGCGTCTATCAAAGAGATGCATAGGCAGGTGGGAACGCTTCAACAGACAGACGGCATCGCACATAAAGGGCTGTTGATTCGCCACCTTGTTTTGCCCGAAAATGCGGCAGGTACAGACGATTTCGTTCGATGGGTGGCATCAGAACTCGGCGTCGATACTCACGTCAATATAATGGGGCAATACTCGCCTCAATATTTGGCGCACGATTACCCGCCACTGACACGGAGACCTACCCGAGAAGAAATGACGCAAGCGATGAACTGGGCGCGGGAAGCAGGCTTGCATAATTTTCACTAACGGTTATTAATTATTAATAAACTTGTTTTTCGTATCGCTATGTTTTCCAGATATGATGCTATTTTGTGACATACGTGTCTAAATTGATATCATTCATACCACAAAAATACTCATTTTTTTATTACCCACAACTTTTTCCAAAAAAACATTATTTTTTTTGTTCTTTATAAAAAAACTATTAATTTTGCAGTTCCAAATCGAAGACGATTTTTGTAATCAGAAATGAGGAGGAAGTGTTAATTTCTAATCATCGATAAGAAGATGAAAACAGCAGTAGAAACGCCGGACATCACAAAAGAGGTGATGACTTGGCAGCAGATTAAGGACAAAGTAGGCGACGGATGGGCGATTATCAGCAATCCGGAGTTTGAAGGCTTAAATTTCGTTAGAGGCGAACTGTTTCACTATGGGTACAACAAATCGGAAGTATACCAGAGGGAAACAAGAGGACAAAAGGACGTATTATTCAGGTACTGCGGTAAGCGCGACCCTAATGTAATATTAATGTTATGAATAGGGAAAAGGTAGTAGTAGAGGACGCAGGCGTAGTAGTGCCGGTCTACGTAGAAGTATTCGATGAAATAAAACGCTTGTTTTTTATGATAGACACAGGCGCTGCCGTAACAGTGATTGATGAACGTATCATGCGGCAAATTGGCTACACGCCCGTAGACAGCATAGGCGAAGCGTATGCCCTGACAGCAAGTAAATTAGAGCCGGTTTACAGGTATGAAATTGACAACCTGACGGCATTAGGCGTGACAAAACGCAATTTACACGTGATTTCGCATAAATTGCCCGAAAAGTTAGACATAGACGGACTGCTCGGTTTGAACTTCTTCGATAAGACAATTCTAAAAATAGGATTAGAATTGCCCGAGGCAGATATAGAATTGACAGTAAAGCCCTTACTAACGACAGCAGCCAAAACATCTAATAACTAAACATCTAAACTCTAATATCTAATATCTAATATCTAAAATATAAACGCCAATGATATAAACCCCTAAAAATCACATATTAGAAAGTTAATTGTAGCGATTGCTGCCGTTCTTGATGTTCAATTTCCATTTGTAACACGATTAGGTCGGGTTACTATTACAAGAGCAGGTAAGTAGAGCCGCACGTGCGGCGTGGAAAACTTGTTAGTAATAGTGGGCGTGGAAACCTGAACATCAGAACAAGAAAATTAATTTCCACGCTTTTTGATTTTTGTGTAAGCGGTTAATAACGAATTAGTAATAATATTTTTTAATAATAAATTTAATTTTAATAATGACAATGAAAAGTTTTTCTTTTTTTACCGCTTTAAGCGGAATGATTGACGCCCTGACATGCGGCGTCATGAGGGTAAAGGGCACGTTTGCCCACGCCCATACTACCGGTAGAGACGGGGCGCGCCCCGTCTCTACAACAACGACCCGCAGCCGATTGAACGGGCTACGGGTAGGGATTTTAGTGTGCGGGTTGCTGTGTGCAGCAACGCTGAACGCCCAGGTATGGCATATTAGCGGCGGAGTGTTGACAATCAGTGGAACGGGGGCGATGACGGATTGGGTTAATACGGGCGGTGGTCGTTCCCCATGGCACGGCAACAGCGCCATAACTAGTGTGATAATTCAAGATGGCGTTACATCTATCGGCAACTATGCGTTTTACGAATGCACAGGGATAACATCCGTAACTATCCCTAATAGCATTATATCCATTGGCAGAGCCTCGTTTTTCGGTTGCACAGGACTAACATCGCTAACTATTCCAAATAGCGTTACTACCATCGGCGAAAGTGCGTTTAGTCGTTGCACCGGTCTAACATCTATAAATGTGGCAGCAGATAACGCTAATTATATCAGCATAGACGGCGTTTTGTTTAATAAAAATATGACTACTCTTATAAAATACCCCGGAAGCAAGCAAGTAGCATCATATATTATCCCTAATAGCGTTACTCGGATAGGCGAAGGCGCTTTTGGCGGTTGTACGAACCTAACTTCCGTAACTATTGGCAATAGCGTTACTTTCATTGCTAGCGCCGCCTTTGAAGGCTGCACAGGGCTTGCTTCCTTAACTATCCCTAATAGCGTTACATCTATCGCCTGGTATGCGTTTGCCGGTTGCACCGGATTAACATCCTTAACCATCGGCAATAGCGTTTCACATATTGGCAATAGTGCGTTTGCAGATTGTACGGGTCTTGTATCTTTAACCCTTCCGGCAAGCGTAGCCTATATTGAGGTTATCGCCTTTGCCGGCTGTACCGGTTTGCGTACCATAACCAGCCTTCGCCCTGCGCCTCCTAATCTTGAGGCTAATCCTTTTAGTTCTGTAATCTTTCCACGATGTACTCTTTTTGTGGTGCCGGAAGGCTTGATACGCTATCAAACTACCGCTGTTTGGAACCAATTTTTCCACATCCTGCCGATAGAAGAAAACACGTCTCTTACTAACGCTGAAGAACTGTTTGCGACTGCCAACCCGCTTCGCGCATGGGCACGCAACGGATTATTACACATCACGGGCGTGGCAGTTGACGAAACCTTGAGTATCTATACGTCAAGCGGAGTATTAGTGTATCAAAACCCGAAACCTGCAAGCGAAGAAATAGATGTAAACCTTACAACGCAAGGGGTTTATATTGTTCAGTCGGGTGGGAATACGGTTAGGGTAGTAGTCCAATAGTCGGTAGTCGGTAGTCGGTAGCGCCTTGCTAACGACTAACGACTAACGACTAAAAAAAAACGGGTTGTTCTGAAAAGGGCAGCCTGTTTTTTTTCGCACAATCAATACAAAAATTTTGCAGATACAAAAAAACATTGTAATTTTGCGCTTTAATTTTTATCAAGCGTAAGAGTAATAAACAAAAGAAAATAGAATATGAATTTTCCGTACATAAGCCAGATTATAGTTCATGATTGTTATGCATGTCAGGGACTTGACATTCCGAAGGAACCACTGAATGAGTTTAAGCATATCATTCTAACCGGAAAAAACGGCTCGGGTAAGACCACAATTTTAAACAGAATTGGTCTTATTTTAAACAAGTTACAAAAAGGAAAATCGAAGGAGCAAGCAATAATAAAATTAGAACATACCATCAGCGCTCTCAAAAATGACCCGACAAGGAATTCGTTGGAACAACAGATTACAGACCTAAAGGGTCTTGACTTAAAATTTTGGGACAACAATGTCAGCGGTTTTTCCGAAGAAGCAGAGCCGCACATTATATCATTTTTTAGGGCGCATAGAAAAATAGAAGTAGCCGACGTCAAAACCGTTACAAAAGAAGATGAATTTTTGCTAACGCTCAAACAGAAAAGCAATACCGATGATTTTACCAAATTGTTCAAGCAATATTTGGTAAACAAGAAAATTTATGAAGCCTTCGACTACATGAACAACAAGAAAGAGAGGATAAATCAGAACGAAGTATTTTTTGACAGTTTGAGAGATACGCTTCGAAACATTTTGGAAGACAAAAAACTCGAATTGGAATTTGTTCAAGAAAATTTCGAGTTCAACATAATCCTTTCGGACAACCGGAAAGTGACATTCAACAATCTGTCGGAAGGTTTTTCTGCGTTTTTGAACGTAGTGATGGATTTGATTGTCAGAACTGATTTAATCAGAAAACAAAAGAAAGATTTCGGCTATCAGCCCAACGGGATTGTTCTCATTGACGAGCCCGAGACGCATTTGCATATATCAATGCAATATAACATACTTCCTTTAATATCAAGGCTTTTCCCCAATATACAATTTATTGTGGCAACACATTCGCCTGCGATTATTTCCAGTTTGGAAAACTCAATAGTTTATGACTTGACGAGTAAAACAGAGGTATAGAAAATGGTAGAAACAATAATGGAACAGCCTGAAACAGTTGCTATAACTTACGATAAATCAAATCCTATGGCAGAAAAAACATTGGATTATTTTTTGTCGTCCGAGCGTGCTTCCCAAAATGGCGCTCCTCAATGCGTTTACAAAACAGACGACATAACGCTCTATAACGGCGATTGTCTGGAGGTTATGAGTTATTTTCCCGATAGTTTTGTGGATATGATTTTCGCAGACCCGCCATATAACCTTTCCAATGGCGGAGTGACTTGCCATGCCGGAAAAATGGTTAGTGTAAATAAAGGAAAATGGGACAAAAGCAGTGGTTTTGAGAAAGATTTGGAGTTTCATGAAAAATGGATTTCGGAATGTTACCGGACTTTGAAACCCGGCGGAACAATTTGGATTAGCGGAACAAATCACAGCATTTATCAATGCGGTTTTTTGTTGCAAAAACTAAATTTTCACATTCTTAACGATATATCTTGGTTTAAGCCAAATGCAGCGCCAAATTTGGCATGTACGACTTTCGCGCATAGCCACGAAACGTTACTTTGGGCAAAAAAGGACAAAAAGGCGAAACATATTTTCAATTACGAAAAGATGAAAAGCGGTAATTTTAAGGAAGATAACATAAAAGTTCCGTATAAACAAATGCGCAGTGTTTGGAGTATTCCAACTCCATCGCCCGACGAAAAAACTTTCGGAAAACACCCCACTCAAAAACCGCTTGCATTGCTAAAAAGAATTATTTTAGCGTCAACCAACGATGACTGCCTGATACTTGACCCCTTCAATGGCGGCGGCACAACGGGCGTAGCCGCTAAAATAATAGGAAATAGAAAATACATCGGAATAGATGTCGAAAAAGAGTATATTCAATTAACTCAAAACAGATTAAGTCAAATTATTCAAGAACCTCAATTATTTTAGAACGATGAACAACAACTCTTGGAACGCTATTTTTGGAAAATACGAAATCAACAAACACGATTTTGATGTTGAGCCTTATATTATTGATGCTAACCAAATTAAGCAAGCAACAAGGCATTTCACAAAAACCACTGAACGTGAAGTTCGTATATTGTGTAAACAGGACAGCAGAGAAGACAGACCCGAAATTTTTATTGAAAACAATTTGTTTTTGCTGCCCGTTAGAAATGGAAAATACGCCATAATAAAAGGCGATGGATATGTTGATATTCCAGAAATTCAGTCTGTTACAAAGATATATAAATCAAAACTTGATTTTACATTGGATACTTCTTCGGTGGGCAATTCAGAAATGCAACATTTAGATTTTGCATACGCAACAAGCCTTATCAGAACTTTTTTGGGAGATAAGAGTATGGTTTTGACTATACGAGGCAGGAAATATTCGCCGAAATTTTCCTTTAACGTTGGCAATCAGGAAATAACAGTCGAAAGTGTACAAACAGAAGTAGATGCCGGTTATGAGGGCAGAAATCAAGTTGTATTGATTGAAGCGAAAAATAGCGCTACAAAAAATACGATTATTCGACAACTGTTTTATCCTTACCGTCAATGGCAACAATATACGGAAAAACAGATAAAAACTTTGTTTTTTGAAAAACGGGAAAATTATTATTCATTGTGGCAATTTGAATTTCAAAATCCGAATGATTATAACAGTATAATATTGTCTAAATCACAGCGTTATGAAATTTTGTAAAATATTGTTAGCATTTTTTGTATTTCTGTTGTCAATTCTATTGACCACCGCCCCAGCCCGTGCGCAACAACCACTCACGCTCGATGAAGCCGTGCAAATGGCATTGGAAAACAGCCCGCGCCTGAAATCTGCCGAAACATCTATTGAGGCAATACGCGCGGGGCGCGGC
>Ga0099364_10008698_pt1 | contig 14239 bp, 12 predicted proteins | sample TergutTh196P3_FD_73070 | JGI IMG/M metagenome (GOLD analysis project Ga0099364, IMG submission 73070) | Microcerotermes parvus P3 segment gut microbial communities from Pointe-Noire, Republic of the Congo - Th196 P3 | ecosystem: Host-associated > Arthropoda: Insects > Digestive system > Gut ... | reverse complement strand
AATACCTCAGCGAAGTTCGCAATTATGATGAAAGTCAGAGCGCCGGCTTGGTACAAATCCCTATAATGCTTCAATATCAGAGCGACGGCTTGTTTTATGCCACCGGCGGATTGAAAATAGGTATTCCTGTCACCGGCAGTTACAGCAGTACAGGTTCGTTCAACAATTTCGGAACATATGCCCATGAGAACTACACTTATGGCGGCTCCGACCCTGACGAACATATGGGTTTCATGCAGTACAATAATGTTAGTTCCGACGGCGATTTGAGCCTAAAGACGGCATTTTTGCTTGGACTGGAAGCGGGAGTGAAGCTACGGTTTCAGAATAGAAGCGCACTGTATATCGGCGCGTATTTTGACTACGGGTTGAACAACATCAGCGATGCCGAATCGAATATCCGTTTCGTCAACTACAATTCCAGCGAGCGCACGTTCACTGCCAACAGCGTCACCAAGGCACAGCACACCGGTGCCGGCGCCGTCTTCACCGACAAGATTGCGCCTATGGCAATAGGGCTAAAGTTGCGTTTTGCCTTTGGACGCGGCGAGATAGCGCCCAAGTCTCCACGTGAGACTCCTCCGCCTGCGCCCGTACGCGAAACTCCTGCGCCTGCGCCAGCTCCGACGCCCGAACCCGAGCCTGCGCCTGTTACTCCTGCGCCTGCTCCTGCGCCGGTTACGCCAGCTCCCGAGCCGGCTACGCCAGCTCCCACACCAGCTACACCGATGCCGCTTCCGGCTCCCGTGCCAGAGCAGCCGCAACCTGTAGACAACCGTGAAGCAGAAGAAGCTCGAGCACGCGCTGTAAACGCAATTCAAAACCCTGTTAACAGATTCGATTTGCCCGTAGTAGACGCTAATACAAGACAACGTCTTGAGCTGGACGAAAAAATCAATCTGTTGAAACAGTATCCTGATATGCGAATAAGAATTGAGGGACACACCTGCGATATTGGATCTATTGAAGTAAATCAACGAATTGGTATGCAGCGCGCCGAAAGTGCGCGAAACTACCTCATTTCGCAGGGAATAGAGCCTAATCGAATCGTTTCGGTTGACACAAAATGGTTCTCCGAACCCTTAGTGCCCAACTCAAGCGATGAAAATAGAATGATTAACCGCAGAGTGCAGTTAATTGTTGTAAACTAAAATTATAATTTTGATGTTTATCCTTACCTGCCGTCCTTACAACTAACGGCAGGTTTTTTTTATTATCTTCAAAAGTTCCCTTCATAGCAAACAGGATGCCTGCCTTCTCCCCCTTATTACATTACCGTAGGTTGAATAAGGGAACTTAGCGAAGCGATATCAACGGAGTTAATAAGGGTGGATGGGTATCTGACAAATTTCTGCTATTAAGGGTGGCTTTGAAAAATAAGGGTTTAAAAAAATGAACGTATATTTTTTTGAACAAATTGCAAATTTTTTACACCCCAACCTCGGGGGGTTATCTACATGCAAGTCCTTCGGACTCGAACATATAACGTTTTGAATTAGTGTGTCTTATCGTCTTAACTTGATGGCTATGGGGTCAAGCCCGCAATGACGCGTCTCTGAACAAAAAGATTATTTTGCGTCATAATATCATTAACTTTACATTAGTTCGGTTTTTTTAACAAAATTTTGCTCCGCCCAAAAATCTTTGAAAACAATCGTATGTGCTTGATTATAAGCTGTTAAAAAAAACGGGTATTTTTTTACTCAAAGTCAGGAGATACAAAATATTATTAACATGCAATTTTTTTATCGGCTATTCCAAAAGAACGGTAAAATAGAACGTGCTTCCTTTACCTTTTTCCGATTCTGCCCATATTTTGCCGCCCATTAGATTGGTCAATTCTTTTGATATTGCTAATCCCAGACCCGTTCCTCCGTATTTTTGCGCTATCGTATCGTCGGCTTGCCTGAAACGCTCGAATATTACGTTTACGCCATTTTCGTCCATCCCTACGCCGGTATCAGTAACATGAAACTGAGCATAGCCGTCGCTTATTTTATATCCAAACTCGATGTATCCAAGTTTGGTAAATTTGATAGCGTTGTCAATAAGGTTTGTCAATATTTGTTTCAAGCGCGCTGAATCTATGTTAATTGTCAGGTCGGGAACGGTTTCGGCATCATTTAAAATCAGTTCAAGTTTCTTTTTTGAGCCGCTTAGTATCGAATCATTGTAAAAAACGAACAGCTCGTGCATCAGTTCATTAAGTTTGCAGGGCGCTTTTACAATTGTAAGCTGGTCGACTTCCAATTTCGACATGTCTAAGACATCATTAACCATTTTCAACAATCTTTGAATATTGCTGTTTATGATTTTATAGTATTCCTTTAATTTGTCCTGCGCAAGGTCTTTATATTCTATATGGTTCAAAAATCCTATAATGCCGTTCATCGGGGTTCTAATTTCGTGCGAGAGGTTTGCCAGAAACGCCGATTTAAGCCTGTCTGACTCCTCTGCTTTTTCTTTAGCCTTGATAAGTGCAGCGGTTTTTTCCAATACCATGTCTTCAAGATTGTTTTTGTATATCTCCAATTCTGCATTCGACTGCTGTAATGCCGAATATGTCTCTAAAAGCTCCTCGTGCTGTACAGCTAATTCTTTGTTCTGTTTTCGTATCAGCACAGTTCGCTCGGCAACTATTTCTTCTAACTGTTTGTTTCTTTGTTTCAACAGTTTTACAGACCAAAATATTGTTAATCTGATGATAATAATGGCCGCCATAAGACAAATGGCATAGAACCAAAATTGCATCCAGAACGGCTTTGGAACGTAGAAATGAACGCTTGTGTAATCGCTCCAGACGTCGTAAAACCCTTTGCTTCTAAAGATGAATGTATAATCTCCCGGCGGCAGGTTTGTGTAGCGTGCGGTCGATTCTCCGGTAATAACGAAGACGCTGTCTTTTGAACTGCCTTTTAGCGCATATTCGAAAATATCATCTGCTTCGTAAACAAACGACAGTACGGTCATTTCGAACTGTATAGAGTGATTGAACGCTTTCAGGGCTGAAGAAGCAATTTCCTTTACCTCCTCTCCATCCTGTCGAATAATCAAGCTGTTGCGTGGTTTTACAAATAATTTAGGCAGCTTGCTATGGTCGAATACTGCTAAACCCTTGTATGTCCCTATCCACAGCAAGTCGTTGCTGTCATTCATCAACGCTCCTATTGCTATTTCGTTGTGTGGCAGTCCTGTTTTATCGGTAAGCGTTAAAGTCGTTCTCCCGTTGTCGTTCATATCTACATGTCGCAGTCCATCGTTCATTCCGAGCCATAGATGTCCTTTATCACGTCCAGAGGTAATAGAATTTACAACCCCGTCATGGAAAACATACTGAAGAGAATCGCCTTTTAACAGCCCCAATCCTTCTTCTGTGCCTATCCACAGGGTATCGCCAGAAACATACAAACACCACGCCGAGCAGTCAATTTCAAGAATCTGCTCGAAAAAATTGCCGGTGTATACACATAATCCGGCATCGTTGGTTGCAACAATTTGCCCGTTGTACTCGCCAAACATGTATACCCCCGATGTTTCGTCAGACTGGTATCTGACCAAAGCGCTACGATAGTCGCGCATGTAGTACAATACACTGTTATATGAATCGGAAATAAAAATTTCGTTTTTCGATGAAATAAACGCACATTCAACATAACCTATTTGGTTTTCAAAACGACGAGAATAAATCGTCGACAAATTATTTACATCGACCACACATAACCCAACAGGACAAATTATCAATATGTTTCCGTTGGAAAACGTTGTCATGTAGATAGACTGATACTCTGAAATATCAGGAAATACGTTTTCAGAAAATTTTACGACCTTGTTATCGTGTATATAACAGACATGATTGTCGACAGTAAACCAGATACGTCCCTTCAGGTCTTCTTTGATAGTCACCACGTATCCGTCTAACTCGGAAGCAACAATTCTTCGGATGCTTTTGTTGTTCAACTTTTGCGCGCCTCCTACTCCTCCTATCCATGTATTGTTTTCGTAGTCGCATATCAAACTGTAGACAGTGTAGCCCGCTAAACCGTTAGCGCGGTTGAAAATTTCAGGACGACGCCCAAAAGATTCTATCTGAAAAGCAAATCCGCTGCAAATACCCCAAATAGAGCCATCCAAAGCTTGTGTAAGTTTCTTGACGCGATGTGAGATGAAGGGGTAAAGAGCCCTTGCAGAAAATGTCATCTCGGGATGTAACTCGGAAAGTGGTATACGATATAGTCTTGACTCAACCGCTATCCAAAAAAAAGAATCGTTATCGATGAACAGATAATTTATTTGAGGAGATGAATTAATTTTGATGCAATCATTGTTTTCAGTCAGGCAAAACAGCCCTTTGTCGGTTGCAATATAAATCAACGATGAGCCGGGTTGCTGGACAACCGAATAGATACGTTCGAAATTTTTTTCCAAATCAGCTATGAGGTCATAATCTTCGTTGTTTGAAGTCAGCAACGCGAATTTTTTTTCTCCATAAAACCACTTGCGGTCGCTATTATCCACATATATAAAGTCGAACATATCACCCTGAAAAATGGTATACAACGAATCGTTTTCAAGCACCGAAACGCCATTTTGCGTGGCAAAATAGAAGACACCGTTGCTGTCTTGAGCGATATCAAGCACCGAATTGTTTGCCAATCCGTTGGCAGTGTTATACAACAGCGTGGTTCGTCCATTATAGCGGACTGTCCCAGAATGGGTGCCGAACCATATATACCCTTTTTGGTCCTGATACATTGATAGAACATCCTCCTGCGGCAAGCCTTCCTTGCTTCCATAATACGCAAAATTGAAATGTCCTATATCTCTCTGCCCCCAAATAATCGGGGAATACATTAATGCTGCGACAAACAGCAGTGTTTTAAGTTTGATTTGCATAAGAAAAATAATTTGCAAAGATAATTCAATATCATTAAATAATATTAAAAAAAATTTATTTTTTTGAAAAAAAATGTTCATCTTTGCGGCTCAATTTTATTTGTTTTATATCAAATTTTTCAACATGTCAGGCAACAGTCCTATAAAAATATTTGCAGGTTCCGGTTCCAGTGAACTTGCACAAAAGATAGCCCAAAACTTTGGTTGCGAATTAGGCGAATGTTCTATCCTTAAATTTAGCGACGGCGAGTTTCAACCTGCATACGAGGAATCGGTCAGAGGCGCTACCGTTTTCATCATTCAGTCAACTTTTCCTCCTGCCGAAAATTTGTTTGAGTTACTGTTAATGATTGACGCTGCCAAACGCGCCTCTGCGTACAAAATAGTAGCTGTTATTCCCTATTTTGGATTTGCTCGTCAAGACCGCAAAGACAGACCTCGATGCGCGATTGGAGCAAAGTTAGTCGCAAATTTGCTCATGGCTGCGGGCGTGAATCGGGTAATGACAATGGACTTGCACGCAGACCAAATACAGGGTTTTTTCGACGTACCGGTAGACCATCTCTATGCTTCGCATATTTTCGTTCCATACCTGAAAAGCCTAAATCTGGAAAACACTATTGTCGCTGCTCCGGATGTGGGAGGAACAAAGCGTGCAAATGCGTATTCGCGTTTTCTAAATACCGAAATGGCGATTTGCTATAAATTACGCAAAAAAGCAAACGAAATTAGCGAAATGAAGGTCATTGGCGATATAGAAGACAAGGACGTCGTGATTGTTGACGATATGGTCGATACAGCAGGCACTATAACATTAGCGGCAGACCTGATGAAAAAAATGGGTGCAAGGTCTATCAGGGTTGCTTGTACGCACCCTGTACTTTCGGGACCCGCTTATGACAGAATAAGCAAATCGGCTATTGATGAAATGGTTGTAACAGACACAATCCCGTTGAAGGCTCCTCACCCCAAAATTAAAGCGCTTTCTGTAGCTTATACTTTTGCAGATGTAATCCAAAAGGTCTGTAATCATCAATCTATCAGCGATACTTTTATCGAATGAAGCATTTTCTTGTCTTTTTGTTGATTCTGTTGTCTTCTTGCAGGCAAACGTTGATTCCTAAAAATGATTTTATATCGATACTTACTGATATTTATCTGTCGAAAGCGTTTTTCAGTGCAGAAGGATTGCATGACCCCCGCTGGTTAGATACAGTCGCATACAACGAGCATATTGTGCAAAGACATGGCTACAAGTGGGCGCAGTTTGACAGCACATTATCATGGTATTGCTCTAAGCCTGTGCGATACATAGAGATATACGAAACTGTGATGGCAAACCTTGAAAAACTTGAAAAGATTGTTGCCATAGAACCCGATCCTCCTTCAGAATTGTGGACAGGCAGAAGAAGCTTCTCATTTCCCTCAGACGGCAGACAAGGCTCAGTTTCGGTTAATCTTCCGTTGAATGGCGCCGGTTCATACGTTATAAGCGCAAAAATACGTATCCATCCGAAGGACGCTTCGCTGAATCCTCACATAGCCCTGTATCTATGGCGAACTGACTCAATAAACAGTGAAGTCGCAGATACGTTATGGATGGCTCCCTTGAGAAAAGACGGGCTTATGTACGAATATCGCATGGAAAAAACCGTACACGTCGATAGTGAGTTTGAGTATTTGAGGGGCAACTGGCTGAACAACAGCAACAATCATTCAGACACAGCATGGATAAAGAATGCCGATATTAGAGACATCTCGGTATTCCACACGCCGACGCCACCACAACCTGAATAAACCGCCCTCTAAAAAATGAAAAAAGTGATTTTTTTATTGTGACTCATTCGCCTGACAATATGAATTTGCACAATTCGCAATAAAGTTTCTGTACCGGCAAGCCCATCACATTCTGATACGAACCTTCAATTTTTTCAATTCCAACATAGCCTATCCACTCCTGTATGCCATATGCACCCGCTTTATCATAGGGCTTGAAATTATCTATGTAAAAAATTATTTCTTCCTGCGATAATTTTCTGAAGAACACTCTACTTTCGTCGTAAAAACTGTGCCTTTTGTGATTTGCAGCAAGGCAAACCCCCGTATACACATGGTGCATCCTGTTTGACAGAGATTCAAGCATATCAATAGCCTCCTGTCTGTCGGCAGGTTTTTCGAGCGCCCCTGAGTTGTTCCATACTACGGTATCGGCAGTTAGCAGTACAGTTTCGTCCGAAATAGCGTCAGAACGCAAAAATTCATCCGATTTCAGGCACGCAAGGTAGAGCGGTATCTCTTGACCACGCAAGTGCATCGGGTACTGCTCGTTAATGTCGCCAGCAAGCCGGACAGTGAACTGAAATCCCATCTCCTGCATCAATTCAATACGCCGCGGCGACTTCGATGCGAGAATGATTGGAGTCTGATATATCGTAAAAGGATACAACAACTATTCTTGATTATTAATTCTCAATTATAAATATGTCTTCGTTGTCGCGCTTCATCAAAAAGTTTTCGCGAGCAAACTTTTCGAGGTTAGCTGGGTTGCTTTCTAATTCTTCCAATTTGGCGCGATCGTCAAGAATCTTGTCCTCATAGTACATTTTATCCCTTTCCAAACGATGAATTTGTCGTAACTTGATAACTCTGTCTATGAGGTTGTTGGAATCGAAACAAACAACCCACACGAAAAAAAGAAGCAACGAAAGGCTGTATTTATTTCGCAAAACAGGAAGTAGAAACCCGAAATTTAACTTAATACGCATATCAATAAATATTTGCGACAAAAATACAATGTTTTTTTGAAAATATAAAAAAAATGAAAAAAAAATAATTTTTGATGCAGCAAAAACAAAATCGCCTCGTCTCTATAGTAGAATTCAAAAATAAAAAATTGAAGAGTTCAACGTTAAAAAAAAATAACATTAAATAAAAATAAACAAGACGATGATGACCATTTTTCGAAAAGACATGAGTTCTCCGACATTTCAGCGAGAATTGTATAACCTTCATTACCGGAGGATATACAACACCTGCCTGCGTATAGTCGGAAATTCTATGGACGCCGAAGAAACCATGCACGATGTGTTCTTGAAATTATTTGACAATATTGAAGGTCTGAAGAACGAAAAAGCCTTCTATTCGTGGAGCCAAAGCATTGCCATCAGAACGTCAATTGACAGAGTGCGAATGAAAAAGCAATTTTTTGAACAGATTGACGAAAATATGGCTATCGCCGACGAAGAGCCAGAAGATGAAATGGAACTGTCGGTGGAAGACGTAAAACAGGAAATGAGCAACCTTCCGGACGGATACCGTATAGTCCTGTCAATGAGACTGTTCGAAGATTGCGAGTTCGAAGATATTGCCAAAACTCTGCAAATCAAAGAATCGACTGTCCGGTCGCAATATGTGCGCGGTAGAGACAAATTAGCTAAAATGTTAAAAAAAAAATTAATAGAACAATTAAATAACAATTAGATAAATAATTAGATATGAATAATTTGAGTAAATTGGAAAAATTTTTGCACGACAATAGAAGGCTCTTCGACGAGGAACCACCAATGGGTCATTTCGAGCGGTTGAAGCAAAAAATGACGGATAAACCGACAAGAATTATTTCTTGGCGCGCAAGTCTTTCAATAGCAGCGTCAATCGCAATATTGGCAACTGTAGGCATAGTATGGCTAAATCCTGCAAAAGAGCATGAAACCTTAGTTGTGTGCGAAGATACCGGCGACATGAAATTCTGTTATTTGGAAAGAATGAATGTGGTTGCCGAAAAAATAGAAATGCTTGTCATGGATTTCGACGTATGGGACAGACAGGAGGTTATGAACGATGTGCAAAGCATTATCGAAACGGTCAACAGCGATTTCGAAAGCGAACTTCCTGAAGAACTGCCCGAAGATTTGATGAACGCTATCCTTTCCGACTTCTACAGACAAAATCTGGAAGGATTAGAAATGATTCATCACACCATTGAAAGCGAAATAAATGTTATTGTAAATTTAAGAATGAACATATAAGTATTTAAGAATTAAAATTTAAGAAAATGAAAAGAGTAATAGTATTTTTATTTATTGCCGGACTGTCTACAATGTTTGCTTCCGGTCAAAGACGGGAAGACAGGTCTTCTTCCGGTTTGAAAAGTGAAGTTCGTTCTGTTTCCGGTTTTAGCGGAATAGACGCTTCCAGCGTGTTCAACATTACTGTAGCCAAAGGCAACTCGGAATCGCTGACCATCGAAGCCGACGAGGCGATAATGCAGTACGTGCGCAGCGAGGTGCGCAATGGCGTTTTGCATCTGTATCTTGACAGGGGAGCCGAAAGAACGACAAGAAACATCAGAACACTAAAAGCCTTCGTTGTAATGCGCGACCTTGAAAGCGTATCGCTTTCGGGCGCAAGTTCCCTAACTGCCAATGATCTGTTCTCTCCCAGACAGTTCACTGGAGAATGTAGCGGAGCTTCAAGCATTGCTGTAAACGTTAATACCAACAGTCTGAAAATTGAAGCAAGCGGCACAGGGAAAATACATTTGAAGGCTAATGTAGTCGGCGACGCTGCCTTGAATGTTTCAGGATCATCGAAAATTCAGGGCGATCTGAAGGCAAATAACGTCAATTTTAGTTCAAGCGGAGTTGGAATAGTCGAATTGACAGGCGCTGCCAACGATATAGTAATACAAATATCGGGAACAGCCAGGATAAGAGCCGAAAATTTTGTAGTCAAAAAAGCCACCATCAATTCATCAGGCACAGGAAATGTGCGTATCAATGTTACTGATGCGATGACCGTCAATTCATCAGGGGCGTCGTCAATAACTTACAAAGGCTCGCCAAGCGTTACGCTAAATGTCAGCAGAGCATCCAGAGTTCAACAAATTTAGTAAAAAAGTTTAGTAATACATATAAAAAAAGATCAAAATGAAAAAGTTAATAGTATTAATCATCAGCGTATTTTTTAACGCAAATCTGTATTTGGCTCAAGCCGAAGAACAACCAAGAGAACCGTTAATTACCCGCAATTTTCCGGCGTCGTCAATTAATTCGGTAGAAGCAAGCACATCGGGCGGCAGTATATCAATTAGCGGCGATGCCGGCTCAGAAGCTGTGGTTGAAGTATATGTGTCTCACAACAGATGGTCTAACGAACAAATCAGACAGTCGCTTGAAGAAGATTACACCATCGATATTGAAGTAAGAAATGGAAAATTGCACGTTACTGCCAAAAGAAATAGAGCCAGCAATAATCAGGGTTTGAGCATTTCTTACAAAATTCGCGTGCCTCAACAGGTTAACACCAATCTGCAAACTTCCGGCGGCAGCATCAACATCAGCAATCTGACAGGCTCACAGGATTTCAGAACTTCCGGCGGTTCGCTGACAGTAGACAGGGTCACTGGAAAAATAACCGGGAGGACTTCGGGAGGAAGTATCAACGTATCTAACTCAAGCGATGCAATAGACCTTCGTACCAGCGGCGGAAGCATAAACGCGCGAAATTGCAGCGGCGACATAACTCTGCAAACTTCGGGCGGAGGCGTAAATTTGACAAATGTTAACGGAAATATTTCTGCCACAACCAGCGGAGGTAGCATAACTGCAAATAATGTGATCGGTGAACTGAAAACCGGTACTTCAGGAGGAAGCGTAAATTTGAACGGAATCTCAGGCAGCGTCGACGCTAAAACTTCAGGCGGAAGAATGAGCGTGACAATGGAAGCGGTTAACAATTTTGTGAAGTTGTCAAACAGCGGAAATATAACGCTGACACTGCCTGCAGAAAAAGGATATAATCTGAACGTAAGAGCTAACAGTAATATACAAACGTCTGAATTGAACAATTTTCGCGGAAACGTAAATAGCAGAAGATTGGAAGGTACAGTGGCTAATGGCGGACCAGAAATTGATGTTACGGCGACAAGAGTTAACCTGTCGTTTAAGTGATGTATCTCATGAAAAAAAACCGTCAATTTCTTCCATTTTAAGAATGAACATCACCGGTTTTCCGGTTGGTGAATAATTGGGAGTATTACATGAGAATAGTTTTTCTACAAGACGCTCCATTTCTTCTGTTGTCAGAGTCTGGTTGTAGCCGATTGCCGACTCTTTGGCTAATGTTGCTGCCAAGCGTTCGCAACGACTTTCGAACAAATCTGCTTCAGTGTGACGGAAATCGTCCAATAACCTGTGGAACATCATTGCATGATTTTTATTGCACGTTTCGCCCGGAACGCCACAAATGGTTACTTCAAGACCATCAGAAATTCTTATATCAAAACCCAGGGCGACAAAATCGTCGCGAAGTTCAAGCCATAAGGACATTTCATCAGGCGATAACTCGACAGCTTCCGGAAACAGACATTGCTGGCTTGCGCCGCTATGATTGGCAACTTGTGTCTTAAACTGTTCGAAAAGAATACGCTCGTGAGCGCGTTTCTGGTCAATCAGCATCAAGCCAGACTTGACAGGCGTGATGATATATTTGCCTTTAAAATGAAAATGAAAACTTGTTGTCACAGGCAGCGGTTCGTTTTCATTAGAAACGAAAATATCGGGCTGTCGGTTCTCATTTTCGAAACTGTCGCACAGCGACTCCCAATTCTGTACATTACGGTAGCTTTGATGATCATCAAACGGATTGTAGTTTTTATCGACTGAAATCTGAGGCGCGTTGATTTTTGTATCCGACCGAAGAACAGGTATTTGTATCGATCTGTCTGCCCAAAAATCAATGGAAGGAACAATATTGAACTTCCCTAATACCTGTTTCACAGAACTTAACAAAATTTGAAAAATTGCCTGTTCGTTTTCGAACTTCACTTCTGTTTTGGTAGGATGTATATTTATGTCGATTGAATCTGGTGGCACCTTTATATATATGAAATAACGCGGAATATGTTCCGGCGGAATGACGTCTGCATAAGCCTGTACGACAGCCTTGTGCAGATATGGATGCCTGATGAATCGTCCGTTGGCAAAAAAATATTGCTCGCCTGCTGATTTTTTCGCATAATCTGGCTTAGTAATGAAACCGCTTATAGAAACCAAACTTGTTTCTGTTTCAATTTTTAGCAGATGCTGCTTTATTGAGTTTCCGAAAAGTTGAAGTATTCGCTGATAAATATTTGCCGATACAAGCCTGTGTATTTCTGTTTTGTTGTTGTGAATTGAGAAGGCGACCTGCTCGCATGTCAAGGCGATGCGTTTGAACTCTGTGAGTATATGATTCATTTCCGTTGAGTCTGATTTCAGAAACTTGCGCCTTGCAGGAACGTTGAAAAAGAGGTTTTTCACCGTTATCGTTGTTCCGTCTGGACAATGTACAGGTATTTGACCTGTAACCTGCGTTGCGGCGATATCAACCTGCGTTCCCAATTCATCGCCAATCCGTTTGCTTCTCATTTGCACTTCTGCTACAGCTGCAATAGATGCCAGCGCTTCGCCGCGAAAGCCCAGCGTATGTATGGAAAAGAGATCTCTTGATTCGCGTATCTTGGAGGTTGCATGACGTTCGAAACACAGGCGAGCGTCAGTTTCTGACAATCCGCTTCCGTTGTCGATAACCTGTATCTGCGTTCTGCCCGCATCTTTCAGGTAAATATCAACCGACACCGCTCCTGCATCAATGGAATTTTCAACCAATTCCTTAACTACAGATGCAGGGCGCTGAATAACTTCGCCGGCAGCTATCTGGTTGGCTACCGAATCGGGAAGCAAACGAATAATATCGGTCATCGTTTTAGAACAGATAGTTTATCTTATTTTCCAGAACGCAACAAACATTTCAGGCATAAAAATATAGGTGGCGCCCAAAAGCATAACCAATATAATTAAAAATCGCATAAATCGCCAAGTCGACGCTGATTGCAGATCTGCGCGTCGATACTTTGAACTTTCACGGCGGCGCGATAAAAATCCCTTTTCCAAACTGTTAAAGCCTCTGCCCTCTTTTTCAGCGGCAATCTCTGCCTCGGCGCGAGCTTTCATCTCGTCCAAACGCTCCTTGCGCTCATCATAATACCTGGGACGATATTCAAAACGCTTGGGCTTCGGCATACTGAAATTAAATAATAGACCCATATCGTAACGAAAATAATTGCAAAAGTACGTAAAAAATTTTATGAAAAAAAAAATTTGCAAAAAAAAAATTGCAAATTAAAAAAATTTGCTCTACTTTTGCGGAAATTAATAAAATATCATGACACAACAAAAAAAGATTGTACTCCAAGAATCTGAAATACCAACACAATGGTATAATATTGTAGCAGAGATGCCTAACAAGCCTATGCCCATTTTGCATCCCGGCACCAAACAACCGTTAAATCCTGAGGATTTGTATCCTATTTTTGCGGAAGAGCTGTCGCATCAGGAGATGAACCGCACTGACAAATGGATCGACATTCCTGATGAGGTTCGCGAAAAATATCTGATTTATCGTCCCTCGCCGTTAGTTCGCGCCATTAGCTTGGAAAAAGCGTTGGATACTCCGGCGCGCATCTATTTCAAGAACGAAAGCGTTAGTCCTGTCGGTTCTCACAAGCTTAACTCTGCTCTTGCGCAGGCTTATTACTGCAAAAAGCAGGGCGTCACCAATATAACTACCGAAACCGGCGCCGGACAGTGGGGAACCGCAATGGCGTTTGCAGCAAAAGCATTTGGATTGGAACTGGCAGTATACATGGTGAAAATCAGTTACGAGCAAAAGCCATACCGCCGCTCGCTGATGCAAACATGGGGCGCGCAGGTTATAGCCTCGCCGAGCATGTCGACAAAAGCTGGACGCAAAATCCTAACCGACAACCCCACGTATCAGGGAAGTCTCGGAACAGCGATTTCAGAGGCTATAGAACTGGCAATGCAAACTCCCGGCTGCAAATACACGTTAGGAAGCGTATTGAACCACGTTTCTCTGCATCAGACGGTAATAGGATTGGAAGCCGAAAAACAAATGGAAATTGCAGGCGAGTATCCAGATATAATTATCGGATGTTTTGGCGGCGGCTCGAACTTTTCGGGCATATCATATCCTTTCATGCGTCACAATATCAATGCAGGACGTAAAACAAGGTTCATTGCCGCCGAGCCTACATCATGTCCGAAATTGACACGCGGCGTTTTTCAGTACGATTTTGGCGACGAAGGTGGATATACGCCTCTATTGCCGATGTTTACGCTTGGTCACAGTTTTGCGCCGGCACATATTCATGCAGGCGGCTTGCGCTATCACGGCGCAGGAGCTATTGTGAGCCAACTGATGAAGGATGGTATAATAGAAGCGGTAGACATCGAACAATTGGATTCGTTCAAGGCAGGCGTACTTTTTGCTCAAACAGAAGGAA
>Ga0099364_10008696_pt1 | contig 14240 bp, 11 predicted proteins | sample TergutTh196P3_FD_73070 | JGI IMG/M metagenome (GOLD analysis project Ga0099364, IMG submission 73070) | Microcerotermes parvus P3 segment gut microbial communities from Pointe-Noire, Republic of the Congo - Th196 P3 | ecosystem: Host-associated > Arthropoda: Insects > Digestive system > Gut ... | reverse complement strand
CGTCACCGTAGGCGGCAGCGAGGCGATTGACCTTGCCGTGCGCGCGATTGTAAACCCCGGCGATGAGGTTATCATACCCGTCCCGTCCTTTGTCTGTTACGGTCCGATAACTACGCTGTCCTGCGGCAAGCCCGTGTATGTCGAAACAAAGGTCGAAAACGAGTTTCGCATCACAGCGGAAGAGTTGCGCCATGCGATTACGCCAAAGACAAAGGCGCTTGTTCTGCCATATCCGAGCAATCCGACAGGGGCGATAATGGAGCGAAGCGATCTTGAGGCAATTGCCGAGGTCCTGCGCGGGACGAATATCATTGTAATCTCTGATGAAATATATGCGGAGCTGACATATGGCCAGCAGCATGTTTCGATAGCAAACATACAGGACATGCAAGAGCGCACGGTGTATGTGGGCGGGTTTTCAAAAAGCCATGCGATGACAGGATGGCGCATGGGGTATGTGTGCGGTCCCGACGGCATTATCACGCAAATGCTGAAGATACACCAATACGCACTAATGAGTGCGCCAACGACAAGCCAGTATGCGGCAATCGAAGCGATGAGCAACGGAGACGGCGATGTTCAGAGCATGAGGCATGAGTATGACCAAAGGAGAAAACTGCTTCTTGCGGGTCTGCGCGAAATCGGTCTTGAATGTTTCGAGCCGCGCGGCGCGTTTTACATGTTTCCCAGCATAAAGAGCACAGGCCTAACGTCCACCGAGTTTTGCGAGCGCTTCCTGCTTCAAGAAAAAGTCGCGGTGATACCCGGCAACGCATTCGGCCAAGGCGGCGAAGGCTTCATCCGCATGTGCTACGCATCATCGCTGGAAAACATTTCAACAGCATTGGAGCGTATGGCAAAGTTTGTGAAAGAGTTGAAAATTGAGAGTTGAAAGTTGAAAGTTGAGAGTTGAGAGTTGAGAGTTGAAAGTTAGGAGTTAGGAGTTAGGAGTTAGGAGTAACCTGTTACTTGTTACTTGTTACTTGTTACTTGTTACTTGTTACTTGTTACTTGTTACTCGCTAATCGTTCATCATTTGTACATTGTAATTTGTAATTTGCAATTTGCGGTCGGAGACCGCGGGGGTTAGATTTTGGATGAATTGTTAAGCAGGCAGTTGCCGCATAGCGCGGAGGCGGAGCAGGCTGTCTTGGGGTCGATACTCATTGACTCGAGCTGTGTCTCCGATGTTGTTGGCGTACTGAAAGCCGACGATTTTTACTATTCCGTCAACAAGGATATATTCGAGACAGTATTCTCGATGTTCAGCTATTCGCTCGTGATAGATCCCGTAACGGTGCTCGAACAGATGCGCGCGAACGGGGTATGGATCGAAGAATCGCCCGGCTACATACGCGACCTGATGCTGATAACGCCCACGGCGGCCAATGTCATGGAATACGCATGGATTGTCAAGGACAAGGCACTGCTGCGGGCCATAGCGGATGCGGGCGGCAATATTAACGAAATGGCAATATCCGGCGAGGGCGGCGCGATGAACATTCTCGAAGCCGCCGAAAAGCGGATATATGCGTTGCGCCAAGGCAGGAGCAGGGCAGGGCTCGAACCTATATCCAAGGTTCTCATCGAAGTCTATGACCAAATATCGCTTGCGGCAAAGAGCGGCAGCGGCATTCCGGGTCTGGCGACAGGGCTTATCGACCTCGACCGCACCATTATGGGCCTGAACGACTCGGACCTGATTATAGTGGCGTCGAGGCCCGGGATGGGGAAGACAAGCATTGCTTTGAATATTGCGCTGCATACGGCGAAAGCATCAGGGAAAACCGTCGCTGTCTTTTCGCTCGAAATGTCGCGCGAACAGTTGGCGCTCAGACTTCTGTCCGCCGAGGGTTTTATCGACGGTAAAAAGCTCCAGACGGGACGCATAAAGCCCGATGAATGGCGCCGCTTGGCGGATGCGGCCGCATCCATCAGCACAGCAGACCTGTTAATTAACGACGACCCTTCCCTGACAGTCGCGGACATGAACGCGCAATGCCGCCGTTTGCCAAATCTCGGGCTTGTCGTAATCGACTACATACAGCTCATGCAATCAGCATCCGGGGGGCGAGGATACCAAAACGAAAACAGGGTGCAGGCGGTATCAGAGATTAGCCGTACGCTGAAGATTATGGCAAAGGAACTGAATGTACCGGTTATATGCGCGGCGCAGTTGTCAAGGGCAAATGAAACCCGGCAGAACAAGCGCCCGCTCCTGTCCGACCTCCGCGAGTCCGGTGCCATCGAACAGGATGCGGACATCGTGATAGGGCTATTCAGGGAAGATTATTATGAAAAGGATACGGAGAGCCACAACATAGCCGAATGCATCGTTCTAAAAAACCGAAGAGGCGAAACAGGAACGATAGAACTGCAATGGATGCCGGAATATACGACGTTTTCTTCACTGGAAAAAAGGCACGAGTGAGAGTTGGGAGTTGAAAGTTGAGAGTTGAAAATGGAGAGTTAGGAGTTAGGAGTTAGGAGTTAGGAGTTAGGAGTTAGGAGTTAGGAGTTAGGAGTTAGGAGTTAGGAGTTAGGAGTTAGGAGTTAGGAGTTAGGAGTTAGGGGTCAGGAGCAACCTGTCACCTGTTACCTGTTACCTGTTACTTGTTACTTGTTACTTGTTACCTGTTACTTGTTACCTGTTACCTGTTACTTGTTGCTTGCTTATTTGTAAATTAGTATTTTGTAATCTGCTGATAGGAACATAAGTAGATGCTAATAGATATTGTTTTGCGTTTTGCGGATGAGCATAATATGTTTCCCGATGCCAGTGTGGTGCTTGTTGGTGTTTCGGGGGGGGCGGATTCGATGTGCCTTCTCGAAGTACTGTTGGAAATTTCAATGCGGCGCGGGTTTGGCGTCAGCGTTGCGCATTACAATCATATGCTACGCGGCGAAGAGTCCATGCGCGACGAAGCGTTTGTCAGGGAATATTGCGCAACTCGCGGCGTATCGTTTTTTTCCTCTGCAGGAGATGTTAGGGCATATGCTGCGGAAAACGGTCTGGGCATTGAGGAAGCGGCGCGTGAAATGCGTTATTGTTTCTTTTTTGAAGCGGCAAAAGAAGCCGGTGCGGAGCGGATTGCGACCGCCCACACTGCGGACGATAATGCGGAAACCATGATAATCAACCTAGCGCGAGGAACGGGCGCCGCAGGCCTGTCCGGAATCCCTCCGACAAGGGATGGTATAATCCGACCCATGCTTTGCATTTCCAAGGACGACGTGATGAGATATATAAACGAGCGAGGAATCCCATTCGTTGAGGATTCAACAAACAGTCTCGATATTTATACGCGAAACAAAGTGCGACGCGCCATAATGCCCGTTATGAGGGAGATTAACCCGAGATTTAACGAAGCAGCGGCGAACGCTGCGGCGCTTCTGCGCGCGGATGAAGAATACCTATCGAAAACCGCCGACGAGTATGTTGAAAAACTGCAAATTCGCAGCTCAAATAAAATACAGGAAATAAAGGAAAATAAGGAAACAAAGAAATTGCAGGAAAAACATTCTGCACTCCGCATTCCGCATTCCGCATTCAACGGTGTTGCCCACGCTATTGACACCGAGGAATTGTCGAAACTTCCGCCCGCGATATTCGGGCGCGTTATTCGCAAAATCCACGGCGGACACGGCTTGTCGTACAAGCACGTCAAAGCGGTGCTGGAACTGTGCAGGGGCAACGACCCTTCGGCCTGTTTGTCGCTGCCTGGGATGACAGTGTACAGAGAGTATGGCCGAATAGTTTTCAGCGACCTGCAAGAAAATCGAGCAGGCAAAATAAGTGGAGAAGAAACATCCGATGAATATTCCAAACTCCGTATTCCACATTCCGAGTTAGCGTCCGCACTAAGCATTTCGCATCCCGAACTCACTCCTGTGTATCCCGAAGAAGGCACTTATGCGGAGATTCCGGGACTTGAATTGAAATTAACTTGCAAATCAGTTGTATGTAATGATATAATCCTTGAGAGAATTAACAAATCGGTAACTTCTTTTCTCTTCAAAAAGAATGAGATATGTGGTAGAATGACCGTCAGGCCGCGTCATGAAGGCGATACCGTCAAGCTTTTCGGCAGGGAAGGTACGAAAACACTGAAAAAATTGTTTATCGAGCGCCGTATTCCTGCTAGAAAAAGAAATCTCGTCCCGATTGTTGCCGACGAACTAGGCGTGCTTGCCGTCTACGGTTTGGGGAGGGGAGAAAGAGCGGTTCCGAGAATCGGAGATGAAGCGATTTCGCTGGAATTCGAGACCAAAGATTAAGGAGTATGTATTCGATGAAAGACGACATTAAGGAAGTTTTATACACCGAAGAGCAGATAGCGCAAAGGGTCAAGGAACTTGGCGCTCAGATCAATAAGGACTACGCGGGGAAAACACCGCTGCTGCTCGGCGTTTTGAAAGGCTGCTTCGTTTTCTTTGCCGACATAGCGCGGCGTATCGAACTGGATTGCGAGATAAGGTTCCTCATAGTCTCGTCCTATGGGTTCTCTTCTGTCACGTCGGGAACCGTCGAGATAGGTTCAAAGCTTGATTTTGAAATTTCGGGGCGCGACGTCATTATAATCGAGGATATCCTTGACAGCGGCGTCACGTTATCGACACTGAAAGAGCTCGTATTGTCGCATAACCCCTCGTCGCTCAAAATATGCGCCATGTTAGACAAAACCGTGCGGCGGCAGATTCCGATTGACGCCGATTATGTCGGTTTTAAGTGTCCTGACGAGTTCTTGGTCGGGTATGGGCTAGACTACGCCGAACGCTACCGCAACCTGCCGTACGTCGCATCCCTAAAGCCCGAAGTGTACGCTTAATTCCTAACTCCTAACTCCTAACTGACTGAGGTGATTGCCCGTTGAAACAAAAAAACAGAAGTCCGCGTGAAATAGGCATATATTTTCTTATAGCGGTGATTCTATTATCGGCTATATACCTGTTTTTCATGCCAAGCGACCCGTCCTCAACCTCGATCGGATACTCGGAGCTTCGCCGTATTTTCATGGACAATGAGGTGCTGTCGTTTAGAATAAAGGATAATAAGATAACCGTTGAGCTAAAGTCCGGCTATAATGACACAGGAACGCTGTATGTCACGCACGACCTGTATGACATGACCATCTTCTATATGGACTTCAGCGAGCTTATTAACGAGCATCTGCAGCGCGACTCGAACTACAAGTATAACTACGAGGTCAGCATGAGGCTGCCGTGGTGGGTGTCGCTGGTGCCATATGTCATAATAATCGCGGCGTTTTTCTTCATCTGGAACACGATGATGAGCCGAAGCGGAGTGGGCGGCGACAAAGGTGCGATGCGGTTCGGCAAGGCTAGGACGCGTCTTGCAAGCGACGAAAAGAAGAAGGTTACGTTCGCGGATGTTGCGGGATGCGACGAGGAAAAGGAAGAGCTCAGCGAAATTGTCGATTTCCTAAAGGGCCCGCAGAAATACATAACCATAGGTGCGCGTATTCCAAAAGGCGTGCTGTTGGTAGGACCTCCCGGAACGGGCAAAACGCTTATCGCGAAAGCCGTCGCCGGAGAAGCGGGCGTACAGTATCTATCGATATCAGGGTCGGATTTCGTTGAGTTATATGTCGGTGTCGGAGCTTCGCGCGTCAGAGATTTGTTCGATCAGGCGAAAAAGCTTGCCCCCGCGATCATATTCATCGACGAGATAGACGCGGTTGGCCGTCAGCGCGGCGCAGGACTTGGCGGCGGGCATGACGAGCGCGAACAAACGCTGAATCAGTTGCTCGTTGAGATGGACGGATTCAACACAAACGAGGGTGTTATAATCATTGCCGCTACCAACAGAGCGGACATCTTAGACAATGCGCTTTTGCGGCCGGGTAGGTTCGACCGTCAGGTCTACATCGGATTGCCGGACATAAGGGGCCGCGAGGAAATACTCAAGGTACATGCACGCGGGAAGAGCATCGGCGAGGATGTAGAGCTTGCGAACATCGCAAAAGGCACGATCGGCTTCACAGGCGCGGATCTCGAAAACCTTCTCAACGAAGCTGCGCTGCTTGCGGCGCGGGAAAACAAGCGATTCATCACGATGGAAGACATCGAAAAAGCCACGATGAAAGTCATCGCGGGACCTGAAAAGAAGAGCCGCGTAGTAACGGAGCGCAGCCGCAAAATAACCGCTTATCACGAGGCGGGGCATGCCGTTGCGTCGCGCCACCTCGAAAACGTCGATCCGGTCCACCTTGTCACGATCGTCCCGCGCGGTATGTCGGGCGGCATGACGGTATACCGTCCGCAAGAGGACAAGGACTATACATCCAGAAGCGAGATGTTCGAGCGCATTGTTTCGATGCTCGGAGGCCGAGTGTCGGAAAAACTGTTCCTCGACGACATTTCAACCGGAGCATCGAACGACATTCAGCAGGCAAGCGCCGTTGCTCGTTCGATGGTTACAAAATATGGTATGAGCGAGAGGATTGGGCCAATATCGTTTGACGATAGCAGCCGTTCTGTGTTCATAGGCCGCGATTTTTCGCAGACAAAGGGCTATTCGGAAAAAATGGCGTCTGCGATTGACGATGAAGTAAAGGTTATTTTTGACGAGGCAAGCGGGCTTTGCGAAGAAATTCTCGAAAAACACCGCGACCTCGTAATAGCCACCGCCGAGTATTTGCTGGAACACGAGTCGATGGACGGCGAGGAATTTGCAAGCTTTTGCGAAAATGGCGGCGTCATGCCTCCGAGACCCGCTAAACGCGACAGATCCAGCTCCTTTGACATCACAGATTTCCCCGATGTCCCCGACCTCTCAGACTTCTTCCAAGACTAGGGTGGAGTTAGGAGTTAGGAGTTAGGAGTTAGGAGTTAACCCGCGACCTGTCCCCTGTTACTTGTTACTTGTTACTTGTTACTTGTTACTCAGTCATCGTTAATTGTTAATCGTTCATCTGCGGTATAGCCGCGATTGGTTCATGATGTGAAGAAAACTGCATTGCATTTGCTTAATATAGTATTGATTCTTGTGCTCGTTGGGTGCAGGGACGGGCGTCCGCCGAATGAGGTCAACTCGCTGGAAGACGTCGAAGGCCGCATAATCGGGGCTTTGAGCGGTACGCCGTCAGCGCGGTTGGCGGAGGAGCTTGGCGTTGCCCGAACGTTCTATTCGAGCGAAGAGCTGATTTTCGGTCTGACGACGGGATCGGTCGATTGCGCCGTTTTGGAAAGCGTAATAGCGAGCGAGTTTATAGCGGGGACTCAAGGCATTAGGTTGCTTAGCGATACGCTGATCGAGTATGAACTTCGGTTCGCTGTTCCAAGGGAAAACGCGGAACTGCTTGAAGTCGTCAACTCTGCCCTAGCCGCGCTGAACTCAAACGGCACGCTCAAGAGCCTGCGCGATAAATACTTTTCGGGAAGAAGCTACACATATGTTTCTCCGGAAAACGTCGAACAGCGGTCCGGAAATTTGACGCTGGCAATATCGCCAGATTCTCCGCCATACGCATTCAAAGATGCCGACGGCGAATACACAGGTCTTGACGTCGAGGTTGCACGCGCGGTATGCGATTATCTCGGCGTTGAACTTTCAATTATCGAGGAAGATGTGAGGGATCTTGTCACAGCGGTGTGGTTTGGGCGCGCTGAACTTGCCGCGGGCTGGCTTCCGGGAGATATAGACGAACAGGTCCGCGTTTCAGACGCATACTCCGACATAGCATATGTCATAGCGGTTAGACGGTAGATAGGAGAAGTTTATTATGATCGATATTGGATGGTTGGCTGAAAATGGGCCGTGCAAGAAGTTCTCCCAAGGGCAGGTGATTCCCTGTCCCGGCGGTACCGAAGATTCGGAGAGAGCTATGTATATCCTGCTTTCCGGAAGCGTGGACATGACGAGCGCAGGCAACAAAACATCTCCCGCAATATCGCTGTCTCCCGGAGACGTGTTCGGGGGCGCTGAGTATTTCAGCGACAAAGCTGAACATTTCTACACAGCGGCTAAAGAATCAGAAGTATATGTCATATCCGAAAGCTCGTTTGCTGATTTGTCTTGGTCGCAGCCGGACATTGTTTTTGCGTTATTAAGAGCCGCATACACGCCGCAGGGAAAACCCGGCGCTTTGGAGGATGCTAAAGAGAAGTCCGCGCAGGAGAAAGCGGCGAAGGAGAAAGCGGAGCAAGAGAAAGTCGCGCAGGAAAAGGCGGCGCGGGAAAAGGCAGCACAAGAGAAAGCAGCGCAAGAAAAGGCGGCGCAAGAGAAGGCGGCACAGGAAAAGGCGGCGCAGGAGAAAACGGCGCAAGAGAAAGCCGCGCAGGAGAAAGCGGCGCAAGAAAAGGCTGCGCAAGTGAAAACAGCATCGAAGAATCCCTTTGAAGGAGCGCCGAAGGAGAAAACGGAAAAAGAAAAAGCCGCACAAGAACTTGTTGCGCAGGCTGTTTCAAGAAGATTGGAAGCTGCGGCAGAGATCAAGGCCAAGAAGGATGCAAAGCCGCCGCAGGATTCCGAGAAGGCGCCGCAGGTCGAGCTGCCGTTTGAGGGTAACATCTTCCCGAAGGAACATAAAGGATACCCGGGCATCATAAAACCGACATACATGCGTCTGGTGTACCCTAAAGACTACACATGTCCGTTTTGTAAAAAAACTTTCAAGGATTTCAAGATATTCAGCTCAAAGCTGTATGAATCAGCCCCGATGAGATACGATCTGAGAAGATTCTATACCGACTTCCAGACGGAATGGTTCGAGATAATCACCTGCCACCACTGTTATTTTAGCATGATCCACACTTATTTTTCAGAGCCGAAACCACTGTACAAGCAGAAAATCGAACATGTGCTCACAGCGGCAAGAGACTTAATTTCTATGGACTTTGATGCCGAGCGCGAAATTGATTTTGTTTTCACATCGCATTATCTTGCCCTGCTGTGTGCGGACGGATATCTATCCCAAGGCAACCCTGTCCGAGCGAAAATCTGGAGCAATCTCAGTTGGCTCTACGAGGACATCGAGGACAAGGAAATGGAGAAATATGCCGCAGTGAAAGCCGCCGCTGCTCATGCGGAAGTCTATTCCGGAACACGAATGAGCCCTGTTCAGGAACAGACGACCTGCCTTGCCATCGCGGGGATGCAGATTAGGGCGGGAATAAACAACGACCTAAAGAAATATCTATATCAAGTCATAACATTAAAAACGGGAGAAAAAGCCTATATCAAGATGGCCGAAGATATAATGGAAGATCTAAGGGCGTCTTCGTAAAACCCTCGCCCACCATCTTAGTGTGTCTTTTTCCCCCACTCTTCGCCTATTTTTCTTGAAAGGCCAGTGGCATTCCTGCGAAAAATAGTCTCGACTGGTGAAAAAATACCCACCAATCTGTCAGACGCGGATTTTTCGAAGACGCCCTAGGACAAAATGAAATCAAAAACTACGTTTTTCTGCACGGATTGCGGTAATGAGACGCCAAAATGGACGGGACAGTGCGCATCATGCGGCAGTTGGAACACAGTCGTCGAGCAGCCAGCGTATGCTAAACCCAAGTCTTCGTCCAAAACACCCGGAGCGTCAACCCCCGCTCGATTGGCGGAGAAGGCCGGCCCTCGGGGACTTCAGTCATTGGATGCGGCAAGCGATATGCGGTTCCAAACGGGGCTGAATGAACTTGACCGCGTGCTTGGCGGAGGCGCCGTCGTCGGTTCGCTGGTTTTGGTCGGGGGTTCGCCGGGCATTGGGAAATCGACGCTGCTTTTGCAGATTTGCGGTTTGATCGAAAATTCGTTGAAGGTTCTGTATGTTTCCGGGGAGGAATCGGAACGGCAGATAAAAATGCGCGCCGAACGCCTTGGGGTAAAAGGCGGCGGCGTGTTTGTTCTTGCCGAAACGGAAATATCCGAGATTATTCAAGCGACACAGGAGCTCGCGCCCGACATTCTCATCATTGACTCGATTCAAACACTGTATAATCCTGAGCTTACGTCATCGCCCGGAAGCGTTGGGCAGGTCAAGGACTGCACAATGTCGCTGCTGCGTCTCTCAAAGGACAGCGGCATCACGGTGTTTCTCGTCGGGCATGTCAACAAGGAAGGCGCGATAGCAGGGCCGAAGGTGCTTGAGCACATGGTTGACTGCGTGCTATATTTTGAAGGCGAGCGATCCATGAATTTCAGGATTCTGCGCGCGGCGAAGAATCGTTTTGGATCAACAAACGAAATCGGCGTCTTTGAAATGCTGGATTCGGGGCTGTCCGAGGTGATGAATCCGTCTGAAATGCTTCTTGCCGGGAGGCCCGGGAACACTCCGGGCACTTGCGTGACATGCGTTATCGAGGGGACAAGGCCAATACTTGCCGAGATACAGGCATTAGTAGCGCCTAGCAGCATGAGCATGCCGCGCCGCAACTCAAATGGCATTGAGTATAATCGCGCGATGATGCTGCTTGCGGTACTTCAACAGCGCGGCGGTCTGAGCGTCGGAGGGTGCGACGCCTATATAAATGTCATAGGAGGCCTAAATATAGACGACCCCGGCGCGGACCTTGCCACCGTGCTGGCGCTTGCGTCCGCCTATCGGGACAAGCCCGTGCGCGGCGATGTGGCGGCGTTCGGGGAAATCGGGCTGACAGGCGAGCTTAGGCAGGTGTCGCAAATCAACCCGCGCCTAGCCGAAATAGCGCGCATGGGACTAAAAGCCTGCATCCTGCCGCACAGCGCCAAAGGCCGCCTATCCGCCCCAAAGGAACTGGAGCTGATTCACGTAAAAACAATCTCCGAAGCAATAAGAGCAGGGCTGCAGGGGTAGGATGTCAATTCAGCGCCCCACAGGAACAAGGAGTATCCAACCTTATTAGTACCTTAGCGACTCGCAACGCTAATATAAAACAAGAAAATGTCAGTCGTTAAGGTGCTAACGCCGCGCGAAGCGCGGTGCGACGGAGCGAAGACGAAAATTCGCAGGCGGAATTCATTTCTGCCGTAAAGCGAATTTCGGCGTAGCGCGCGGCGTCTGGGTTGTGGGGCGGAGCCTCACGTTAGTTTATTTTCCCACCTACATACTCAATGCATTTATTTAGCTCATTCAACTCTTCTTCGTATCTTGCGGATATGTGTGAGGTTTGCCTGTGAAGTCCGGTAGTGCCCCAAAGAACTGCTTGGCGCTCTTCTACAATGTCTTCAAAGAGGGATTTGAGTTCATTAAGCTCGTTTCCGAGTTCTTCCATGTCCATGTTATCGTATATTTTCTTCTCATTTACTAGCCTTTTCATACATTATCACCTCGCAAACATATGACCATATTATAACAACTAACGAACCTTAAATAAGTTCGATTGAATCAGGCAGGTATTTGCCGTATGTTGAGACGGCGGCGTGGCAGTTTTCGATGCGATAGAGTTTTGAAATTGACGAATTGTCCGGTGGGATTATTTTATTGTTTTCACATGAGAAACGTAGTTTTTTTACAAGCGGCAGAGTCCCGCCAATGAGTTTGATGTAGCTTTCTTTTAGCACCCACAAGTCTATAGGGTCGAAAAAAACAAGTTCTTCGGATGAGCAAAAGTAACTGATTGCGCGCTCACTGATATGACGGGGAGACTCGATATCGGCGCCCACGGGAGCATCCGATATTGCGCAAAGAACGTGAGTTCTAGCATGACTGAGCGAAAAATGGACGTCCGGCCTATCGGGAAAGTAAGGCTTCCCGTTAGGCGTTTTCTTCACTTGGGGCAAAGCTCCGCCATACTCATTTGCGAAAGCATGATCGAGCAGAGAATAGACAGCAGCGGAACCGCTTCGGCCGAAAAAAGGCGTGTAAAAAATCTTCAACATTTATTTCCTCAAACGTGTATTGACCGCGGCAGATTTACAGTATAGACTAAATAGCAAGATAATACTAGCGAAGAGCGAACATTTGTGATAAAATCCTTTCTATGAAACATGTTATGAAGAGAATCGATAAAACATATTTTAAGCGCAAGGGACAAAGCACACGTAAAAATCTGATGCTGGCGGTCATTGCGCTGCTGGTTCTGTGCCTTACCGGATGTTTGCGCGTTGCGGCGGACGACCTCTATGTCCTGCCGCAGGTGTCCGAAGAATATCTCAGGCTTCAGGCGCAAATCAACATGGTGCTCAACCAAGGCGCGGAGTTCTCGCCGCCTACGGGAGGGCCGAACAGGCAGTCGGTCCAGCTCAAGGACCTCAACGGCGACGGTGTGGACGAAGTGTTGGCGTTTTTCTCGGTTCCCGGAGAGAGCACGCTGAAAATATACATTTTTGAAATGATAGAGGGCGACTATACGGTTGCCGAAATCATTGAAGGCGTGGGGGCTGCGTTTGAAAGCGTAAGGTATGTGGATATGGACGGCGATGGAATAATGGAGATAGTCGTCGGGTGGCAGATGAGCGTTACGCTGAAATATTTTTCCATCTACTCTGTCAAGGGCTTTCACAGCGTATTATTGGCGGGCGATGAGTATAGCGAACTCGCCGTTTATGATGTTAGAGGGGACGGGAACGAAAATATAGTGGCGCTTAGACTTCCAACGCAGGAGATAGGAGCATTGGCACACATATACACGCTGATGCCCGACGGGGAAATCGTCAACGAGGAAGCAAGGCTCTCAAGCGGTATCGAAGCTATTTCGCGTGTACTGACCGGCAGGCTTGCCGACGGCGTTCCCGCGATATTCGTGGAAAGCGAGGGCAGGTATGACGAAGGTAATCTCGTGACCGACGTCTTTGCGTTCCAAAACGAGGAGTTTACCAATATCTCGCTGAAAGGGCCGAGCGGCATCAGCGAGGAGACGGTCAGGGCGCGCATATACAACAGCTCTGATATCAACAAGGACGGCATTATCAAGGTGCCGATACCCAGATTGCTTGCGGCGCAGTCGGAAACGGCGTACTACGCGATCGATTGGTATGCCTTTAGCAGCAACGGAAACATTCAACTGGCGCTGACGACATACCATAATAATTTTGACGCATGGTATCTGATACTACCGCTGGACTGGCGCGGGAAAGTCTCCGTGCGCAGGGAGGATGTCGTTTCAGGCGAGAGGACGGTTATTTTCTCATACATTGTGGACGATGAGGAACCGTATGAGGATTTCCTGAAAGTATATCGCCTGTCGGGCGAAATCGGCGAGGAACGCGCGAATCTCCCCGGCAGGATACTGCTGATGTCCGAAGGCGCTTCGACCTACGCATTTGAACTTCTCGCCCCGCCGAACAGCTTCGGACTTACATTTGACGAGACGCTCATAATCGAGAATTTCAGGCTTATCTACTCAGACTGGCTGGCGGGAACGAGTTAAGAGGGTAGCAGAAAAAAAAGTCACAATTTACGTCATTGCGGCCTCCGAGCCGCAATCCCCCCCGATATCCGCAGGGGGTTGCGGGTCAAGCCCGCAATGACAAGAAGGGTTTTTGAGGATATCAATTTAGGAGGTGTTCTAATGAAAAAGATTCTTGTGCTTGAAGACGAGACCAGCATACGCAGCTTCGTGGTGATTAATCTCAATCGCGCGGGGTATGAGGTGATCGAAGCGGGAACAGGGGCGGAAGCTTTCGAGCAGCTTCGGATACATCCGGATATTAAAGTCGCGATACTGGACATCATGCTTCCCGACACGGACGGATTTGAAGTCTGCCGCAAGATCCGCGCCGCAGACCCGCATATCGGAATCGTAATGCTCACTGCGAGAACACAGGAGATGGACAAGGTTACAGGGCTCATGACCGGCGCGGACGACTATGTAACAAAACCGTTTTCACCCGCAGAACTGACAGCTCGCATCGACGCGCTTTTCAGAAGGACAGGCGCGGGTGGGCAGGCCGAATCCGGCGAGATACTCCAAGGGCCGTTTCGGCTCAACACGAGAAATCGAACGCTTGAGAAAAACGACACCCGCATAAAGCTCACGCAAGTCGAGTATTCGATTATGAAAATGTTCATGGACAATCCGGGCAAGGCGCTGTCCCGCGAAGATATACTCAACACCGTATGGGGCCGCGACTATTTCGGAGAGCTGAAAATAGCCGACGTCAACATCAGGCGGCTGCGCATTAAAATCGAAGACGACCCAACGAACCCCGCGTACATCACGACGGTCTGGGGGTATGGGTATAAGTGGGGGCTTTAGTACCTTAACGACCGTCAAAGGTAATAAAAACGTAACTATTCAGCCCCCCCCGTCTTTGCGAGCCGCAGCGAAGCAATCCAGTCCTTTTTGCGCCGATTGCTATACTTCTT
>Ga0099364_10008695_pt1 | contig 14240 bp, 11 predicted proteins | sample TergutTh196P3_FD_73070 | JGI IMG/M metagenome (GOLD analysis project Ga0099364, IMG submission 73070) | Microcerotermes parvus P3 segment gut microbial communities from Pointe-Noire, Republic of the Congo - Th196 P3 | ecosystem: Host-associated > Arthropoda: Insects > Digestive system > Gut ... | reverse complement strand
ATGGCCGACAATATCGAAGAAAGTGAAAGCGGCCCCCTTGCCATAATTGATATGAATCATAGGGTCATTTATATGAATGACTTTAGCCGCAAGGTTCTTGATTTAACATTGGCCGAAGTTATCGGTTTATCTTACGAAATGGTCAGCCTTTATCCCCATGGAACAAAGTCCGATCCTGTTATTGCACTTGAGAATGGCTCAGAAGCAGAGGCTTATTTTCATAAGGAATCTGGAAGGTACTTTAAGGGTCTTGCAAATTATTTTTTGGACAGAAACGGAAACAAAATTGGTTACATCATTTCCAGTGTGGATGTAACAGAGCTTCAGACATCCAAGGAAGCGGCGGATCAGGCCAACAGAGCCAAGAGTGAGTTCCTGTCCAATATGAGTCACGAAATACGCACCCCCCTTAACGCCATTATTGGAATGACAACTATGGGTGCTTCCGCGACTGAGCAGGAGAGAAAGGATTATTGCCTGGGCAAAATCAACGATGCTTCCAAGCATTTGCTTGGCATTATCAACGATATTCTTGATATGTCAAAGATCGAAGCAAACAAACTGGAGCTCTCCCCGATTAACTTTAATTTTGAAAAGATGATACAAAGTGTTATTGATGTAGTTGGTTTCCGCCTTCAGGAAAAACATCAGCACTTGAGTGTAAACATCGATAAAAATATTCCGCTTATGTTAATCGGCGATGAGCAAAGACTGGCACAGGTTATAACAAACCTCCTATCAAACGCCGTTAAGTTTACCCCAAGTGAAGGTTCAATTCATCTCGATGCAGATCTATTGTCTGAAGAAAGCGGCGTATGTTTTGTCAAAATAAAAGTTACCGATACAGGCATAGGGATAAGTGAGGAGCAGTCGTCTCGTTTGTTCCATGCCTTTGAACAGGCAGAGCTAAGCACCTCGCGCAAGTTCGGCGGTACAGGGCTTGGTCTTGCAATATCAAAACGCATTGTTGAAATGATGGGCGGCGAAATATGGGTTGAATCTGAGCTAAAAAAAGGCTCTACCTTCGCTTTTACTTTTCAGATTAATTGTAATGTGAAGGAAATTGCCGAACAAGCTGTGGTTCAACAACAAGCGGAGCCGGAAGAGCAGGATGTTGATAACTTCAACGGGTTTCACGTTCTTCTGGCGGAAGATGTGGAAATTAACAGAGAAATAGTCCTTGCGCTTCTGGAACCGACGGAACTCGAAATAGACTGCGCGGAAAACGGAGCAGAGGCAGTTGAGTTTTTCAGCCGGGACCCTGGGCGCTATGACATGATCTTTATGGATCTGCAAATGCCCGAAGTTGACGGACTTGAAGCTACACGAAGGATAAGGGCCATGGACATTCCGCGCGCAAAGGAAATACCCATAATCGCGATGACAGCTAATGTATTCAAAGAAGATATAGATAATTGTCTTGCAGCAGGCATGAACGACCATATTGGCAAGCCGCTGGATTTTGAAGAGCTGTTTAAAAGGCTTAGAAAATATCTTGTAAAGGCGTGAAGTATAGCCCCACGGAGACTCGAACTCCGGTCTCGACCTTGAGAGGGTCGTGTCCTAAACCGCTAGACGATGGGGCCAAAAAGACAAAACCCATTTTGCCCGAAATTCCCGTAAATGTAAAGGTGATTTAGGGGAAAAATGTCCCGATAATAAAGGTATGCGTGTTATATTATTCGTTAGTTTGTTTTTATTCGGGACATTTATTTTTCCCCCGCAAGCTCAGGCGCAATCTGCGACCCTGGCTATGGCTGAAACTGGGGCTTACTCAATTGTCGAAAGGGCGGATTGGCGCAGGTTTGACAACGGCAGATATGTAGGTCTTGTTTATCAGGAGTTAATGGCAAATATACTTCCCGTGGTGCAGGAGGCAAACAGGAGCAACCTATTATATCAGGGAAACTTCTTTGTATTGCAGAATACCATAAGGGAAGCGCGGCCTGTAGCTCAGGCGGTAGATGCCGTAATACCGGTAAGTTTTGAGCTAAGACAAAATGGCGAAATAATAATTCAAAACGATCAGGGGTTCCCCAGGCTGCGGGGTTTCCCTGCCTTTCCTTCAAGGCCGGTAAGACCTGGCGAAAGGTGGCAGGCGCCGGGCAGCCGCGCGGCGGATCCTCTTAACACAGGAATACCTCTGATAATTCCCTTTGTCGCGGAGTATGAATATCGGGGAACAGAGATATACAGGGATATGCTGGTACACAGGATTCATGCAAGCTACGCCAGCCGTTATCAGGGTATTAGTCACAACGGTACAAACGGAGTTCCGGGTAATGACATAAGCCGGGTTCAGGGAACCCATAGCGTGGACATTTTAATTAGGGCAGATGATGGACTGCCGGTTTTCATGCGGGATACTCTGGACGTAACATATACCATGGCGGACGGCTCAGACGTGCGCTTTGCCGGATTTACCTTGACCTTTGGCCAGGGTATAGTTCCTATGGACAGGGGACAGGTGATAGCTTCTTTGGGGAATACCCTTGCGCCTCCTCCGGAAGTTTCGCGTAACATCGAGATACCCGGCATCGACATCGCGCCGGTTCCTGAAGGCATACGCCTTACCATCCGGGACATTCGCTTCCTTCCGGATTCTGCAGAGTTCCTTCCGGAAGAACGATACCGCCTTGACCTTATCGCCGAAGCCTTAAGCTTAATCCCCGATCGCAGCTTTCTTGTTGACGGACACACTGCGGCAATAGGCCGCCCAGCCGGAGAAATGGAGCTTTCTATTGAAAGGGCAAGGCGCATGGTTGATGAGCTGGAGCGCCGAGGCATCAGAGCCGATCGCTTTATTTACAAAGGGTGGGGCGGTACAAGGCCTATTGACGACAATTCTACAGATGCAGGAAGAAACAATAACCGGCGTGTTGAAATCACTATATTAGAATGATAGAATCTCATGATAAATGAGTGAGATTAACGAAGATAAATCTTTTAAAAATACTGTTCTTGTTGTAGCGGCTTTGGCCGCATTCCTTCCCGCACTTTTCTCAACCTCAGTTGTTCTTGCCCTGCCAGAAATTGGCAGCGAATTTAATGCTGATGCCATAGAAATGGGTTGGATTATGAATAGTTTTTCTCTTGCAATCGGAATTTTTATGTTAATCACCGGAAGATTGGGGGATATAGTCGGACGAAAAAAACTTTTCCTCTTTGGTATGCTTCTGTTTACATGTTCTACGGCTTTTACAGTTTTTTCTCAGAGTATTTATATATTAATTATCTTTAGGGTACTACAGGGAATTTCTCATGCTATTGTTTACTCCACCATCATGGCAATAGTCTCGGCGGTGTTTAAAACCGGAGAGAGAGGAAAGGCCGTTGGTATCAACCTGACAGCAACTTATCTTGGGGTATCCCTGGGGCCTTTCTACGGCGGCATTTTAACCCAGTACCTTGGTTGGAGAAGTCTTTTTTTCCTTCTTTTGCCATTTCAAATACTAACCCTAATACTTATAAAATATAAAATAAAAGCCGAATGGGCTGATTCTGCAGGGGAAAAGTTTGACTTCAAAGGTTCATTGGCTTTTGGCATTGCAATATTTGGGTGTATGTACGGATTTTCCATACTTCCCTCCATGCAGGGATGGATATTCCTGACAGGGGGGATACTGTTTGGGGTACTGTTTGTTTTTATCGAAAAAAAAGTGGATCATCCGGTTTTAGAAATCGGGCTTTTTTCCAACAATAGAATGTTTGCCGTTTCCTGCATGGCATCTATTTTTGCTTATTCAGCCACAAGCGCAGTTGGATTTTTTTCCAGCCTGTACTTGCAGTATCTGAAAGGGTTTGACTCTACAACAGCCGGCTTGATTATGATTTCTCAGCCATTGGCAATGACCTTACTGTCGACACTGGCTGGTAAAATTTCGGATAAGAAAAATCCGGCAATAATTGCGTCTATCGGTTTTGGAATCGCATCACTTGGCCTTGTTCTTTTTTGGTTCATTAACGAAAACTCAGATATAACTTACATGATTTGTCTGCTTGTAATTATTGGAATTGGCTTTGGGCTGTTTTCTTCCCCTAACACAAACGCAATCATGAGCTCTGTCGATAAAAAGTATCTGGGGATTGCATCCGGCACACTTGGAACCGTGAGAACCATAGGGCAAATGCTGGGCATGGGTATTGCATTGATGCTTTTTTCTTTTTATATAGGGAGAGAGCAAATTACTCCTTCCATCTACCCCGATTTATTAATGGCAATAAGAGCCGGTTTTTTGGTTTTCGCTTTTATTGCCGCTGCGGGTATCTTTGTCTCATTGGCCAGGAATAAACGGAACAATATTATTAAGTAACAATATCTCCGGTCTGTACTCAAAGTGCATAGTATCTATTAAGTCCCAGTGACCACCCCAGATAAAACCATAATTTTGAAAAGCTTCGATAACAGCATCCGGCGGCAGATAATGGGTTTCACGATTTATTGTGTCGCTTGTACCCCACTGCCAATAAGTATAAAGCCCTCTAAGGCTCCTTGGTAAAAGATCGATGGCGGTACCGTAAGAATGGTTGCTGCGGCGATTGGTGCCGGCGATTGAACGCCAGTTCCAGCCAAAACTTGGCGGGCTGGTTCTAAGATCCGCAATCCATTCATCAATAGACGGGTCGGTGTGGGCGCGTATGCGCTCTGCAACAAGATCCAATAGCGGCTTGATATAAGAATGGATTACCAGTTTTACACCCAGAAAAGAATACAGCTCCTGCATATTCCAGCTATCATCTTCTGTCGGAGAATAATACAGGGCATCAAATAAAAACGAGGAGCCTATTGAGTAAATAGGATGGTCAATTGCAGCCCGCCTTTGGCTTGGAGTGCCAACCCAGGGATAAATATAAAAATCGTAGGGATAAAAATCTTCCCATTGCTCACGCAGGTCTTCCGGCAAGAATCGTCCCATAGCAAAGTAAAAGCGCGTGCCATTAACATGCATGGTCCAGTCGTTGTTTAAAAACTGCACATCGCTGACTTTTCCGGGATAAGCCCTTTTAAAGGCCAGCATGATTTCTTCCTGAGCTTCCAGATTGTCAAGAATTTTCAAAGTCGAAGGGATTGGAATTTGCTCAACTATGGGTTCCTTTAAACTGCGGCAGCCTGATAAAAATGATGCTGCAAGTATACTGAAAGCTAGTAAAAGAATTTTCATCATCTCCATTGTACAAATACAGCCGGGAATGTCAAGAAAAATGCAAGATCTTGTTTTGTAAGGTAAACCATGTTAAACTATGATTCACAGGAGCGTGTAAAATGCCCAAGAAAATTTATGTCATACATGAGAACGATGAATGGACTGTGCACTTAACAAGAAGGCTGGAAGAATTAAACCTGCCTTACGAGAGCTGGTATTTGGATAAAGGCATTGTTAATTTAAATGAAGAGCCTCCCAAAGGCGTATTTTACAGCCGCATGAGTGCGTCTTCCCATACGCGGGGACATCGCTATGCGCCAGAACTGACAACAGCCGTACTGGATTGGCTTGAGTTTTATAATAGAACTGTTTTTAACGGAAGTCAGGCTCTTCGTTTTGAGATAAACAAGGTTAAGCAATATTTGTATTTGGAAAGACATGGAATTAAAACACCAAGGACAGTGGCGGCAGTGGGAAAAGAGCAAATTCTACAGGCTGCCAAAGCTTTAGACACTCTGCCGTTTATCACCAAGCATAACCGCGCCGGAAAAGGCCTTGGGGTGAGTTTGTTTAAATCGTTAGACGAACTGGAACAGCATCTTAAGGATCCTGCTTTTGATGATTCAGTGGATGGCATTATGTTATTGCAGCAATACATAAGATCGCCGCAGCCTTTTATTATTCGCACAGAATTTATCGGGAAAAAATATATTTATTCAGTAAAGGTTGACACCTCCGAAGGCTTTGAGTTATGTCCGGCGGATGCTTGTCAAATCGGAGATTTGTTCTGCCCGGTAGGGGAATCAGCACCTTCGGAAAATACAAAGTTTCAAATTGTAGAAAACCCCCATAAAGATCTTATATCAAAGTATGAGTCATTCCTGAAAGAACATGATATTGATGTTGCCGGAATAGAATTTATTATGGACGAAAACGGTACGCCTTATACTTATGACATTAATACAAACACGAATTACAACTCGCAGGCTGAAGAAAAAGCGCAGGTTTTTGCAATGCTGGAATTGGCCAGGTTTCTTGGGGAAAAACTGGCGGCGGAGAAGGACTAGGCGGGGGATTAACGAGTAAAAGAACTACTTCAACATCCACAGCATCATACCGGCCATGATTTTTGCCATTTTTTGCAATGGTATTTTCATACCGTTTTTAAGCCAGTCTTGTATGAGTGCAAGAAAACCGCCAACCATAAAAAGTGAATAGCATTCAAGTGTTTCATCGTCTATTACACTTTTTCCACTTGCTTCCCTGTACTCTCTCAAATTCGCAATGTTGTAGTGAAAAAAATGCTTTTGAAACATATAGTCTCCGTTCTCGCTCAGTAAAACCTGTATTGAATCGTTGTTCTCTGCGATATATTTTAAAAAACCCTGCATCACTTCTTCAATATCTATAGAACTGATTTTTATATTACCTTTTTTTTTAAATTCCTTACGGTAATTTTCCGCGATATTCTCTAAACCAATAAAAGTTTGTTCTTCAATCTGCTTAAGAAGGTCGTACTGGTCATTATAATAAGTATAGAAGGTCGAACGGCTTACCCCGGCGCGGTTGCAGATTTCCTGTACCTTGATATTCAGTATTGGCTTTGTCACCATAAGCTCAACAAGGCTCTCTTGAATCATCTTTTTCGTAAACCGTGTTCTGATATCAGATTTTTCCTTTTTCATGCTCTCCTCACATTTTGCATGATTTTGTCCGTTGCCTATACAAAACAAGACACAGTGTTCAGTTTACGAACAATATTTATAAAATTTGTCCTTTCTGTTTCATAAAATTACACTATGCTCTTTCTGTAATTAAGTCAAGTCGAACAATGAAAAAGGTATAAACTCATGAAAAGGCTCATGTATTTAATTTGCTTTTTTGCAATAGGCTTTAACTTGTATTCAGAAAGTGTTTTTACCTATGACTTAAAAAAAGACATCCCTCTTGTAGCTGTATCCGCAGCTGTGTTTCTAAGTCCATTCATAATAGATGTTAAACCAGGGAACCTGCCATCTAATCTGGATAGAAACGATGTTAATGTATTTGACAGGAGATTTATGTTTTCTGATGGCTCAATATTAGAAACTATTGCAAGTGGTCAAAAGTATAGTCTTCTTGCCTTGCCCATAATAACTCCTCTTGCAGTGGCCGGTTGGGACATAAGGAATGATTTTAATACTTGGTTAACATACGGTATAATGTATGCGCAGGCAGTGGCTCTTACACATGGAACGGTTAACATAATAAAAAATTCTGTTGAACGATACAGGCCACGTGTGTATTTTTCTGATCATCCGTCTGCTAATGATAACTCTAGCTTTCCTTCAGGCTCAACTGCCATGGCATTTATGGGGGCTACTTTTCTTAACTGTACTTTTTCTGCAGAATATCCGGATTCTCCCTGGAAAATTCCGATAATTGTTGGCTCAAATACATTAGCAGTATCTGTTGGAATATCAAGAATAACATCAGGCAAACATTTTTTAACGGATGTATTGGCTGGAGCAGCACTTGGATCTTTTTATGGCTGGTTAATGCCAACATTACATAGAAGAACTAATCATGAAAATAGAATTTCTTTTTATTTTACAGGAAATGGAGGACTAATATCATTAAAACTATAAAATTCTTAAACCCAGGAGAGTCATTATATTTCGCTTTTTCCAAAGACAACTACCGCTCCCCCGGTTATTGAGAAGTTTAAGGGAAAACAGGAGCTTGGGCAGACTTGAAGTTGAAAGGCTCAGTTATTTATTATGGAGCTATTCGGGAACCAGCGCCCTTGAGTGCGGAACTGTTGATTGAATGGAATCTGTGAAAGGAAAACGAAATGCGTGTATTTATATTCACGGTATTGCTTATTACAGCCGTCTCTGTTTTTGCCACCCCTTTGTTCGCGAACCCAGGATTCGAAGACACCCTTCCTGACTGGTTTATCCCTCTAAGGGAAGCTGTTTACGAGCAAAACATGACAGCCGATGAAATACTGCCCCTTTACAGATCAACTGTGGCCAGGACTAATCTTACTCTTGACGGGGCAGATTTGTTTATAATGCTTTCCCGTTGCGAATATATGATGGGCAGGGCCTACTCGTTCGAAGAAAAGAAAAATGAAGCGGCTGACCGGTTTGAAGAGGGGATGACATATGCACAAAGGGCACTTGACATCAGTCCTTCCAGCGAGGCCTGGCAAATGCTTGCGGAAAACATTTCCCAGAGCATACCGGTAAGATCCACAGCTTATGCCATGGCAAACGGACCGAGGGTGGAAAGGTATTCGAGAAACGCCCTTTCCATTAATAGCCGTAACGCCGCAGCACAATATATGATAGCTGCCCGATGGGTATTTGCCCCTTCCCCCTTTAACAATATTCGAAGGGGTATAGAGATGATGACTGCCATTTTAACCGAGTGTGATATGGAAAAGGACGATTTGTTCAATGTATATTCCGCAATCGGTTACGCTCATGTTCTGCAGAGAAGATCTGCCGATGCCCGGCCATGGCTCCTGAGAGCCCTGGAAATATATCCTACTAATAAATTTGTGCAGTCGCTTCTTGCGAGGACTTAAATGATGAATATGTTGTTTCAGGTTTTAAGTCCCTACTATTGCTATTTAGTGATAATTATAGCGTCATATTTCTTTATCCTGTCTTTGGCCAATCATTATGAAATGTGGCGTTTCACACTGGGGCCGGAGATTTTGGACGGCCCCCTGGTTTCCGTATTAATTCCTGCCAGGAACGAAGAAAAAAATATTGAACGATGTATTAAATCGCTTCAGAATCAAATCTATAAAAATTATGAAATTCTGGTTCTTAATGACAATTCCACGGACAATACGGGGACTATTCTAAGCCGCATCGCCGGGGAAGATTCACGGGTCAAGGTTTTTAACGGCAGCCCGCTTCCTGAGAATTGGTATGGCAAGCCCTTTGCCCTGCATCAGCTTTCAGAGCAAGCGAAAGGTGAAATTCTGATTTTTACCGATGCTGATACAGTACATAGCCTTGCAAGTATTTCATGGGCCGTAACCAACTTGCAGAAACTCAAAGCGGACATGATCTCCGGCTACATTGGCCAGGTTTTTCTCAAGTTTGGCGAGGTGATTACAGTCCCGATTATGTTTTTCCTTACCGGTTTTGTAATTCCCCTTTTCATTAACCGCTTTACTAAGATGACCTTTTTTTCTGCTGCTATAGGCCAGTTCATTGTTATAAGGCATGAGGTGTTCAGGGCTATTGGAGGCTGCGATGCATTCAGAAAAAAAACCAGTGAAGATATTTATATGGCCCGGCATGTCAAACGCAATGGTTACAGTACCCGCTTTCTCAATATTACTGAACACGTCAAATGCCGGATGTACGATGGTTACCATAATGCGGTGAAAGGCATCGGGAAAAACATTTTCGATTTTCTGGGAAAAAGCACGCTGATCATTTTCCTTCTAGCCATTGTGGTTTTTTTCTTTCTTTTTTTCCCCTTTCCTCTCTTGTTTTTCTGCATTGTCAATGCCAGCCCCTGGACTCTGCATATTTTGATTGTGAATATCCTTTACACTTTGACATGGCTCTTTATGTTCCTGGGTCAGCGGCTTAGCTGGTGGTACGGTTTCTTATGGCCACTGATGTTCCTGAATCTGCTGTATATGGCTGCCTGGTCCTGGTTCATGACTGTTTCAGGCAGGGGCTTTCTCTGGAAGGATAGAAAAGTAAGCTAATGGCATATAAACACGGAGATCCGATAATAAATTTTTCCTTTCCCTTCAGGCTTGCCTCGGCATTGACTTTTTACTTTGTCTTTCCCATTGCCATGCTGATTAACTTTTTCATGCATTTTACACGTTATAAACACCGCAGGCGTATGCATGATCTTCGCAAGGTAATTACGGTTTCAAATCACACTACTTTTTTGGATCCCGTTAAAATTGCCGGCCTGGTGTATCCGCGTCTTATATTTCAGACAATGCTTGAAGCTACTGTAGAATTTCCCTTCTTGGGAACTTTTACCCGGCTTTTGGGCGGGGTTCCCATTCCCCGCGGCAGGGCCGGTTACCGGAAAATATCCGAAATCTGCGAACAATCTTTTAAGTATCGCTGTTATATGCATTTTTATCCCGAGGGAGAATGTTTTTTGTACAATCAGCGAATAAATGAATTCCAGTCTGGTGCATTCCGCCTTGCTGCGGAATTGGATATCCCTGTTGTTCCCCTTGTTACTGTTTTTTCCGCCGGCTTGTTTAAACAACGATCTCTTCCCAATGAAACCCTTGTGGTCCTTGAACCTGAATATCCGGCCAATTATGTAAGGCGCGATGAAAACGGGGAAATCTCAACCGAATCCATAAAGGAGTTCGCTGATGCTGTACGGATAAAAATGCAGGAGGAGATCGATATGCTGGGCGGCAGTGACGCCTTTTACCGGGGAAAGATGGAACGTATTAAGGGACTGAACGATTAGCCGGGCTTAGTAGTAGAATAGTAACTCAATGAGGAGGAATAAGATGCTGTATTTTTTAAAAAGATTATGTGTTGTGTTTTACGGTATTTTTTTTGTATTTTTTGCCATACCGTTGTTTGCACAGACTCACACGTCTATTCCTATGGAAAATCAGATATATATAATTCTTGAACAAGCGCAGGCCAGAGGTTTATGCTCTGTGCTTTCGGGGGTTAGGCCTTATACCCAAAATGTAGTTGTTAATGCAATAAATGAAATCCTTGGCTCGGAACCGCGAGGTTCAGCTTCCAGCGCAGGCAGAAGAGGGTTGAGCAGAACAGAGCGCGAAATACTGGAACAGTACCTTTTAAAATTTTCAAAACCATCTGTTGGATTAGACTTGCTTAGAGGCGGGTATTACGGAGAAACAGCCATATCAAAAGATGATGATTCACCTCTTTCAATAAATGCTGGTGTCTCTGGTGATATACAGGGGTCGGCAGCTTTTTTTTCCGGCGGCGATAATTACTGGGGAACAGAAATCTGGGCACAGGCTTATCTAAACGGCGATTTGGGAAATTTTGTTTCTTATGGATTTGATTTTGCAGGAGGCTTGATCAAAGCCCCTCGAAATTTCCTAGGCCTTTATAATACTTATTACGAAGGTTTTGAAAATGTCCCAGGCAGCGAATACCAAAACGAGATGATAAGAGTTTACACACAGCCTTTGACATATTTTCCGTATTCGTATAAAAAAAGATGGGATGGCTCGATTTATTTCCTTGGCAATCTTTCAAGTTTTGAACCATGGCCTGACAGTTTAGCCGGCGGATATGGTATTGATACGGAGATAACTGGTTCTTTTCTTGACGATAAGCTGATAATGCGCGCCGGCCGTATTTCTCACGATTGGGGTTCAGGTCCTGTTGGCTCAAGTCTTGCTTTTAATCAGATGGCGCGCCCTTTTGCAGCGCTTGAAGCTGAGTTTAATCCTGTACCATGGTTTAGCATTGCCTCGCTTGCCGGGGTTCTGGAGTATAACAACCGCGATGGAATAAAAAATTCATCACAAACATTTCAAAACGCGTTTTCCATAACGATGATACAGTTCAGGTATAAGGATTATGTGTTTTTTGATTTTATTGATGCGGTAATATGGCCAAAGCGTTTTGAGATTGGATATATGATTCCAATTATCAATAACTATTTTTATCAGAATAATGTCGGGGATTTTGACAATATAGCGATGGCTTTTAATCTAAGGCTGCAATATCCGGGACTTGGATATATCTGGGGTTCATTTTTTATTGACGAGATGAATTTTACCAGCAATATCAGGACTCTTGACCGTCAAATGTTTGCATGGCAGGCAGGTATAAATTTGCCGGTGCCTGTTTGGTCATTTTCTTCGGTAAAATTGAGTTACACAAAAGTTAATCCATACAATTACACACATAATCGTAATTTTAATCCCTGGTACGGGGATCTTCGTATGGAAACTGCCTATATCAACAATGGCGCCAGTTTAGGGCATTATCTGCCGCCAAACTCAGATGAAATTTTGGCAAGACTAACTACCATGCCCTCAAGCAGCACAGTTGCCAGCATTCAATACCAGTTAATCCGCCGTGGAGCGGATTTTGGTTCAAGCGCAGTTGATGGCAGTAATTTGTTGTCAGAGCTTGATCCTGAAGACAGAGACGATAAATCTGTTTTAAAAAGATTTTTCCTTCGCGACGGTGCGTATCAATGGCAGCATATAGTTAGGCTTGGCATAGATTGGAATCTCTCCACTGCGCCTATATCATTTTACGGCGAAGCCGGAGCAGTAATCTCGTACTTTACAAATATTGAAGCAGAAGCAAATGTTACCGGGCAAGCCCACTCATACTCAGTGATTAACACACAGGAATATCCAAGAACAACAGGGTTTATCATGAAATTTGGCGTAAGGATTTTCCCAAGATAATTTTCCTTTATGAGCCAACACCGAAGGTGTTGCATCTCAGTCCGCATTAGCGGATACTGTATATGAGGTATTGTACAATGCGATTTCCCCATGCCTTATTGGGCAGGAAAAAGATAATCTTTTTTCTCATTATTCCTGCTTTAGTATTATTTGCAGGGGTCCTGGCTCAATTTTTACCATCACCGGCATATGCAGAAAGCACACCGGCAGAATATTTTGTACTCGCATCTGTTCAGGAACAGCCTCAGGTTATCAGCCAGGCAGAGATGATTATGAGAACCCTGTCTGAGGCATATCCGAACCGTATTGGCCCGGTGGTTCAAAGGGACGGGGACTGGGCCTTTCTAATCCGGGGAAGATGGTTCTACTATGCCGAAGGCAGGATACTCCCGGAAGAGCGAAGGAATCATATATCAGAATACAGACCTTTGGGTTTTAACAGCAATTATCCTGCGACTTTGCCTTCCTGGGAAAGTACTGCTGAACAAAGGGCAGCAAGGACGCGCAATATGGAAGAAGGCCGTACAAGGCAGCCCCCATCGCAGCCTGCAAGGCCCCCTCCCAGAAGGCCCAATTATTTTCACGAAGCTCTTTGGGGTATAACAAACAGTAACAATGCCTGGGAGCAGCAGGCGCAAGTGGCATTTTTAGGCCGTGAAATAACCATGCATTCAGATATTTCGCATATCATGAGGCAAATTAACGAAATAATCATGACTGAATCCAGAACAAATCCCACGGTGCGTCAATGGATTGATTCTCTTGGAATGGTAACAGGCTGGAACTGGCGAAGCGTAGCCAGCTCCGGAAACCGCAGCTCTCATTCCTATGGCATTGCAATAGATATACTCCCAAGGGATTTGAGGGGGCAGGCAACTTACTGGTTATGGTCATCCCGCTACGAGCCCCAGTGGTGGAACATTCCCTATACCAGACGCTACCATCCGCCTGATGAAGTGATACGAGCCTTCGAATCCTTTGGTTTTATATGGGGCGGTAAATGGGGTAACTTTGACACGATGCATTTTGAATACCGTCCTGAAACTTTTATTTTAAGCGGCCTTCCCTTGGTGGATTATCGATCTAATTAAAACACGAGATGAGTCCTAAACTGGTCAACAAGGACCAGCGTTCCAAGAACAGCGGTATATATTGCAAAACCAAAAAGTGTTTTCTCTCTGATAATTTTTAGCATGAAGCGCACCGCAAAAAAACCGGTGATTGCAGCGGTTAGAGTTCCTGCGATGAGCGCCCCAATATTATCCGCCCCGATGGTTTCGGCTGTTACAGAGCTGTTAATCAGCTCAAAGAGCTGTAGTACCAATGCGCCGAGTATTGCCGGAATGGACAGCAAGAATGAAAAACGTGCGGCAAAGTCCCGGTTAATCTTTCGCGTAAGAGCGCCTGTTATGGTTGCACCCGAGCGGGAAACACCGGGAATCAGAGCAAGGGCCTGCATTAGGCCGACAGTCAAGGCATCCAGCCAAGTCATTTCTCCGGCTTCTTTCAGGCCTTTGGCGGCGCTGGTAGACAACAGTTCGGCGGAGCAGAGGAGGGCAGAAGTGATTAAAAAAGAGAAACCCAGGAAATGCCCTGTTTCAAAAGCCAGTTCGATAGGCCCTTTGAAAACAAGAGCCGCAATAACAGCGGGAACCGTTGCCAGAATTAAGAATCCTGTCAGCGGC
>Ga0099364_10008694_pt1 | contig 14241 bp, 7 predicted proteins | sample TergutTh196P3_FD_73070 | JGI IMG/M metagenome (GOLD analysis project Ga0099364, IMG submission 73070) | Microcerotermes parvus P3 segment gut microbial communities from Pointe-Noire, Republic of the Congo - Th196 P3 | ecosystem: Host-associated > Arthropoda: Insects > Digestive system > Gut ... | reverse complement strand
AAGCCGCTCCCGTTTATTGGAAGGAGAGTTTAGGGCAGAAGCAGAAATACTCAGCATAGAAAGGGCAAAAGCCGAACTGGAGCAGGCACAAAGAATTCTGGAAGAACAGCAGCGGAAAGCGGATGATCAGGAAAAATTGTTTGCTGCCGGAGGTTTAAGCGAAGAAGCTATACGGGAAAGCCGTTTTAGCCTTTCAAATGCACAGGAACAATTACGTCTTATGGAACGTGATCTGGATATACGCAGCGTAGGACTTAGGGACAATGATCTTAGGAGGGCCGGGCTTTTTCCTTCTGCCGGTTTTGCTTCTAACGAGGAACATCGTACTGCATTAATACGGCTGTCTACATCCATTCTTAGGGCAGAAACAGAAGCTGCGCAGGCACAGTTGGAAGCATCCATAAAAGACCTGGAATCGATGCGTATTGCAAAATCTGAACTTACTATTTACAGCCCGTCTGCGGGAACTGTTGCTGTACGTTATCTTGAAGTAGGAGAACGGGCAAAAAAAGAAGATCGAATTCTTACCATAATAGATACTACCGCCCTGTATGTAATCTTTCCCCTTCGGGAGAACGATGCACTTAGGCTTAGTAGTGGTATGACTGCCAAAGTTACTGTAGACGGTACAGGGGATGTGTATGATGGAACAGTCGACATTATCTCTCCCCAGGCAGACAGCCAATCATTTACCTTCAGCGTCCGGGTATTATTGCCCCGGGAAATAGTTGCAATAGACGACAAACTTAGGCCGGGAATGTTTGCCCGGGTAAGAATACAATTGGGAATTGAAAGTCCGGTTGTATTAATACCGGAAAGTGCAGTAATTAAATACAAAGATGATGAAGGTACGATCTTTGTAATAAACCAAAACAGGACTTCTGAACGGACTGTTCGCATTGGAGAACTTTATAATGATAAGCTGGAAATTTCTTCCGGCCTGGCTGCAGGTGAGATAGTGGTAGTTAAACCGGATCTTACATTAAAGGAAGGAAGCTATGTCATCGTGGATCAATAAACGATTGAATACATTATCTGCGGTAAATACCTTAATCATTATAGCGCTTTTATTTACTGGAAGCTGTAAAAACTTTATAAACCTGGAACTTATAGGATTTACCCTATACCCTGGCACGGATAATACCATACTGCCAGGCGAAAAAACTGTTTTATCTATTCGTTTTAATACTGCTATGGATCAATTAATAACGCAAAAAGCCGTATCGGTTCACTTTTTGGGAGGATTTGTCAACGGCGATCTTTTGTGGCAGGGAAACGAACTGCGATTTGTACCGCTGGAAAGCTGGCTTCCGGGAATACGGTATACACTTAACATGGAAGGCGTCATTCTTGCAAGAGACGGCAGGGAAGACAGGGTAAAAAAACATATTGCTTTTTATGCACTAACAAGGGAAAGCGGCCCCTATGCAGTGTATTACACTCCTCAGGACGGGTTTTCCACAGGGGTTAATGCTGATGAGGGGGCTTATGTAAAAATAGTTTTTTCCCAGCCCATGGATCGTCAAAGTACCATAGATGCATTTAATATTGACGGAACCGGCGAACGGGATTTTATCTGGCTGGAAAATGATACAGTAATGGAGTTTCGCCCAAAAACCAATTTACAGCCCTGGACTGTTTACCGCTGGAACTTAAGTACCAAAGCCAAAGGAATAAACGGTATACCGCTGGGAAGGGAAATAAGCGGACATTTTATAACCGATGCCGACCGTATACTTCCTATTGTTACAGAAGTATTTCCCCTTAGTAAAGGAAGTGCCGAATTGGGATTGTGGTGGATAAAAACCAATGCAGCAATGGAAAACGGTCTTGGTTCCGGCCAGGCCATAGGCATAGAATTTAATAAGGAAATGGATGAATCTGTTCTGCGTAATGTCCGCTTTGATCCCCCGCTGGCAGGACGTAGCGAAATGTGGAAACCCAATACATTGGTATTCATTCCGGACAGAGACCCCGAACCGGAAAGAATTTATACACTCTTTGTTTCAGCCGACAGCAGGGATACCAATGGACTTAGAATGGAAAAGGAATTTTCTCTTGTTTTTACTGCCGATATTCCCTATCTAAATATTCTTTCCCTTAACACAGGTTCACAGGACAGCAGCACTGCACTAACAGTTCCGGTACATAACGGAATATATCCGGCAGCATCAATACAACCGGAAGGCATTATTACCATAAGCTTGCGTTTTTCGCATGGTATAGATCCCCGGGCCCAGGCTGATATTGTTCTTGCATTAAGGATGGAAACATTTTTTCCCGGAACCCTAAGGCCAATTAGCTTTCGTTCAGCGCGCTGGTGGTCTGCCGATACGGTAATTTTACAGTGGGAAGGAATTCAACAAAGCAGCAGTACAGAAAAACATTTTTACCGGCTTATTTTGCCAGGAGGAAGAAGCGGTATTTCCGACGGAAAAGGTTCTTACTTGCAGCAGGATATGACCATTTATTTCGAAATAGAGCCATAAAGGAGAAATGATAGATGATTTATCATAAACAGATTCCAATAATTGCATCATGCATTATAGTATTGTCTCTTATTTCCTGCGATATATTACGGGATGGAATTTTTGAAGTAAATAAATGGAATCCCGGCAGCGGATATCATGATCCTGCTTCGGTAGAAATTTCTTTGCAATTTTCCCTGGAACCGGATAAAAACAGCGTAGAACGTGCTTTTTCTCTTAGTGAGAATGGCCGTGCCTTAAGCGGACATTTTTTCTGGAATCGAAGAACCATGAACTTTAGGCCATCTGCCCCGCTTATTGCAAACAGGGATTATCTTGTTACCGTAAGTACAGAAGCGCAGGATACAAGAGGGCTTAATCTGGAACGGCAATTTGAAAGATCATTTACAACCAGAAGTAATAATCACAGAGCTCAGCTTTTGGAAACAGTCCCCAAAGACGGCGGAATTATTACAGAAAACCGCGGCAGAATAGAATTGTATTTTTCACAGCCAATGAACCGCAGTTCCCTGCAGAATATTTCCTTTTCGCCTTTTATTTCCGGTGTATGGGCATTGGAAGAAAACGGCTATCTGGCTGTTTTTACTCCATCAGAAAACTGGAGTTACGGCAGATCATACAGGCTTAGTATCGGATCTTTAACTGCAAGTGAAACAGAAAAGGAAACAGGACAGGAATATATACTTCATTTTTCCATAGGAGCGGATCATACTGCACCGGAATTACTTTGTGCATTTGCCCTGGACAGTTTTGGAGATACTGCTATGATCCTTTCAATTGACACTGGAGCGGTAAGCGAGAATACACGCTGGGAACGAAATTACAGGCTTGGGCTGACATTTTCCAAAGCTGTAAACAGCAGCTCTGTAAGTACTGCACTAACTATTGAGCCTTCATTGGGAATGATATTGGAAACAGCTCCCGGTTTTACAGATAAACTTGTATATCGTTTTACAGACGAACCCTTATACGGAGTTTCATATATCATAACTCTTGGAACAAATGTAAGTGATATATACGGAAATGCAATCGAGCAAAAATCAGTTTGGCGTATTCGTATTGATGGGGATGCATCTAAACCTCCGATCTTAAGAGGAATGCGCTTTCCCAAAAGTCCGGATACACATACAGAACTTTTGGTATACAATACGGAAAACCACTTTGCAGATTTTCCCGTTGAATCATATAACTATCCTTTTGACATTGGAGTGAACACCTGGATAGAACTTTATTTTGAAACGGCTGCCGGAGCAGATATAGATGCCATATCATTAATGGATCGCTTTAGATTTACTTCCACTAATAACGCTGTTGGTTTTTCTCCGCGCTTAATTGTACTTTCTGCTTTTTCGGTGCAAGAACCTGTGCCCGGATGGGAAGATCTAACACGGGTGGAAATCCAGGGAGTGCTGACCAACAGGCCCAATACAGGAATGGTTACAATAGAAACAATGGCCGGACTTAGGGACAGTCTGGGTAACAGATCCAGCGAAACACAGCGTTTTTTGCTGTTAAAGTAAGAAGTTAATCCATGAAAAAACTAATTAATCTATGTATAACCAGGCCAGTATCGATGATCATGTTTGTATCTGCATTGTTATTGGGGGGAATATATTCATTTTTTACCATGCCCATTCAAAACCTTCCGGAATTTCCCTTTCCCAGGGTAACGGTAGAAACACTATATCCCGGCCTGGGAGCGGAAGATATACGATCTGTTCTGACGATTACTATTGAAGATGCCCTATCATCCATAAAAGGACTGGAAAGAATGCGAAGCATTTCCCGGGACGGTGCTTCCTTAACCGTACTGGATTTCCGCTGGGGAACAGACAGCGGCGCTGCATCGGTACTGGTAAGAGAAGCAATAGATGCCGTTTATCCAAGCCTTCCCGAAGCTGCTTCCAAACCGGCAATAATCCCCGGCGACCCGGAGCAGGAAGCTCATTTTATTGTTGCTGTCCGTTCTCCGCTGGGACTTGCTTTTGCACGTTATCTGGCAGAATATGAACTCCGATCTCTTTTCCGGCGTATTGACGGAGTAGGAGCTGTCATGGTTTTCGGAGGTGAACGGGAAGAGATTTCCATTGAAGTAGATTTGCCCCGTGCCTTTTCCAGAGAATTGCCTCCGTTAGCACTGGCAGAAATTATCGCATCGGAAACAGCAAATATTCCTGCTGGAAATGCCAGGGAAGGAGATCTGGAACTGGTTGTAGTAAGCCAGGGAAAACCCGAAACCCAAATAGAACTGGAACAATTAATTTTTCCGTCAAAACATAATTCGTTTGTTATTAATGATATTGCTGCCCTTAACAGAACAGCGGCAAAAAAAGAAAGTATCTTTATTGTTGGAGACAGCGGAATCTCCGGTGAATATGCCGCATTGGAAATATTCCGCAGACCCGGAGCAGACCCTATTAAGCTTTCCAGAGATTTGCGAAAAGCGGCGGAAGAAGCAGGTTTAACTTTTGGCAGGGATGCGCACATACAAATTATATATGACAATGCCGCATCCATTATTCCGGGATTACAAAAATTATTTTTTGCTGTAATTATGGGAACAACTGCAGTAATGATTGTACTTTTATTTACACTGCGGAATATACGTTACAGTATACTGGCAGGGCTTTCCCTGCCCTTTTCAATGGCTGCTTCCCTTTGCGCCCTTAATGTTCTTGGAAGATCACTTAATACCATGAGCCTTTCCGGTATAGCATTGGGTATTGGACTTGTCTCGGATACTTCAATTATAATTATAGAATTATTTCACCGGTATTTTGAAAAAAAGGATAAAACTTCCTTTATAGAAATAGGAAAATTAGCAGCATCGGTTTCTTTTTCAAGTCTTGGTTCTGCAGTTACAACAGCAGTTGTTTTTATTCCGGTTATTTTTTTACCCGGCCCCCTTGGATCTCTATTCGGGGATCTTTCCATAGCCCTGGTTGTTTCTCTTATTGCCGGCTGGGTCTATGCCCAGTTTGTTCTGCCGGCCTTATTTGCTGTTTTTTTTAAAAAGAAAAATACTATGCAGCGATCAGAAAAAAAACCCGATTTTGTTTCTGTCTTTTATGCTCCAATACTCCGCAGATGTCTTGCAAAACCCCTTCATATACTGGGAATTACAATTGTATTTTGCCTAGCAGGGTTTTTATTGCTTGTAAACCGTCCTTCCGGTTTTGTATCTGCAGATACTGCATCGGAAATAGAGCTTGTATTGAACTTTCCTCCGGGAACTGCACTGGATGCCATTGCAATTGAAGCATCCGCTCTTGCAGAAAACCTATCTGTACTGCCGGGAATTAATCTGGTATTTGGTCAAGCGGGTTCGGAAAAAGAAGATACTGTTAAACGAAGTAATCCGGATTATCGCAGAGAAACATTTATCTTTCGCTGTATTATTAAACCCGGTATAAAACCAGATCATGTATTGGCATTAGTTAATTCGTTCTTGGAAAACCAGTCTCTTAAGCAGTCTTTTGAAGTTCTAACACGTTTTCCCCAGGATAAAACCGAAAAACTTCTTGGACTTTCGTCCTCGTCTTTAATTGCTGTAAAAGGCAGAAATATTGAAGAAATAGAAAACCGGGCAGATCTGGTAGAACATTTAATCCAGCAAAGCGGTTATGCATCCATTATTACGCGGAATCCTGCCGGCATTAGGCAGGAAATTCGGGTAATACCGGACAGGGAAGCATCTGCTCATGCAGGAATTAGTACAATGGAAAGCGCCCGTGTCCTTTATGCAGCAACAGAGGGAGTATATGCCGGTGAGCTGGAACTGGAAGGAAAACCAATAGCAATAAAGGTTTCTGCGATGAACAGAAATGTGGATATAAATAATGACATGTATACTACTGCATTCCGTTCGCTGGAAGAGCTTCCTGTAGCAATACAGGAAAACGGCATAGTATTTGCAGGAAGTATTTCCCGTTTTACATTCCGGGAATCCCGTATAGCGCTGGCACGCCTTGATCGAAGTGATGTACTGTATATAGAAAGCTCCCCGCAGACAGGCAAAGAAAAAAATCTTTCCAATTTTCTTGGGTCACTCTTGCATGAAAATAAAGAACTTGGTATTAATAGAGCCGATGAATCGGCCTTTTCCCGTTATAGGAATTCTCTTATTCTGGCACTTGTTCTGGTACTAATCCTCCTATATCTTACCATGGGTGCAGGATTTGAGTCTCTTGGCCTGCCTTTGGTATTGCTCCTGGCAATTCCATTTTCACTTGCAGGAGCAGGTCCGGCACTGCTATTAAGCGGCGCTAATATGGATTCATCGGCAGTAATGGCTCTAATGGTTCTTTTTGGCCTTTCGGTAAACAGCGGTATGATCCTTTATGAATTGTCACTGGAAAAAATTAGTTTGGGTAAAGATCCAACTAAAGCTGTTTTTGAAGCATCTGTTGAGCGTTTTCGCCCTATTCTTACAACGGTTTTAACAACAATATTTGCTTTGTTTCCTCTGGTAATAAGTCCTTTGGGTGCAAAAGAACAGTCAATGGCAGCCGCCATGCTGGGAGGAATAAGCGCTTGTACAGCTCTAAGCTTATTTGCCCTGCCTCTGGTCTTAATCCGCTTTTTGCAGCGAAGAAAAAATAAAACAGAACAATGAATAATTTACTGGGAAAACCAAAAAGAGCCTTGTGTATTATACTGGGTTTGTGTATTGCATCATTTTACATACTTCAGGTATGGGGAAAAGATATTCCAAAAAACCAAACTATTGTTAATGAAAGTTTTTCCATAACACAGCGATTTTACGGAGTTGATGCTGCAGAAATGGAACGTATTGCCGCTATTCCGCTGGAAGATGCACTGTCCGGTATCCGCGGTATACGGCGTATTATAAGTACAAGCGAAAATGGACGAGCCAGGGTTTATTGTTATTTTGAAGGAAGAGAACACGGACGATATGAAGCAGTCCGCGAAGCTGCACAGCGTGTTTATGAATCCCTGCCATCTGCTGCACAGCGGCCGGAAATTTCTGCATCCGGCGATTCTCGTATTCCGGTCTGGACAGCAGCAGTTAACGGGGGAACTGAAGCCGGAACAATTTTGGAAAAAACAGTTAAGCCTGCATTGGAAGCACTTCCAGGAGCAGGAACTGTAGAAATTTCCGGCACCGGACTAAAAGAAATAGTAATCACATTAAAAAGCGAAGAAGCAGCGGCCAGCAAGGTCGATGCGGCTGACATTGCTGCGATCCTTTCACATAATGACATACTGTATCCAGGCGGAAAGATACTATATGCAGATAACAATGTGGAAATACCCATAATGGTTGACGGCCGTATAGGAAACCCCGGCAATAACAGCCAAAATATCAAAATATTGTCCCAAACCCTGATCCCTTTGCAGGGAAGCAATGGAGAAACAAGTTTTATCCGTCTTGAAGAAATTGCAGTAATCAGCGAACAGGAACGTAATTTGGAAAACCGCTCCAGACTAAATGGAAAAGAAACAATCCTGCTTGTAATGATGGGAAATAGTAATGCAGACCTTGGAAAATTATCGCTAGAGATAAAAGAAGAGTTAAAAAAATTCCCCGAGCTGGAAATTACCATACTTTCTGACAGGGGAGAAGCGGAACAACAGGCCTTATCTTCTACTCTTAAAGCAGCCATAAAGGGTTCATTTATGGTGGCGCTGTTATGCGCATTTATAGGTTTTGGCAAACAAAAATTATTTATTATCTGTTCTCTAAGTATTCCTGTTTCACTTTTCTTTTCCGCTGCCCTGCTTACAGTTATGGGATTTCCCCTGGATAAACTGGTTTTTGCCGGATTATCTTTAGGAGTAGGTACTGCTGTAGATGCTACCATACTTAGTACCAGGTATTTTCGTTCCTGTAAAACCATAGAGGACGGAAAAAAAGCAATTCAAAATCTGCATTTTCCACTTTTAGCCGGAACTCTTACAACAGTTATTGCCCTATTTCCCTTAATGACACAACAGACAACAGGAATGAATGCAGTAGCATGGTCTGTTACATCGGTTAATATCGTTACAATGATCCTTGCCCTATTCCTGTTGCCTCCCCTCTTTCTATGGGGATCAACAGCAAAACAAAAACCTCAAGCTTTGAGTTTAAAAAAAATATCTATGTTATTATCATTCATTCCCATTCGTTTGTACCGGAAGAAATTGGCATTATTTGCCAAAATACTTTTTGCAAATCCGCTGTTAGTTGCCGCTTTCTGGATATTGGTAAGTTTTTCGGGTATTATGGCGCTTTATTTTCACGGTGCTGATGTCCACGAAGAAAACCCGGAAAATTCAATATATGCCCAGGTAGAATTTGAAGGAGGGCTTCATGCAGAAGAAACTGACAGATTTATGTCATCGTACGGCACAACAATAAAAAACCATCCGGGAATTATCAGCGTTCAAACTGTGGCAAGAACCGGAACTGGATCAGCATTGGTAAATTATAATCCCCGGTACATAAATTCGGCCAATGTACGAAATCTAATGCGAAATACTCCAGTTTCCGGCGGTTTTGTTTATTTAGTAGAATCCAGCGCTAATGAAAGAAGCTGGCGGATTATAATAAGCGGTGATGAAACAAAATACTGCCAGGACCTGGCTGTACAGGCTGCTTCCCTTTGTTCGGCCTTGCCGGAAATTTCCGAAACAGTGTTAAACTTTAAAGAAGGAAGTCCGCGGATCAATATTAAACCTGACAGGGAAAGAATTGCACACAATTCATTTTCTTTTGGAAGTATTGGTCAGATAGTTCGCCGGAATATTCACGGTCCTGTTGCATATAAACGTATAGGAAATAACGGGGAAACCGATGTCCGTGTACTTGGCAGAAACAGTGTCCTAAGCAGTGAAGAAGTTTTTGGCATTTTAATTAAAGGTGAAACTGCTCCTATAGAACTTGGTTCTATAGTATATGCAGAACATACAAGAGAAGCGGCATCCATTCAACGGGAAGATCGCCGGCGCAGTGCATCAATTACCATACAAACCAAAAAGATGGATCCCCGGCGGGTTAGGGACCTGGTTATGAATGTCCTGTCCGAACTGGAGCTGCCGCCCGCTTATTCCATCGAATTTGATCCACAAGCGATAAAAGCAGCAGAACAAGTCAATTCCCAGGGAATATTATTTCTTTTGGCTCTGCTTTTTTGTTATATAATAATTGCTGCATTAAAAGAATCTTTTAGTTTCCCCTTTGCTCTTTTGTTAATGGTTCCGCCCTCTTTGGCTGCACCGGCTCTGTATTTGGTAATACAAAACTTTTCTTTTAATGCAGTATCAGCAGCAGCCTTTGTAGCGGTTTCCGGCCTTGCGGTAAATGCCGCTGCTATAGTAGCAGATGCATTTCAATACAGAACGCGGGATGCTGTATCGTATTATTGTGTTTTTCGCCGTACCCTCCCCCTCCTGGCAGCTATGACCATAACTACCGTAGCCGGAGCAATACCCTTTCTGTTTATCAATAGCGGTGCTGCTTCGATTGTAAAAACCCTGTCATTAATTAGCGCATTGGGAGTAAGCGTCTCGGCAATATGCGCCCTTACCCTGATTCCTGCATTAATAAAATTGTTTCCTGGGCTGTTAAATAAATACTGATAAAAAACCTTTTCCGGTGTATACTATAGGAATATACTATAATTGAGGAATTATGCACACAATCGGTATAGACATAGGGGCAAGTACCCTTAGAGCGGCGATCTTTAAATGGGATAATTCATTAAAAGAAAAGTATTCAATATTAAAGCGTATTCAGTTCCCCAATGACAGAAATAAAAATGCCCGGGAAAATATCGATACAATTATTGATTTTATCAATGTATTTTTACAGGAGTCAAAATCCAACAGTGATACAACAATCGAGGGTATTGGAATAGGCTGCCCCGGACCGCTGGATTTTAATACCGGTACAGTTTTAAATCCGCCAAATCTCTACGGTTGGAATGATTTTGAACTTACAGCTTATGTGGAAGAAAAAACCGGCCTAAAAGCTATATTAAACAACGATGCAAACTGTGCCGGCCTTGCAGAAGCACAAATTGGTGCGGGAAAAGGATTTGAGTCGGTATTTTATATCACCGTATCTACCGGTATAGGAGGGGCTTATATTTACAAGGGGGAATTGGTAAGCGGCGCCCGTTCCTCGGCTGCCGAAGTATACAACCTAATCGTCTGCGAAGATTCATATTCCCATAAAGGGGCAAACGCGGGTTCGTTAAATGAAGTCTGCGGCGGGGATGCTCTGGCCCGGCAGGCAGAAGAAGCGTTCGGACGGCCAATGGAACCTAAAGAGTTATATACTGAGCTTTATTTGAAAGAAAAAAATCCCAAAGCTGTAATGATTATGGACAAATGGTTCAATAACCTTGCCAAGGGCATAGCCAATATAGCCTGTATTGTTGATCCGGATATTTTTATTATTGGCGGAGCAATTGCGCTAAACAGTTCCGGATTTTTCGAAACCATAACAGAAACGGCGAAGAAATATTTAATTCATCCGGAATTTTTCCGCCTGGAAAAGGCCCGTCTTGGGGAAGATGCTGGGCTTATCGGTGCAGCCCTGCTTGTTAAATAAAAAAAACCGCCTGACCACTTTCAAGTGATCAGGCAGCCTTTTTATGAAAAGTGCTACAAAGACAGTATCATAAAAACTGTAAAGCAGTTTTTATCAGTAGTCCATTCCTCCCATACCGCCCATTCCGCCTCCTGGCATAGGCGGAGGATCTTTCTTTTCGGGTATGTCGGTAATGGCACATTCGGTTATTAAAAGCAGGCTGGCAATGGAGGCTGCATTCTGCAGTGCAAAACGGGTTACCTTTGCCGGATCAATAATCCCCGACTTCATCATGTCTACCCATTCCATTTTAGCAGCGTCAAAACCTATACCTTTCTTTTCGCCTCTGGCTTTTTCTGCAATAACCGCACCATCAAGACCGGCGTTCTCTGCAATTTGCCGTATCGGTTCTTCCAGAGCCCGCTTTACAATCTTAAAGCCGACCAGTTCATCATCGCTTAGACCGGCAGTATCTGCCTTGTCAAGGGCAAGAGCAGCCTGGATCATGGCAATTGCTCCGCCGCTGACTATGCCTTCTTCGATAGCTGCACGGGTGGCAGAAAGGGCATCTTCGACACGATGTTTTTTCTCTTTAAGCTCAACTTCGGTTGCTGCTCCTACATTGATAACCGCAACGCCTCCGGCCAATTTGGCAAGCCGTTCCTGGAGTTTTTCCCGGTCATAGTCGCTGGTGGTGTCTTCGATCTGGGCCTTGATCTGGGCAATCCTGTCCTGGATATCCTTCTGTTTTCCGGCGCCGTTAATGATCGTGGTATTATCCTTGTCAATCTTCACTGTCTTGGCTTTTCCAAGCTGGGAAATATCGGTATTTTCCAGTTTAAGTCCCAGTTCTTCGGAAATAACCTCGCCGCCGGTAAGAATGGCAATATCTTCCAGCATGGCCTTGCGGCGGTCTCCGAAGCCGGGCGCTTTTACCGCACAGGTACGCAGGGTTCCCCGCAGGCTGTTTACTACCAGTGTGGAGAGGGCTTCGCCGTCTACATCCTCGGCAATAATAAGCAGGGGTTTTCCGCTTTGGGCTATTTTTTCCAGAAGGGGCAGCATATCCTTCATGCCGGAAATCTTCTTATCGTGGATTAGGATATACACATCTTCATAGACACTGGTCATGGTATCACGATCGGTAACAAAGTAGGCAGAAATATACCCTCTGTCAAACTGCATACCTTCGACAAATTCAATGGTTGTGTCCATGGTTTTGGATTCTTCTACGGTAATAACCCCGTCTTTTCCAACTTTCTCCATGGCATCTGCAATGGTATTGCCGATTTCCATGTCGTTATTGGCAGAAACCGAAGCAACATGGGAAATTTCTTCCTTGTCTTTGATTTCTTTGGAATTCTTTTTGATTTCATCAACGGAAATTACTACAGCCTTGTCGATTCCCCGTTTAAGCTCCAGGGGTGTCATGCCGGCAGCTACAGATTTTAATCCTTCCTTTACCAAAGAATAAGCCAATACTGTCGCAGTGGTTGTGCCGTCTCCGGCAACATCATTGGTTTTGGTGGCCACTTCTTTAAGAAGCTGGGCGCCCATGTTTTCGTAAGGATCGGCCAATTCAATTTCTTTCGCAACCGAAACACCGTCCTTTGTGACCGTCGGAGCTCCGAATTTCTTGTCAAGAAGGACATTCCGGCCCTTTGGGCCAAGAGTAACCTTAACGGCCTTGGAAATTTGCTCAACCCCGGCAAGCAGCTTACGCCGGGCTTCTTCGTTGAACACCAACTGTTTCGCCATAATACTTTTCTCCTCTGTTAGATTTGCCGAAATACCAGAAAACCAGTACTTCGAAATATAAAATTTGTATGGATTTAACCCTTTTAGCGGGTTGTTACCATAAAAATAGCAAAAAATGCCATAAAAAGTCAATAGCTTGTATAGTGGGACAGCATAGGGGATAATGAAAAACAGTGCAATGACAGGTTTTCTTCTTAAAAAATTCTTTTATGACCTCTGGGATAATCTCTTTATCATATTGACTTTGAACCTTGGTTTCCTGTTTTTTCTAAGCCTCGCCATTATTTTACCCCCGCTTTTGCTTCCGTTTTTACATATAGGAGGGCTTCTCCTCTTTTTTATAATGGTTTTTTTCCTATTTGTATACCTTTGTGCTGCCGCTTTGCTTCTAAAAGACATTTCCGATTACCGCCGTCCCAATTTGGCAGCTTTTTTTACAAATTCTAAAAAAGCGATCATTCCAGGAACAGTACTTTTTGGCGTTTCAGTCCTGTTGTTTTTTATTATCCGCTTTACCGTGCCATTTTACCTTAATCTGGGCAGTATTTTGGGATTAATAGCAGCATTACTTTCCATCTGGATATGCCTGTTTGCCATTGGTATTATGCAATTCTACCCTGCAGTGTATTATCGCCTGGGAATGAAGCCAGCCAAATGCCTTAAAAAATGCGCGATCATTTTTTTTGACAATACAGGATTCTGCTTCTTTACTCTGGTAATAAATATCATTTTAAGCGTATTTATCTTTTCTTTACCGGGCTTCTTTCTATTATACCTGGATCAAGCTCTTAGACTGCGTCTCTTAAAATACGACTATCTGGAAAACATAACTGCAGGACCGTCCAGCGGAGCTGTACCGTCCAGCGGAGCTGTACCGTCCAGCGGAGCTGTACAAGGCAATATCCTGCAGGAAACCGGTCAAAAGCGCATTAAAATCCCCTGGAATGAGCTTTTAATAGAAGAAAGGGAGAAAACCGGTGAACGGGGCTTAAAATCGTTAATTTTTCCCTGGAAAGAGTAGGCTGAGCATGGCATACTCAGTACCCGTATAAATACCGGCACATGGCACGCAGCCCTGCCCTGGCAGCCTGCGCTGGTTCAACCGCGTGTAGAATTCACAAAAACAGCCTCCCAGCACCGAAATAAATCAATATTATTTTTTTGTTTTTTTTAAAGAAAATTATTGAAAGCTTGGTGCTGGGTATAGTATCGTAGCACTAACCATTATATGCTGGTCTATTTTTGTGATGAACTCCACATGGTTTCACCACCGCAGACTGCCAGGGCAGGGCTGCGTGCCATATGCCGATGTTCATCCAGATAATGCATGCCATGCTCAGCCCAGTTAGGCTTGCCTATCCGTGCTTTCTGCTATAGGCGTAATATCCAAAAACCTAATTTGTCGGGCTTTGGAATAATTGATGATAACAGGATGCGCATTGTACTAATGGTTGC
>Ga0099364_10008693_pt1 | contig 14241 bp, 10 predicted proteins | sample TergutTh196P3_FD_73070 | JGI IMG/M metagenome (GOLD analysis project Ga0099364, IMG submission 73070) | Microcerotermes parvus P3 segment gut microbial communities from Pointe-Noire, Republic of the Congo - Th196 P3 | ecosystem: Host-associated > Arthropoda: Insects > Digestive system > Gut ... | reverse complement strand
GCGGATTGATAGTAATATATCTGACTCTGATAAAAAATATGCCGCAGATAGAGGCGCAGGGAATTAATCTATTGTTTTTTATCGCGGCGGGGGCTTCTTCTTTTATTGTTCATTTTAAGAAAAGAAAGCTAAACAAAAAAATGCTTGTGTTGATGATTATATCGGGAAGTATCGGCGCAGTCATCGGCAGTATTTTAATAAATTTTATTAGCGTCGGCATAATTAAAATCATTTTCAGTATATTTTTGATTGTTTCGGGATTGATTTTTCTTTTTTCAAAAAAGTAAAAATAAAAATAAACGATAAAAACATATCATCGACACAAATTTTTTTATTTTTTGTATTGACAAATCTTTGAAATTGCATTATACTATTAGTAATGAGGAAAATATGGTTTTTAATATGGAGGTTCTTGCAAAGTGTCGGATAGAAAAAAAACACCGAAAACGATAGTTTACGATAATCAGAGCATATCTTCACTGAAAGGCGCGGAAAGAGTGCGGAAACGTCCCGCCGTTATTTTTGGCTCGGACGGCTTGGAAGGCTGTGAACATTCGTTTTTTGAAATATTGGCAAACTCTGTCGATGAAGCAAAAGAAGGGTACGGCAATACTATTATTGTCACGGCTTTTGCCGATTCGTCTATACAAATAGAAGATTTCGCAAGGGGGATTCCCCTTGACTGGAATGAAAACGAACAAAAATTTAATTGGGAACTGGTATTCTGCGAGCTTTACGCAGGGGGAAAATATAATAATGCGGAAGACGGACTTTATGAATATTCTCTCGGACTCAACGGTCTTGGGTCTTGCGCTACGCAGTATGCGTCCGAGTTTTTTAACGTCACGGTATTTAAAAATAAAACTAAATATATGATGAGCTTTGAAAAAGGCGAGCCTGTCGGGCAGCTCCAAAAAGAAGATTTTAGAGGCAGACGGACGGGGACAATACAGTATTGGAAGCCCGACTTGGAAGTTTTCACGGATATAAATATATCTTATGAATATTTCACGAATATATTAAAAAAACAGGCGATTGTAAATGCCGGCGTAAAATTTATTTTGAATTATCATAATAAAGACGGAAGCGGAATTGTTACCACGGAATATTTATACGAAAACGGGATTCGGGATTATGTTGAAGAGATTGCGGGCGAGGATTATCTCACAAAGCCTGTGTTGTGGAGAGGGGACCGAACAGGCAGAGACCGCAACGACAAGCCTGAATATAAAGTGGTGATGCAAATATCATTATGTTTCTCGAATACTGCGGCGAATATCGAATATTATCACAATTCTTCATATCTCGAACATGGCGGCTCGCCTGACAGAGCGTTGAAAAACGCGACGGTTTTTGCCGTTGACAGATATTTGAGAAACAACGGGAAATATAATAAAAACGAATCTAAAATTGTGTTTCAGGATATCGAGGATTGCCTTGTATGCGTGACAAATTCTTTTTCTAACTCAAATCTTACGTCTTATGCAAATCAGACAAAAAAGGCTGTGACAAATATATTTATCTCCGAAGCTATGGCTGATTTCTTAAAGCACAGCTTTGAAATATATTTCGCGGAAAATCCAATGGACGCGGAGAAGATTGCGGCGCAGGTATTGATTAACAAGCGTTCGAGGGAGAGTGCGGAGAGCGCGAGACTGAACCTCAAGAAAAAATTAGCGACAGGTATGGAAATAGGCAACAGAGTTGAAAAGTTCGTCAACTGCCGTACTAAAGATACGGCGATGAGGGAATTATATATTGTTGAGGGCGATTCTGCTTTGACGTCGTGCAAACTCGCGAGAAACGCGGAATTTCAGGCAATAATGCCCGTTCGGGGCAAGCCGTTGAATTGCCTTAAATCGGGCTACGATAAAATTTTTAAAAACGAGATAATTATTAATTTGCTTCGAGTAATAGGCTGCGGCGTCGAAATCGAATCAAAGTCCAAAGTCAAAGATTTGGCAGACTTTGATATAACTGCTTTGAGATGGAGCAAAATTATAATATGCACAGACGCAGACGAGGACGGGTATCAGATACGCACTTTGATTTTGACTATGTTTTACAGATTGCTGCCGACTTTAATCAAAATGGGAAAAGTATATATCGCCGAATCGCCGCTATTTGAGATAACATCGAAAGATAAGACGCAGTTTGCGTATAACGAGAAAGAAAAAAACTCAATAATATCTAAATTAAAAGATAAGAGATATACTTTACAGCGTTCAAAGGGCTTGGGAGAGAATGAGCCTGAGATGATGAGTTATACGACTATGGCTCCCGAAACGCGCCGCCTTATATGTGTAAATCAGGAAGACGATATGCTTACGGAAAGGGTATTTGATATCTTACTCGGCGACGACCTCGCAGGAAGAAAAAGATTTATCGCCGAACACGGATATAAATATATTGAGGTTGCGGACATATAAAAACAACGGTACTGTTCAAAAGTTGGTTCGAATTGTAGGGGTCGCACACTGGGCGACCCGCCGATAACTTTAGTTTTTTCGGGACGTCGAGGACGCCGTCCCCTACGATAAACAACATGAGTGAGTAATCCCAGCAATGACGAGCGTTGTTTGTTCGCGGGGAGGTCGTGGCTCCTTTTGCCTGCCATCCTCTTTACGAAAGAGGGTTTTGATTAGCATTATACGTTAGTTTTTAATTAAGATGAACAAGAAAAAATAATAATATTTAAGAGGAAAATATGCCTAAGAAAAAAATTACTGAGATTATAAGCCGAAAAGAGATAAAACACGCGGAAGTGTTGGAACAGGCTATTACAGATACGCTTGAAAAGAATTTTATGCCCTACGCCATGAGCGTAATTATATCGCGGGCAATCCCCGAGATTGACGGGTTAAAGCCCGCGCACAGAAAATTGCTCTATACAATGTATAGAATGGGGCTTTTGTCTTCGTCCGCAAACAGAACAAAATCCGCGAATATAGTGGGGCAAACGATGAAATTAAATCCCCACGGAGAGGGCGCGATATATGAAACGCTCGTAAGACTGACGAGGGGGAACGAAGCCTTGCTTCACCCTCTGATAGATTCGAAAGGTTCTTTCGGCAAACAATATTCGCGTGATATGGCATACGCCGCATCACGATATACGGAGTGCAAACTCGACGCGATATGCGCCGAACTTTTTTACGGGATAGAGCGGGACGCGGTGGATTTTGTCGATAACTACGACAATACAATGAAAGAGCCTGTATTACTGCCGACTTCGTTTCCGAATATTTTAGTATCACCGAATCAGGGGATAGCCGTAAGTATGGCAAGCCAAATCTGTTCTTTTAATTTGGCTGAAATCTGCGACGCAACTGTTCAGTTGCTTAAAAATCAAGAAACGCCGTTAGAAAAAATAATGCAAATCCTGAAAGCTCCTGATTTTTCCACGGGCGGGCAGATTATATACGACGAGGCGAGTCTGCGGGATATATATGCCAACGGCGAGGGCAGTTTAAAACTCCGCGCAAAATATACTTACGATAAAACGCATAACTGCATTGACATATATCAGATACCGTATACGGCGACTGTCGAAGCGATTCAGGATAAAATCGAACAGCTTGTAAAAGAGGGAAAAATAAAAGAAATAAACGACGTAAGAGATGAAACGGATTTGGGCGGCTTAAAAATTACTATTGATTTAAAGCGCGGCGCGGAACCAGACAAACTTATGAGCAGATTGTTCAAATCAACACAGCTCGAAAATAATTTCGCGTGTAATTTTAATGTATTGATAGGCACTGCGCCGAGACAGATAGGCGTAATAGAAATATTAAATGAATGGATTGCGTTTAGATTGCAATGCATAAAACGCGAATTGGCTTTTGATTTGAACAAACAAAGAGAAAAACTGCATTTATTATACGGCTTGCGAAAAATATTGCTTGATATAGACAAAGTAATAAATATTATAAGAAATACGGCGAAAGAAACGCAGGTTATCCCAAATCTTATGTCGGCGTTTGAGCTTGATACAGTTCAGGCTGAATATATCGCTGAAATCAGACTGCGTTCACTTAACCGCGAGTATATATTAAACAGGACAAAAGAAATAGAAACCCTCGAAAAAGAAGCGGAAAGTATAGAAAATATTATGTCTTCTGAAGAAAAACAAAAAAAAGTTATTATAAAACAACTCGAAAATGTAAAGAAAAAATACGGCAAAGAACGCCGCACAGAGATTATATACGCCGACGATTCCGAAGATACGGACAACGGAGAAACAGTCGAAAACTATGCCGTATGCGCGATACTGACAAGAGAAGGATACTTCAAGAAAATTACTGTGCAGTCTCTGCGGGGCAGCGACGAACAGAAGCTTAAAGACGGCGACGAAATTGTATTTAGCAAAGACTCGCAGAATATCGACGATATATTATTTTTCACAGACAAAGGGCAGGTATATAAATCAAAGCTCTATGAATTTGACAACATGAAAGCGTCTGTTTTGGGGGATTTTATTCCCGCGAAATTATCGTTTGACAATGGTGAAAAAATAGTATGCGCGATTATTACAAGCGATTATTCGGGTATTCTTCTGTTGTTTTTCAAAAATGGCAAAGCCGCGAAATTCCCCCTTGAAGTATATAAAACCAAGACAAACAGAAAAAAACTTACAAGCGCGTATTCAACTGCTTCGCCGATACACGCGATATTTCACTTGGCGGATTCTGCCGACTGTGATTTCTTGCTTGTATCGTCTGAAAATAAAGCGATATGTGTAAATTCCGCGCTTATCTCGTTAAAGACAACGCGCACGGCGATGGGCGTCGATACGCTGCTTATACCCAGAGCAAAGCAGCTCGCGCTTGCCACAAACGTGATTCCGCCGTCATATCAAAACAAGAGTATAGATAAACTAAGAAAGACAAAAATACCCGCAAGGGGAGTTATTCTTGATTCAAAAGAACAGATTAGTATTTTATGACACGCCGCGAATTTGCGCCAATACAGATTTTTTACACGGCGTGCTTCTAAATCATATTGCAAAACAATAAAATCGCCAACGCCGTTATCAAATCTTCATGAGTTGTATCTGACGATTCATTATCCTGAATATCCGATACGTATATTTTTTTCTCGAACGGCTCAATGCCTTTATTTTGGATATTTTTTATCGTTCTCTGCACGTTTAATATTATGTTATCTTCTTCGATGCTCGAAAACGAAACCGTATCTTTTTCTTTTAAACCGCAGGTTATAACTTGCTTTACATTCCCGATATTCTCTATTTTATTTAAATTTTCTGTATTAAGCATAAGAGAATCGACGTTGCTCACATCATTTATATCTATTTTTCTGTCTATATCCCCGACATATAATAAATTTATGTTCGGAAAGCTGTCTTTTTTATATAATTCGCTGTCAGTAAGTGTGATAAGCTGAAAAATCAATACGCAGTTATCCGTGAAATTTTTTTCTATATCATCGCTGAAAATAATCTCCCCGTCAACAAAAATATATTTTTCTTTTCTCATGCTAAATATAATATTCTGTAAAAGCGCAAAAATTTTCGGTTTATCCTCAATAATATAAATAACATACATAATATTTAATCTCCTGTTTTTTTGGTTTATTTATATATTATGTACAAAATGTGTAATAAATATTAAAAGTCGGGTTTTCATACCCGACTTCAGACTGTAGACAAAGGCTATATTTCAACGGTACGGCATGGAAGCCGTACCCTACAAACCCGCATTGTAACGTAGGGTCGGGGATAGAACCCAATAGTGTTGAATAGACCTGTAATAAGGTCTATTTTCTTCTTCCAAAGCCGCCGCCCGAGCCGCCCCTGCCGCTTGAGCCTCTGCCAAAACCTCCGCCGGAACTACCTCGTCCACTGCTTCCGCCTCTGCTAAAGCCGCCGCCTGATTTTCCTCTTCCGCTTGGACTTCCCCAACTTGTATTTTTAGGTCTTTGCGGAGTTTTAGGCGGCGTAGGTGTTCTGAACTGCATCGGTGGTCTATGGTGATGATGATGTCTGTGTCTGCTGCCCGCGAACATACCCCAACCGAATCCGCTCCAAAAGCCGCGCCGAGGAGTATAATAAACGTGCCTGTACCCTCTGCTGTATCCTCTTGAAAAAATAACTATGATAGCTATTATGAGCAATATTATTATAACAGCGTTAAAAACAGCACCAAAAGAATAAGATACTGATGACTCAGTATAATATGCGGTGTTGCCCTGTACCTGTGGAGCAGAATAATACCCTGTATCGGGCATATAATAATTTGTGGTTATATTATAAGTTGTTTCATAGAATTTCATCAGAGATGAAACCAACGCCCAAACCGAACTGTCGTATTCCCCGTTGCTAAAATATCTTTCAACGTCAAAATTAAATATATTGTTTATATCTCTTTCAACGCCGTTATATATATCACTTCCGACTTCCATTCCGTAGTCATACGGGATAGAATAATATATCATGACTCCGTTGTTGCTTACATTATAATCTTTAAAAAGTTCAGCCGCTTTATCCTGTGCGGATATATTTCTTTCGCCGTTTACTATCACAACATATATTTCCGCGCCTATTGAATAATCATTCAACTTATAATTCATGTCGGCTATTGTTTTAACTGTTTCAGCACTTAATCTGTTAGCGGGGTCAACTACAAATTCGCTTACGGTGTTATACGCAGGAGCGGGAACAGCAGGTATTTCAGCTAATTCAGTTTCAGGTCTCACCGTAATATTATTCACTACTGTATCAGTCGTGACAATATTAACTGCAAAAAGCATATACCCCAATGAAGCCGTGATTAACAACACCGTAAACAGCGTCGCAAAAAATATTTTTATATTGTTGCCCCTTAAATATCTTTGTTTGATTTGATTTATAAGATTTGGATTATTATTCATGTTATCACCTCTTTCTTTATTTTTCTGCAAAGATTCCACGCAATTATTGTAAATTATCCGCGTAAATCAGACAATTTATTTTTGAGTTCAGATTCGATTTGTTTGAGTTCGGTTTCAGCCTGTTTTCTTTTTTCTCTGCCGTCCTCCTGAATTTTCATTACTTCGTCAAACGTAGAAATCAAAGATTGATTTGTATATTTCAAAGTTTCTATATCGACGATTCCCCTTTCGGATTCTCTCGCGACGTCTATCGTCCCGATTTTAAGAGTTTCCGCGTTTTTCTTTAGCATTTGATTTGTCAAATCCGTAACTTCCCTTTGAGCTTTCATAGCGTTCTGCGAATGGGATATGCCGAGTGCAAGCACTATCTGGCTCTTCCATAACGGTATTGTATTCACAATCGAAGTTTGTATTTTTTCCACAAGCAGAGTATTATTATTTTGTATCATTCTAATCTGCGGTGCCATTTGCAATGAAATCTGCCGCGTGAGTTTTAAATCATAGAGTTTTTTCTCGAATCTGTCGCACATATTCAACATATCGTTAACTTGTTGAGCGTCCATAGAATCATTTGTTTCCTGAGCTTTACGCTGTAATTCAGGAAGTACTGTCGCCCTTGTTTCCTCTAATTTTTTTTCGCCTGCGGCGATATAGAGCGAAAGCTCTTTAAAATAGCCTTTGTTCATCTCATACATTTTGTCAAGCAAAGCTACATCTTTCAAAAGCTGCGTCTGATGACCTTTAAGCGATTTGGCTATAGAATCAACATTTGTTTCAACTTTGCTGTACGACGCTTTCATTTTGTCAATGCTTTTTCTGCCCTTGCTGAAAATGGCGCGCAAGCCTTTTTCATCGGGAACATCTGAATTGACGGCTTTTAACTCTATGACAAGATTTGTGAGCATTTGCCCAATCTCTCCCGTATCTTTCGTCCTTACGCTATTGAGGGCTGTGTCCGAAAAATTCGCTATGTTTTTTTGCGCCGACGCGCCGTAAAGCAATACCATATTGTTATTTGTCAAATCTATCTGTTTTGCGAAATCGTCAACTAATTTTTTTTCTTCTTCGGTAAAGCTGACAAGTTCTTCGGTTTTTATCGCGGTATCTTTTTTTTCGAGGACCATCATTTCTCCGCCGGGTACTTCGCTGTCCAATTCTTCAAGGCTCGTAGTAAGCGTCAAGCTCGGTATTTTTATTTCTTCAGACATAAAATTTCCCTCTCTAATATTTTTTATATTCTTTATTAATTAAAATAAATCATGGCGTTGTTATATTGTGCTTATCAATCAAACCGTCTTTTGAAAGCATAGATTCAAGCACGTCTATATCTGTGGTTATATCGAGCATTTCGTCAGTAAACATATAATCAAGTTCTTTTTCAAACGCTCTCTTTATGAACGGCAAAGCTTCAGATACTCGCTTTTTAGTTTCAGTAGCGTTATCGCCCGTGAGTTCATGCGTTTCAATACGCCTGTAACTGTTCAGTATTTTCACTACCGTAGGCATATAATATTCAAAAAATTGGTCTACCTGACTGATTCTCTTTGTAGCTTTTGTTTCGTCTTTAAGCTGCGCCTGAATTTTACTCATAATTGATTCTATCGCCAAAAGCTCGTTTGAAACCGCCGCGTCATCTATAGAGTCGTTCAGCAGTTTTATTTCTATCAAATACACGTCGATTTTATCAATAAGTTCTTTGAGTTCGCTGTCAACCGTTACAGCTTCGGTTTTATCGTTTGATTTATCTGTTTCGTCCTCAATATGAATCTGCACTTTCTCGGGCGGGAATTTTCTCTTTGTTATATTATATACAACATAGGACGCAATCGCGGCTACCGCAATAGAAAATATTCCCATTCTTCCGAAAAACGCTATCACAATAACCCATGTAATACCTACGGATATAATTGGCGTCGCGGATTTTTTTTCTACTTCGATAATTTTTTCACCGTCATCAACAGTTTCATAATTTAGAACTTTTTGCGGAGGGAATTTTTTCTTTCCTACACGGCTTGCTATCATAGCGGCAACACCCGCAAGAGCTATCCTGTGCAAGGGCATAAATCCCATACGGGACGTAAGGAGAAAAACGCCGACGACAGCCGCGCAAACCAACAAAGTAGGAATTACTGAGTGTTTTTCGCTTTCCACTACTTTTCGCTCTTTTTCATCGTTAAAGTTTTGATTTTTGTTGTCTTTCTGATTTCTGTTCATAAATAAATTCAACACCCTTCTACATAATATAATATTCTATGTTAAGTAAGAATTTTTAATTCACTACTTTGTAATAATATTATACACCATATAATATTGTTTGTCAACACAAAAATTAAAATCATTTTGTAAACATTTTTTTATCGGCGTATTTATAAACAATTTTTAACACACAAATTTTATCTATAAATAAACCAAAAAAAGTGTCCCCGCCCTCTTTACTATAAAGAGGGCTTTAATTAAAACTATGCGTTGATTTAGTTTTCGAGAGGTCTAATATTTTTACATATTTTCGCAGAATATATTGAATTTTCGCTGACTTTCGGCAATATCTTCCTCTGTTGTATAACTGTTCCTGTAAACTTCTATTATATAATCGCCGATATAATTTATATCAAATAATTTTTGAAAAACAGAGTTATAATCTAAATCGCCTAAAAACGGCAATCTGCATGAGCGTCTTGAAACATTTTCCGATATATTCAAACTCATGTCGTTAAAATGTATATGCATAAGATTTTCACCCATCGCGTCAATCATTTTTAAAATATCTTCTTCCGCTACCATTGAGTGTTTAAAATCAAGCGTAAAGCGTATTTTTTTATTGACGCTGTTTGCAATTTTACTTATTTCGCATATAAAATCCGACGAAGAAGAATATGTGTCTGCCACGTTTTCCTGCAATACTTCAACTCCGTATTTTTTCGCCTCGTCCGAAAGCAATAAAAAATTTTCTGTATATTTTTCCGCAGAAAAATTTTGAATTTGTTTTCTCAATCCGTGAAAAATTACATATTCCGCGTTCCAAAATGCGGCGGCTTCAAAAAACTGGCGGTATAAATCAATACTGTCATAAATCCGACGGGGATAATCCGAAAAAAACAAAAAACTTTCATGACCCGAAAAATAGGGATGCACAGCCGTTATCCGAACACTGTTATCTTCGGCTTTTAACTTTATTTCCCTTAAATAATCCGTCTCTGTTTCTGATTTTGTGTTTACAAAAATTTCGCAGATTTTAAAATTTAATTTACGGCAAATTATATCAAACGCTTTCTCTGTTTCCATAGGATAAAACGCCGCCGTCGATATGCCGAGCCTGTTCGCAGAATTTTTCTTGTACTCTTTTATATTCATAAATAAAATTCACTTTTCGTATTTTTAAAAATCACAAAATATATTCAAATTTTGGCAGAAAGGTTGATGAAATGCAACAAAATAATAAAAACAAAGAAAATAAAATAAAGATATTTTTCAATGATACGGCAAAATGCTTTAAAAATATAAGCCGCATATCCTGTTATATTTTAATCATAGGACAATTTCTAATAGCTTTCGCTTTGCTCGCCTTTGCGTTTTACATAAATTATATCCGCGACAGCAAGGAGCATGAACTTTTCGCGCACGCATTTTATACGGCAAAAATATTTTTCGACAATGCAATAGCGGGGCTGTCCGTGTTATGGGGCGGAGCATTATTTATTGATTATCTCGAAAAAAGGTCGAAGTAGGGACGAACTGTGTTCGTCCGTCGATTTGTGTATTGTTAGACTTATTATCAAAACATCATTCTTTCGATATATTCGTCCATGAAGAAATCGTCTCCTGAAAGTTCGATATATTCGGATATTTCCTTGACTTTTTTTATTCTCGCTTTTGCTTGCGAATTTACAAGTACCGCCGCCGCGCCCATACCTGCGGTATTTCCCGCAGTATTTATTTTATCTTCGAGTTCGGCGGGAATCAGCCCTATCTTACACGCGCTCTTTTTCTCTATTTTTGCGCCGAATCCCCCCGCAAGTATAAGCTCGTCAATATCAGCGACTGTTTTGTCGCTGTAATGCAAAAGCGTCATAATTCCCGCGCATATCGCCGATTTCGCAAGTTGAATTTCCCGTATGTCTTTTTGAGTTATATAAATATTAAATTTTTTGTCGATGTAAAAAATATTTTCGCCGTCTATCTCGTCCAGTCTGTCATATAAGCCACTATATTTATTTATAATACCCTCGTCTATCTCGTCAATTTCATCAGCGTCTATAATACGCCCAGTTTCATCAAGTACGCCTGTTTCAAGCATCAGCGCAGTTATATCTATAACCCCCGAGCCGCAAATGCCTATCGGATTTCCGCCGCCGATTACCGTATATGCGAGGGCGTTATTTTCATCGAGATATATTTTATTTACCGCTCCCTCTATCCCCGGCAATCCCAGTTTTATATTAGCTCCCTCAAACGCGGGACCCGCCGCCGTAGCGCAGAATATAAGCTTATCTTTTCCGCCGAGTCCCATCTCCCCGTTTGTGCCGATATCAAGAAACAGCCGTGTTTTTTCAGTTAAATCCGTATCCGACGCGATTATTCCCGTCGCAATATCGCCGCCTACATATGACGCGAACGACGGAGGAAAATATATTTCAGTATTTTCATCTATTTTTGACTGTATGCCGCTATTATTCAGTAATTCGCCCAATTTTATTTCATAATCAAATAGCGTAGGGGCAGTAAACGGAGCAAAAGCTATGCTTTTAGGCGCGATTCCCGCCGCGAGATGCTGCATAACGGTATTTCCCGTAAGAACAATGCCGCGAATATCTTTTTGAAAAATATTATTTTTTTCGCATAAATTATCAGCCAGTTTAAAAATTGCCGATAGAACAGTCTTTTTTAAAGTATTAAGACCTTGATTATTTTCTTCGTTTTCGATAGTATAATTTATCCTTGAGATAATATCCGCGCCGTATATCCTCTGCGGATTTTCGCTTGCATTTATGTCTATTATTTCTCCGTCATTCAAGCGGCACAAATATACGGCGATTGTCGTTGTCCCGATATCCACTGCTATGCCGTAAACTTCAGCCGAGTTTTTATATTTGTCACTGTCTGCCGTGAACGTCTGCGACTTCATACCCTCTGTCTGTATTTCCATTTTTTTGCCGCTTATACCGCCGTCTTTCTTCACAGCAACCGCAATATCCCCCCATATCTCGCACATACACGCAAAGCGCGTTCCGTTTTTTATCTCCTCTGCCGTTAAATATTTCTCTTCGGCTTCGGTTAGAGGAGATACGTTTTCCATTCCGTCTGTTATCATAACTTTGCATTTTAGGCAAGTGCCTTTTCCCCCGCACGGAAAATGAACATATGACAAATCATGGGTGACGCTTATTTGTGCAAATATATCATATAACAGGGATTTGCCTGAATATTCAAATTTAGAAATATCCGTTTTATTTTTGCTGTTTTCATCATATAAAAATATAATTTTGGGCATATTTGTCCCTCCGATAAATAAAATTAATATAAAATAATGCCGATATGAAAAATATTAGTTAATTTTTTAGATTTTAGTTGAAATATATCTAATAATAGGGTATCATATTATTTATCGGCAAGCAATATTTATTCGTTAATAAAATTTTAATTTTTTGTATTCTAAAATTTTTGTTGAATTTTAATTTTAAAATAAAAAGGAGCGCATAACTGTGCAAAATAAAAAAAGAGTGAGTAATAAAAACAGAAACTCATCATATTATAAATCACAAGTACGAAAAAACAACAGGAACGGATATAGTTTTTATGACACGGCAAGAAAACGGCAAATGAACAGTTATTTAAGAACAATAGGAGTATTGTTTGTATTTATGATTGTGGTATCGGGATTTATATTTTTGGGTATTTTCTTGAAAAATATAGTCGCAGATGAGAGTGAACCCGCACTCGGCGAAGAAAATGAGAATATGTCGGTGATTATCGGAGAAGAAGCGGAAGAAGCGGACAATATAGAGGAAGCGGTAGACATACCTCAAATTTATTATAATTACAACGGCGTATATCTCGATATTCAAAAGCTAAGAAATCTTGAAGATTTGGAAGAATTTATAGCCGATATAAAAGAAAAAGGCATAAACGCAGTAAATATTGATATAAAAACCGAAACAGGAATTATCCCGTTTGAGATAGAAAACTCCACGGCTTTTATTGTCGGCGCGATTCATGCCAACGAAAATTTGCCTATTGCCGAAGTTATAGAAATTCTTCACGAGAATGATATTTATGTTTCGGGTACGGTTGTATGTTTTAAAGACGAATATGCAAGCGCGACATATCCGCTTTATTCCCTCACAAGAAGGTCGGACGGTCTTAGATGGAGCGACGCAAACGGCAATCACTGGCTTAATGCACATTCCGAAGGAGCGAGAGAATATATAAAAGAAATTGTTCTTGAAAGCGTCAAATTAAATTTTAACGAGATTATTTTAAGCAATTTCTTTTTTCCGAATATAGCGAATACCAATGATTTGGATTACGGCGACAATACATTAAACAGATATGATATGATAACGGAGTTTGTCCGCGAAATAAGAGAAGAAATTAATTTGGCGGCACCCAATATAAAATTTGGGATAAATATACCCCTTAGATATTTTTTGACCGTGCCTCATGATACGACGGGGATAAATCCGAACAGCATATTAGACGCCAAACTATGCGATTTTATAATGACGAGTTTCGCTCCGTCCGATATACCCACGAGTATCAGCATAGGCGGTTCTGTGATAAGAGACGCGGCGCAAAATCCGTATACTTCGGTCAAGGCGTTGTGCGAGCATTTCAAGGATTATATACCTCGTGTAATGTTCAGACCGATTCTGCAAGCATACGATTCCGACGGCGTAAGATATGATAACGATAATATAAAGGCACAGAAACAGGCATTGTTTGAAGCCGATATAAAAGTTTGGCAACTTTTGAATTTTTATAATTTATATTAAATCCTTTTTGTATCGGTGTTAATTCAAATTCACATTAAAAATTATAAAGGAAGAAAAAATGAAAGAAGTAAAAAATAAGAAAAGTAGTAAAATAACAGATGTAATATTCACTATTATAACTATGTTTATTTATGCAATAGTCGGCTCTGCAAGCACTATTTCAATAAAAAATGAATTGTCTAACCTAAGTTTGGGAGGATTTATTATATATATATCCGTAATTATGATATCTATATATTTTTCTATTTTTTTAAATATTATAATACACGAAAGCGGACATTTAATCGCGGGGAAACTAAGCGGCTATCAATTTGTATCTTTTCGTATTTTAAATTTGATGTTTATTAGAGAAAACGGCAAACTG
>Ga0099364_10008692_pt1 | contig 14242 bp, 8 predicted proteins | sample TergutTh196P3_FD_73070 | JGI IMG/M metagenome (GOLD analysis project Ga0099364, IMG submission 73070) | Microcerotermes parvus P3 segment gut microbial communities from Pointe-Noire, Republic of the Congo - Th196 P3 | ecosystem: Host-associated > Arthropoda: Insects > Digestive system > Gut ... | reverse complement strand
ATGGCGGGCTTTCTTGCCTGGCTTGTGCCGGGATTGGGGCATTATTATCAAAAGCGTTATCATAAAGCCGTTCTGTTTTTCCTTTGTATTGTGCCGACCTTTGTCATCGGATGTGCGTTGGCGAGCAGTGCCGAAGTCGGTGCGGCACGCAACGTCTATTGGTCTTGGCGGCCCGGCGATATGCGGTTTTGGTGGCTGGCGCAGGCTCCGCTGGGCATTGCTGCTGTTCCTTCCTGGGTACAGGCTTGGCAGGTGAACTCCGGGCTTCCGCCGATGTTCGGCAAATTGATGACACCGCCGAGACGGTTTCACGAAGACCGGCTGGGTGTCCCGCCTGTCCTTGATGTGGTTCGGCAGAAAAAGCCGCATTATGAACTCGGTACTTATCTTACTGTGATTGCCGGATTGATGAATCTTCTCGTTATTTTCGATGCTGTGGACGGTCCCTTTGCCGGACGGCGGAAAAAGAAGAGGAAATGATGTATGCCGAAAACGGTATGGAGGTTGCCTTACGGTTATTTTTCTTAACCGCAAAGACGCAAGGTTTTCGCAAAGGACGCAAAGAAACCAGCCGCTGTGCTCTGGATTATTGCTGCAACCCAGCCATGCAAATGACCGCAAGGTCGTCCCAGCGTTGGGCGTTGTAGGGCAGGATGGCGGGGCGGATGGTTTTCCAGTCTGTTGCCAGAATTTGTTGAATGACCCCTTCCGCTTGGGAAATTCCGCTTTGAATCTCCTCTTCTGTCCACTCCGCCCACTGCGGTGCAAGTTCTGTTGTGTCGGCGGAGATGGGCAGGTAGGCAAGCCGAATGGCTTCGTCCGCCGCCGCGTAGCCGGATTGACGAAGGATGTGATGGTAGAGCGGTAGTTGAAAGTCCGACCACTCCCTCTTTTTCCGGTTGTACACTGTTTTTGGATCCGAAGTGCCGGTCTTGTAGTCAATCACCACGACTTCCCCGTTGCGATGCCGGTCAATTCGATCAATGCGCCCGAACAATGCTTTTCCCGCTAACGTGACAGGGTGATTGCCGTCCGGGGCATATTCGACATCCGCAATTTCGTAACCCAAGCGGTGCCAATCGGCTTGCCAGTCCGCAAAAGCGTGGAGCCGGGTTTTGGCACGTTCCATTTGAATGGCAACGGTCGCACGGGGGGAGTTGCCAAACATCTGCTCGGAATACCGGGCGAGTTCGGCATCCAAAAATTGACGGATTGCCTTGGCAGAGCGGGAGGTGCGGACAGGACTCCCTTTGGCACCGAAACGTTGAAGGATTTCGTGGATCAGAGAACCAAATGCCCAAACGGGGAGTTCTTCAGCAGCGTCATCAAGTCTGCGGAGACCGCGAAGCCGGTTCAGGTAATACCGGTACGGACAACGCAGATAGCCGGATAATTCTGTCACGTTAAATGATTCGATTGGTTCCGGCAGGTCAGGTAATATCGGAATACGAAAACGGTGTGTCTTTTCATGCCCTGGGCGTAAAGCACGTTGGAGCCGGACAGGAGATTCGGGCTTTTTGTCGGCAAAAAAATTATAGACACGCTGGGCGACCCGGTGAGTATCTGCCGACATAAAAAAGAACCGGCTCGGTAACATGGCATCCCCTTCGGTGGTGCGCCGGGCGGCGGCAAACGAGACGGTGCCGTAATTTTTTCGTGTTTCTTGAATCACCGTTACCGCGTAGGCATCACGGGCGCAGCGGCGGCGGTTGTCCATGATGCCAAGTTCCCGCCGCAGGGTGTCGGGCAAGAAAATGTCCGAGTTGGCAAAGGAGGGGATAATCCCGTCATTCATTCCCGTAACAATGGCAACGGGAGCGTCGTCCATTGCCATATCAAGCCAACCAATCAGTTCAATCGCGTTCGGAATGTTGGGCGGAGCAATCGGTTCCGATTCGATTTGTGTCAAGACTAATTCGAGAATCTCGGCGAATGTCAATGCACCGAGTATTCCCTCTGGAAGCGACCGCATCATCCGGGTGGTCCGCTTGACGATGTCGATGACGGTGCTGACCTGTTCGGTGTGCCGCTCCTTGTACTGCGGCTCTGCATTTAAGGATTCCGCGTACAGGTGCTCCAAGATAGTGTCTATTTTCATCAGCCAAAATCCTGCATCCATGCGGGCAGACGACATGGGCGCAGACGACATGGGCAATGATGAATGGGGAGTGGGCAGTCCGTCGACAAGTTTTGATTTTTCGTCATTCCGGCAAAAGCCGGAATCCAGAAAGACAGGCTGCGAGTCCTTTGTCTGGATTCCGGCTTGCGCCGGAATGACAGAGTTTATGCAAACTTGTCGACGGACTGGGGGAGTGGGAGAAAGGGGGAGCAGTTCGCTGAGTTTTTGCCACACCAGCGGGAGTGCCTCGAATTTCCGCCCGCGTTTTTCGTCGGCTTTCCATTCCTCCCCCACTGTTTCGGGGAAAAAGGTATTGCAGTAATGGTCGAGTTGCGTGAGGTAATCTTTTTGGACATCCTCGGCTTGGGGGGTATTCTTTCGGATGTATCCTTCGATGTCAGGATGCCGTAACAGTTCGGCGTAATTGCGGACGTGCGGATTCCTTGCGAATTTTAAGAGTGCCTCCAAAAACCGGAACACGCTTGTCCGCCTGACGGGGGTTCCTTCGATATGGCGTGAGGGCAGCCCTGCTTGTGCCAGCCGTTCCTGTGTGAAAGAAACCACCTGTTTGTCCGGCACACCGACGACCATTTCCCCGGTGGCAAACTGACCGTCGAGCGAGGCGATTTTGCGCAGGAGAGTATCTGCCTCCTGTTCCGGTTGCCAAACGATTTCAATTTTATCCTCCTCTATTTCCAGCGGTGCTTCACACCAGGCATCGGCATGAAGGCAGCCGAATTCGTCGAAGCGGGATTGGATTTTTGTGTCCTTCTCCGGGGCAAAGACCAGAGCGGTTAAAAAAGAGGAGTAGTTTTTGAGTATCTGCTTCTGCAAGGCGTTCATATCGACGAGACCGACCAGATAAAACATCCGGTTTTCACTTGTCAGTCTGCGGACAACCCGCTCCCGCTCTTCCGGGGTTTGGTGGTTGATCGCAAAAAGTCTTGCCGCCTGCAAATCCCACAGTCCGAGCCGGTCGAGAAAACCGGGAGTGTCAGGGTTGCCGTTGGCATAAAAATCCTGCAAGAGGGAGAGGGTGTGCCAGCGGGACATTTCCCCCAAAAGTCCCATTGATTCGCAATGTTCGGCAACCTTCCGAAAGTCAATTCCTTGCGCGGCGAGTTCATAATGATATTTCGCCAGCATTTTGCCAAAGGCAATTTTAGCACTGAACGTTTGCGGCAGTTTCGGCAGCAAATGTTTCAATGCCGCCGGTTCGGTCTCATGAAGTTTTTGGATCGCCTCGATCCAGGCAAACCACTGGGTCATTTCCGAGGCAACCGGTTTATGCATTTCGTAGAACTTTTCCGGCAACGATTCGAGCGTCAGCAACTCCGGCGGATACCAAGCCGGGTCATCCATCTTTTGTGCCTCGGATGCCAAAATCTCCTCAATCCGCATCATCGCACGCCGCCCCGGCAGAACGAGCGTCACCGATTGTAAATCGAGCCGTCCGTCGATGCTGTGCTTGTCGATTAAATAGTCTGCGGCTAAACGCAGCAGAGGTTTGTGCCATCCTAAAAATTGCCGTTTCATGGGAGTGTCTTGTTAAGGTTCTGTATATCTTACTGTGCAGGCGGGTAAAAATTATGCTCTTGTTTTATTCCAATCATTTTCCATTTGTTTCGCACAAAGGCACGAAGGACACAAAGACTTATGTTTCTCTACTTCGTGTCCTTTGTGCCTTTGTGCGAGGAAAACACGAAACATGTAATTTTTAACCGCCGGGATAGTAAAATGGTGTACCCTTGTGTTTTTGCGGTTAAAAAGAATTTAACTGAAAAGTTCGCAAAGTACGTTGTTGATTTCACAGGGATGCTGTCCTGCCGAGTGTGGTAAAAACAAATGTCGTTTTGATGATGTTCGTATCGACCTGAAAAAGGGCGGCGATACCTTCGCGGTAGGCTTCCAGTTGCTCCCGGTAGGCAGCCACCAGTGAGTTTACATCGGACGCGCTGTCCGATTTGTAGTCGATGATTTCGATTTCCGTGATGTCGCCTGCGGTATCACGGCACACCACCAGCCGGTCAATGATGCCCCGCATTATCTCCCCTTTGTACCAAACGGCAAAACGGCGTTCCCGTTCCACTGTAACGTTGGGGGCGAAGTAGCGGCTGCGGGAGAGAACTTGAATGATTTCCGGTCTCTTGCACGTTTGGCGGAATTGGGCAACGACCTCCTTCGGGGTGAAGGAGACCGCCTCGCCGCGAATCGACGCGGCAACGGCTTCCTGTAATATGTCTTCACCGATTTCCTGCGTCTCGTCGAGCCAGACAACACCGCTTTCAAAGCAGGCGTGTATTGCCGTTCCCCACGCCAGAGGATTATCGTGCCCCTTCCCGCCGATGGGTGCGGCGGGTAAACTTTCCGGTAGATTTTCCGGCAAATTTTCCGGTGCCGTCTCTGGAAGGACACTTTTGTGCAGCCTCGACGGGGCAATGCGGGGGACGTGGTGAAGGACGGTTTTCGCCGGAATGGTGCAGGTTAATTCCTGCCATTCTTTCACGGTTGTAAGAGCCGGCTGGACGGGGATTTTTTCAAACCATTTCTCGTCGCCGTTTTTGTAGAGAAGACCTGCCGGTAACGCCGCGTCCCCTTTGAGTCTGCTGCGTAGTACCCCTTCAAAGGTTTTGTTGACGGAATCAGTCGTTTTCGGCGGGACAATCATCACCAGTTGATAAACCGCCCGTGTCATCGCCACGTAGAGTTCGGAAAGGGACTCTTCGACTTCGTTTTGGGTATGCTGCTCGAACATTTTTTTATAAGAGACCGGCAACAAACTTTGCAATGCCGCGTCGGCGTAACGTAAGACGGAATGAATGGGAGTCGTTTTATCACCGGGTTTTGTATGCCCGACCACAAACTTCAACTTTTGCGGCATTCCGGCAATCCCCCAGTCCAGTTGCGGAAGGACAACGATGTCATATTCCAAGCCCTTGGCTCCATGAATGGTGGAAACGGTGATGTTCGCCGCGCCCGGCTCTGCGACCAACGTGTTTTCGACCCTTTCGATAAATACATGGGTACGAATACCGTCTGCCTCCTCATCAAAACGGTAAGCAAGTTCGAGCAGTTTCTCGAGCCGCAGAAACTCGTGCGGGTCACAGGAAGGTGCCAACACTTCCGCATATTTCCGAATCGTCTCGCCGTAACCCTTTGTGATTAAATCATGGCGGATCCGCTGTGAACTGTAAATGTCGCCATACTTTTCTAACCTGGCATTGTCCTTGATGCCTAAAATGTCTTTGAGTTCCCCGGTAGCAAGGTGAAACCGGGCAATCGTGTCGCCGGGATGGTCGGCTAAAATCATGGCGGAAAGCACGTACCGGACAGCCGCAGAGTCTGCCAGTGAGCCGCCTCCGCCATTGACTTCGATACCGCGGCGTTTGAGTTCCGAAACGATGCAGGCTCCGACGGCGGTTGTGAAAACAAGAACGCCGATTCCTTTGTCGAGTGCGGGACGGTTTTCGAGGATAGCGGCAAGTTCCACAATCCGGTCCACTGTGTATTGCAAGTGCGCCTTTCCTTTCGCTTCATAAAGGGCAACGGTGCCTTGCTCTTTCGTTTCTTCATCCGGTTCAAAGGGGGACTCTTCCAACGTGCAGTAACCGGCATCCTTTTCATGTGCCTGGTGTTGTTGAAACCGCTGTTGCCATTGCTTTCCGGCAAGCGGTGCCGCCGCAAGAACCGCCTGATTGTGCCGGATGTCCTGAAATAATTCATTGACTGTTTCGACAATGACCGGTCGGTTACGCCGGGTCGTATTCATCGATTCCTGCTTGACCTCAGCACCCGCACGTTCCAACTGCGCTTGCATCGTGTCGAAAATGGCTGCCACGCCGCCGCGCCACGAATAAATAGACTGCTTCACATCCCCGACACAAAAAAACGTCCCTTGCTCCTCTTGGGTAATCTTTTCCGCCAGAGGACGGAGAATGTCCCACTGGGGCGGGGACGTGTCCTGAAATTCGTCCAGTAAAAGATGTTTCGTATCTCCATTGAGGCGGTGGTTCAGCGATTTGAGACGTTCCCCGTCGAACCGATACTCGGCAATCATTCTCGTAATATCATCGTAATGGAATTTCCGTTCGCGAATCATCAGTTCGTCGAGTTTGGCAGCAACGAGTTTCAGCAGGTCGCGGGTCGCCCTTGTCTGGTCGATAAGATAAAGGACTTGAATAGACTTACCATGCTCCATCAACGGGAGGACAGCGTTCTTGATCTCCTTTGAAATCCGCGTCTTATAATACGTCTCGACATCGGTGATGATATTTTTGACCAATCCATGGTTGAGGACTTTTTTCCAATCCACAGCAGCAACAGATTTGAGTTCCCCCCCTTCCGCAACCGGTGCCTCAAAAAACAGGGCGTGCAATTTGGTCAGTTCTTTTTGAAAGGACTTATGGGGGGGTGGGGCAACGGCTCCAAGAGCGTCAACGGCAATCCGCAACCGTTCATCATCCAGCAATCCGCCTGTCAGTTCCTGCAATCTTCCGGGCAGGTCATGTTCCCACGCCTCATCATCTGCGACCCGCACCAGAGCCAACATACTTTTGGCAAGTTCAACCAGATTAGAAATAATTAAGGCTTCACTCCGTCCTTTCTGAAGCAGGTGCATCAGAGTTTTGGCTCCATTACGTTCCGATTCCTCAAAGACCTGCCGGGCGGCTTCGGCGAGCAATTTTTCATAGTCCGTTTCATTCAGAATAGACCAATCCAAAGGGAAACCCAGTTCCAGCGAAAAGGCAGAAGCGATACGGTTAAAATAGGAATCGAGAGTGCCGACCCGCAGCCGGTACATATTTCTGGCGAGGACGGCAAGCCGCCGTTCAAGTTCTTTCGTTTCGCTGCCGGGGGTTTTACGGGCGGAATGAGGAAAGCGAAGGTCTCTTCGGAGTTTTTCCCGTGCGTCCGCGTGCAGCGTCGCATCGGCAAACTTGGTAAAGATACGGTCGGTAATCTCTCCGGCGGCTTTACGAGTGAAGGTCGAAGCCAGGATAGAATCCAGCACCGCCTCCACAGAAGGGGCATCGAAAATCTGCTGTAAAAACCTGTTGCTCAACTGGTAGGTCTTTCCCGATCCTGCCGAGGCGCGAATGATTGTGTTTGCCATGTTGGAGATTCTCCGGTGGTGTTGACTTTCACTTTACTCTAACATTTTCCTCTTGTCAAATTAGGGTCTGACTCCTAACTCCTGACTCCTGGCTCCTGGCTCCTTTTTAGTTGCCGCGACGGGATTCCCTCTACTATTTTTCTGCGGCAAGGTCATGTTCAATCATATCCTGAACAAGGTCGGCAAAGGTATGTTTCGGCGACCAGCCTAGTTTTTGCCGGGCTTTGCCCGAATCTCCCAGCAGGATGTGAACCTCAGAAGGACGGCGGAACTGCGGGTCAATGTCCACTAAAACTCTGTCTGACTTTGCATGGTATCCCTGCTCTGCCAGTCCTTCACCCCGCCAGGTAAGCGGCATGTCTAATGATGAAAAGGCAATTTCTATAAACTCCCGAACACTCCGCGTTTCCCCCGTTGCCAAGACGTAATCGTCCGGCTCCGGCTGTTGGAGTATCATCCACATCCCCTCTACAAAATCGGCGGCATGTCCCCAATCCCGTTTGGCATCCAAATTACCGACGGACAATTTTTCCTGTAAGCCTTTCTTGATTCGGCAGACCGCCTTGGTGATTTTCCGCGTTACAAACGTTTCTCCCCGCAGCGGACTTTCGTGATTGAATAAAATCCCATTGCAGGCAAACATGTTGTACGCCTCCCGATAGTTGACGGTCGCCCAATATCCGTAAAGTTTGGACACACCGTAAGGACTTCGCGGATAAAAGGGGGTGGATTCGTTGTAAGGACCCGGTGTGAGTCCGCCGTAGAGTTCCGAAGTCGATGCCTGATAGAACCGCGTTTTCTTCGCTAATCCCAGTTCTCGAAGGGCTTCAAGTAGCCGGGTCACGCCGAGAGCGTTGACATTTCCGGTGTACTCCGGCATGTCAAAGGAAACTTTGACGTGGGACATCGCGGCAAGGTTGTACACTTCATCCGGCGTTGTTTCGTGCAGGATTTTGGTCAATCCGACAGCATCGGTCATATCGCCGTAGTGCAGGTGTAAGCGATCCGTATTGTCGGGAATGATGCCGTCTATTCGGACGGTGTTACTGGAGGAACTCCGCCGCCGGATGCCGTGAACGGTGTATCCTTTACTCAAAAGGAGACGGGTCAAATAGGCACCGTCTTGTCCTGTAATACCGGTGATAAGGGCTGTTTTGGTCATAGGTTGTTTGGTGTTATATACTGTAAACGGCATGAAATTGCACTTTGCGAACCTTGCACTTCTTTGCGTCTTTGCGGTTAAAAAAAATTAGCCGCAAAGGACATGAGAGCACCATTTCATGCCGTTTCAAGTGTCGTCTAGGCGGCTCTATTGTCTTTACGTTACCCTTTTTTCCGGCTTTTGGTTGTTGTCTTTTTCGTGCCTCGTTTTTTTGATTTTATCCTCTCGATGAATCGGGAGAGTCTGTTTATCTGTAATCTTGTCTCAAAACTTTCCATAGACGGAAAAGAATCTTCACCGCAGACTTCAACGGCGGCGCGGTGAATTTGCACTGCTCTTTCATTGTCTCCGTCTGCCAGGTTATACGCGATGACTGCCGAACTCAATGCCTTGAACTCGGTGATGTGCAGGTGTTTTATTTGGTAAAGCGGCTGCAATATATCCCAGGCTTCATCCAGCCGGTCTTGAGCGATCAATCGTGTTGCATAAGTCGTTTGACCGAAAAAATAATCGGGAAAATCCCGAAACAACATGTCGATGATTTCGCTATATTCCTCCTGTCTCCCTTCTTCATCCTGAAGATAGCGAAAGGTAGCGAGATTATAGATGATCGAAGGTCGTCCCGGCACTTTGGCGTTGACTTCTGTCAACAAGTCGATTGCCTTCTGATATTCTTTCGCGTGAGCGAATTCGATGGCATCGGCAAGTTTGTCATTATCTTCTGGAGAAATCGGCGGATCCATACCCGGCGAATCCCAGTAGATTTCTAAGAGAGCCATCTCAGCGGAATGCACGGAAAAATCATCGTCTCCTATTCCAATTGTACGCATTGCCCGTGTTCGATTAAGACGTTCCTTGTGTGCCTTCCTCCATTTTCTCCTTTTCTGTTGTTCTTTTTCTTTCTTGGACATAATTTTTCCGTTTGATGAGGGTTAAAAAACAGACGATACAAAACAGACACTGGTTCACGAGTAGAGCCCTTCATTATACCGAAAACGGCATGAAAATATACTTTACGAACCTTGCAGTTCTTTGCGTCTTTGCGGCTAAAAAAAATCAGCCGCAACATGCATCCTTTCACAATCCGAAATCAATCAATCCAGCGCATCTTGGAAAAGTTTGGAATCAACGCAATTCTCGTTCCGGGAATGCGGTGTCCGTGGGGCCAAAAGACGAAGACCGCCTCCCCTATCAGGAATTGCCTGTCCACAGCATGAGGAATACCCTGATGCGTCCAAAGCCGGCTGTCGCTGCTCTGCGCACTATTGTCGCCGCACATCAAAAACTGGTCTTTGCCCAATATAAATTCCGTCCGGCGGGTTTTACCGAAATGTTCCCAATAGGCAGGTGTCGCAAGCACTAACCGGATGTTTTCTTCGTCAGAAGGCACATAGTGAAACGGCGAATGAAGCAAATCACACTGGTTATCTACGGCATGGTTGTTCGTCGAAATATAGTACATATTCCGCATAATTTTGAGGTCTGAGACCTGCACCGGACCGCCCTGCACACCGATCGCCGCCGGCTCCAAATCGAGTACGGTCGGACTCCGATCCCGGCACAGCAAACTGTCGTCAAGACATAAATGATCGTAACGCCCTCTGCCCTGCGTATCTATTTCTTTGCCGTCAATAATCAGACGCATTTCTTCATCCACGTTACAAAACATAATGTCATGTTTGCGCCCGGAAATAACCGGCACATTGACGATAAACGGCTCGAATTCAGGAACATCGGGAATCCAAAAAGACGCGGTGGTAATACCGATATCGCATTGAAACGTAATGCCTCCTTTTACCAAGCGGAACGAAACACCTCCGCCCTTTTCAAAGGCCAGAGTACACCGCACCGCCAGATCACCGACCCAGTTTAAGCCGAGTCCTTCGTGAGACCGCCGGGACATTTGCATGGTACTGTTGGGCATCACGCCATACGGCGGCGTTTCAATCGTATAAATATCCCGGCGGGGACCTCTTGCCGGTTGGAGAATTTGCGTGTTGTAATCCAGCGAGTCCGTAATCAGTTGCGGCATACCGGTAAAACTGCCATTCGGCAATTTGCCTTGGAGGAGATGATCCCAGTCCGAAGTCGTCGCAGTAATGTATCGAAATTGAAGCCACGCCGGTTCAGGAACATCGGTGACTCCAATGAAGGATTTATAATCCTCGGAGCGTTGCCAGTTTTCATCCTCACTGTACCAACGCGTTTTCCATCCAAGTTCATGGAGTGCCGGCAAGACATGATTGTTATCATCCACCGGACGCATCATCGAAAGAAGCACCCGGAGCGGCTTGCGTTGAATTTCGAAATCCTCGCTCTCCTCCTTTTTGGCAAAGACCTGACCATTGCGGAGCATGACCGTTTCGTTCTCGACACCAATAAGCCGCTTAATATAATTGACCTGCGGCTTAGCAGGATAACGGAATACAGTGACGTGCCAGCGGCTGGGCTCGCGGAAACTAAATAAACTTTTATTCACGAAAATCCGGTCGCCGTTATAGGACATGTGTACTTGACCGGCAACATTATCGTCGCCGACATACATTGTGTACTGACACTGCGGACAAGTTCCTGCAATGACGCGGGGAAGTTCATCCTTGGGGCGGGGAGCCTCCGAACCATCATTCGATTCCTGGCTGGCACTGAACTGAAAGGGAAAAGCGCAGGCAATACAGTTCACGTCTTTATGCCGTCCCATAAGGGTCGAAGCCATCGAGCCGGTGGGAATGCAGTACAATTCGATGATAAACGCCTTAAACAGAAACGCCAGCACAAGGGCAATGCCCAGTGCTTCGGCAAATTCCCGAATGGTGCGAAAGGTGTTGACGGGTTCGCCTTGTTGTGGTGAATTGGTTTTTTGCAAATCAGAATTGGACTTATTCATGCCGAAATGATACCGTTAAAACGCTATTTCGTCAACGGCGAAGGTGTATATTGTAAACGGCAGAAAATTGTCCTTTGCACCCTTTGCACTTCTCTGCGTCTTTGCGGTTAAAAAAGAGAATTCAACCGCAAGGTTCGCAAAATACAAATATCCGGGCTACGTACTCATTCCGCGCCGGAAGGCTTCGGCAAGAGAGAGCGGTACGGCGGCTTCTGCTTCGATAACATGTGCCCGATTCTCCGCAACCCTGGCTTTCATTTCCTGCTCCTGTGCCAAAGCCTGCGCCCGGCGTTCTTCTGCTCTTGCCCGCGCCACCCGTGTATCCGCTTCCGCTTGGTCTGCTTGAAGCCGGGCTCCCACATTCTGTCCCACGTCAATGTCGGCGATGTCAATCGAAACAATTCGGAATGCTGTCTGCGAATCCAATCCCCGCGCCACCACCGCTTTGGAAATGTTGTCGGGATTTTCCATGACTTCAAAATGGGTGTCCGCCGAACCGATGGCAGTAATAATTCCTTCGCCGACTCTTGCAATGATCGTTTCTTCGGTGGCACCGCCGATAAGCCGTTCCAAATTGGTGCGGACTGTTACCTGTGCACGAACGTTGAGTTCGACTCCATTTTTGGCAATGGCACTTAACATTGTTTCCCCCGCCTTTTTCGGGTCAGGACACACGATCACCTTGGGATAGACGCAAGTCCTGACGGCATCAAGAACGTCTCGCCCTGCTAGATCAATCGCCGCTGCTTGATCGAAATTCAGTTCCAACGATGCCCGGTGTGCGGCAATCAACGCTCTGATAACATTCGGAACATTCCCGCCGGCAAGATAGTGGGCTGTGAGTCGACGGGATGTGATTCCCAAGGCACCGCTGACAGGCAAGCCGGCTTGTTTTGCCATGATCTGTGCTTGCACGATGACCCGCGAACGAATTTTGAGCAAACTCATACTGACGAGATGGAGCATACGAATTCTTGCTCCCGACATATATGCCTGAAACCAGAGTTGTCCGTAAAAGAAAAACAGCATGCAGATGACCAGGAGGATCAGTGCGCCGCCGATGAGTGAGCCAAAAAGCAAAAATTGTTGCATCGTTTCGTATTCGTAAAGGAAAAAAAGCACGCTACAAAAAACACGCCACGATATAATAACAAATTTCCAACCCAAAAGAAAGCCCCCAAAGTCCCCCCACGGCAATAACATTTTTTGTCGTTTTGGCGACAGGATTTTCGCCCCGCAAGGGCAAGATGTACCATAAACGGCATGAAATTGTATTTTTGTGTTCTTTGCGTCTTAATGATTAACAGGGCTTTGCGTACCTTGCGGTTCAATTCTCTTTTTTTTAACCGCAAGGTTCGCAAAGAACGCAAAGAAAAAACGTCCAATTTTTCCCCGTTTACAGTACACATAATGACAGGTTAGAGAAGGTCTAATAAAAAAGCCAATCCTTTGGAATAGGCTGAAACGGCGAAAAATCGCCGTTGTCAAAAAATTGATAGGTCAAAAAGGGTGCTTCCGCCGTTTCTGCCGGAACGAATTGAAGCCGGAAAAGATAGAGTCCCTCTTCAAAATACCCGCGATGAATACTGCTCATTTTTTCATGGTCGTTCGATTTGTTGAAGGCGAATTTCTCCCCGATCATCAAGGCACCCTTGCCTGGTAAACTCAGACAAAATGTGTAACTGCCCTCTTGGGGAATACGTAAATACCCCTTGATTTCGATAGAATGTTTCGCCGGAAACGGCATGACATCCAGCGACTGCATTTGACCGCTAAACACAATTTCTTTATCGAAAGCATTATCCGGGTCGAAATGGACGGCAACGAGGCAGCCCGGTTTTAGATTTTCCGGCTCCCTCGAAACCGGAGTGAACACATCCCGCTCGTGTGCAAGTAAGACTGTTTTCGTTGTTTGATCGCTCCCTTTTTTCAATTCAACCGGCATCGGCTTGCCGTGATTGCCGAGTCCCCAAACAAGATTGGCAACCCAAAGGTCAAAATTGTTTCTGACGGGAGTGCCGTCTATCGAAAGAATCTGGTCTCCCTTTTCAATCCCCGCCTTTTGTGCCGCCGACGGGATGTCTATTCCTTCGATTAACAGCCCGCTGTCATCATCTTTCGTCTGGTTGATACCGGTTCCCAGACCATAGACTTGACGCAACATCATTGTTTTCCGAAAAGCAATAAAAAGATAATCCGCTTGGATGATGTGAGTATATTTTGCACCGGTATGATCATGCGTTCTTCCAAAGATAATACCGATACACTCCCCTTTCGCATTATAAACTGCCGCCCCCGAACCTCCGCCGTCATTTGGCATGTCGGAATGGAGAATATTGTGAAAAACAGCATCCGGCGAAGCAACATGTCCTTGACTCACGATAAAACCGCGATTGATAAACCTCCCTTGATTCACTGCCGCCAGATATTGCACGGAGAACACCGGCTCATTCCAAGACGGCTTATATCCGAAGCGGACAGGCAACGCCCGAAATGTTTCCGATGTTTCTGCCTGCAAAAAGGCAATATCCGTTTCCGGGTCGATACCAAGTACACGAAAAGGAAAGACCCGTCCATGCAAATCATCCAATCTTCCTCTTTGACAAGTCTTGAGGACATGAGCACACGTTACAAAAATCCCTTTGGGGTGAATGGCAAAGGCAGTCCCCCGATGGTGTTGCCCGGTCTCTTCCTCGGCAATAACACTGAAAACAGAGGGAATAATTTCGTCTATCGGCAATGAAGATGTTTCATTCGGTAAGGAAACAGCGCAAACATTCAAAAAATAAACGAAGCACACTATAACCAGAGTCTGCTGCTTGATAACCATATCCATGCTCCTTGCTGCAAGAAAAGTACCGTCATTGTACAGTGTTCATAAGCAAACACAATCCCCCGATTTGCGGCTCTCTTTGCGTCCTTTGCGCTTAAAAAAGGGAATTTAACCGCAAGGTTCGCAAAGTT
>Ga0099364_10008691_pt1 | contig 14243 bp, 14 predicted proteins | sample TergutTh196P3_FD_73070 | JGI IMG/M metagenome (GOLD analysis project Ga0099364, IMG submission 73070) | Microcerotermes parvus P3 segment gut microbial communities from Pointe-Noire, Republic of the Congo - Th196 P3 | ecosystem: Host-associated > Arthropoda: Insects > Digestive system > Gut ... | reverse complement strand
GGTTGTAATACTGTTTTACAAAATTGAACATATCCTCTTTGCTGCCGCCTGTTCTTAGTAAATAAATACAACCGGCCACAACCTCCGCGCCTTTAATCGCTAACGGGTGGTCATGCGTGGTTTGCGCGGACAAGCGCCCCAGCAATATGGCTTCTTCCATTGACACGGCATACCATCCCGCAAAGGAAACCCGCATGGCGGAACCATTGCCGTAGCTATTATAAGATTGCAAAGAATCGCTGTACAGCCAGTTCTTAAAGGCACTGCCATAGCCGGCGCGCGGATAGGCGCGGGCATATTTTTTTATAGCGCGGGCAATTTCTTCTATAACAATTTCTTGTTTTGGCGGAGATGACGGCAATTCCGCGCGGTCTATCAATTCCAGGCCCTGTATCAGACCGTCCGCTACCGCGCAGGTAAGAACGGTATCATCTGTAAAGCGGCAATCTTTCTCTATAAGGATTTCCGGCAATTCTTTTATATACTTTCCTTCATACCTTGACCCGGCAATATCTCCTATAACCGCTCCACACATAACAAAATACGAATCGCCTTCAATAACCTCCGCAGGTTTGCGATAGATTTTCCCCTTCCAATAACGTCCTGAAGAATATATACGTCCGTTTGGGTGCGCTCCTTCGTAAAAATTAGGCGGAGGCATATACGCTCCATCTCTGTATTCCCCGCAAATTGAAAAACCATTTTGAATTAGCCCGTGTTTAGCCCAGGCAACCGAAGGAAAATCCATACTGTCAAATATTACGCTTGACGGATTTTTTACGCTGTCATTGAAATAAAAGAAATATACCGTTACCCAACCGTTGATATTATCTTCAATAATCGCCCAATTTTCCTGATGATTATCCAAAGGCTTAACCCAATACTCTCTGCTGGAAATGTTCACCGGCTTTTTATCATTCATAACAATTCACCTTCTGCAAACATTGGCTTTTCTTAAAATTCCGCATGATTGCGCATAATATCGACTATACAAATTTTTACGGTAACATTTCACCGAATTTTGTTTGAGTTTTCAAAAGTTCTTATACGCGTCACGGTAGTATGAAAGGTTCGCGTAGTCAAGTATGTAAACTCCATGTGTTTCGTCTTGCCACTGAACATGATAAAAAGGCATATATCTTTCGGGGGATAGCTTAACAGGCTTTCCGGTGAGGCTGTTTACGCCGCTTTCGTTTGCGTTTATGACTTCCCGCCATTCTTGAAGCACCTTTTTAGGAGGAGTCCATTCGATAGATGGCCCGGTACTGTCATTTGTACGAACAATCCGGAAAGCAATAAGCCCTCCAGCCTTGACCGATTCAATAACTTCGTCGGGAAGTTTGATAATTAAACCCCTCAGCAAATCCGCTGACTCCAAACTATACAGGCGCAATAAACCACGGTCTAAACTCCTGTTAATCATTGCGTATTCCTTGCCGTTTGCCTGAAAGATTATTCTAAACGACTGAACGTTGTTTTCGCGCAACAGGCGCTCATTCAGCATCAAATACGCACGATAACTTCCATCAACAAAAAACTTCGCAAACAAAACGCCGTCCAAAGGCATTTTCTTTGACGCTTTTAGTTTGGTGCCGCTGGCGATAATCGTGCCTACCTCATCGTCATATTTCCTGAATTCAATGGCGGCCTCGGCCGCAGGCAAGGCAAAGGGCATTGAGAAGCACATTGTTAAGACAAACAAAACTGCAAAAATCTTTTTCATCGTACCGATACCACCTTTTTTATAACTTACGAGGATATATTCGGTATAAGTTGACAACGCGCGCCAAGCGAAAGAAAATAAGTTTATTTTATTTTGTGTATGCGTCACAAGATTCTTATCAGTATTTTTCCGGAAACTCGGCAGAGGCGGCAGTGGTTTTCGCTTCTGCGTGGTTAGGACACAATAAATACGTGCGAAGGTTAATACCCAAATTCCCTTGATTTCAAGGCTATCACAGCCAGACTACGAAATTCCCCGTTCGCGGGAATTATTGTGGTCTGAGCCGTGGGGTTATTCTTCCCCTGTTGGTAATACGTTAATCTTTAATCGGTTCACCCTCAACATAGGACAAATAAAGATATTCCGGGCTTTCGTAAAACATACTGCATCCATAGTCGCTTATTTTATCACTAATCCAAGAGGTATAGACATTGTTGAGCGCATCAACGGGCGTTATGCCGTTGTTTTCGGCAACATTGACGATTAGGCGTTTGTAAACCTTAGCAATATCAAAAACCGTAGGCGCATTGAAACCGCCTGTCGTGTTGTCAAAACCACCTGTAACAATACCGTGTTTTTCAATCAAATCCGAAGCGGTATTTTCAATGGGTTCGCAATGGTAAACATCCGCAAGTTCCAAGTATCGGGTGAGTGTATCTTTCCCAAGTGCGGATACAACATCGGCGCGGCGGTTTTTCGTCGCCCTGCCGATATGCTCAATCAGCGAACACACGAAAAACATATCGTTGTCTAATTTTGGCTCTCTTCCGGTCATGTCCTCACCTCATAACTTTCCAAATATTTCAAATTTCAGAAGGTCAAGCGAGTCGGACTGCGTGTACTCGTATTCGCTTACGATGGGGGTATCAAACCGCTTCGCCCATTTGTCCGCCTGCGCCTGTAACTCTGTGCAGTAGAAACCATGCCCGAAGTCTTTTTTGTTTTTAGCTATGCGGATTTCCGGTTTTTCAATGGCGCAGTATCCGCCGTGGTAAACAAGCATTGGTATTATCCCTCCATTCTCGGTTTTCCCTGGCAACTATACAACGTGCCGCTGAAAAAAATTCATCGCCACCTATCCGGGCTAGGCGAGCCGACTGTTGCATATAATTACTTACATTTTATATTAGTGGATACACGCTTTTCCGGCAACCTCAACCAATTCGATTATAAGGAGAGAGTTTTTGTAATGAAAAACGTCAAAAAAATTATTGCGGGCCTTCTCGTCGTATTTTTCTGCGCCGGACTTGCCGCAGGCGCGGAGGCGGCGCCGCTCAGGTTTCGTTTTGCCGGACAGCAGCGCATGGATCACCTTTGCACCCGGATGCAATACGACGTGGCGAAAGAAATCAATGAAAGAACGGAAGGGCGCGTCGAGGTCACCGTTTTTCCGGCAGACCAGCTCGGCAACTACTCCCTTGTTATGGAAGAACTGATCCGAGGCACGATAGATATGTCCGTCACGTCGTTTGCCACCGAATTCGATCCGCGTTTCGGGCTTCTCTATATCAACGGCTTCGTCCTTGACTACAATCAGGCAAGAGAGATATTTCAGCCCGGCGCGTGGCTCCCGAACAAACTCAACGAGTTGGGTCTCAACCTTGGCATCCGTGTCATTGGCTCCTTCTTAGAGGGTTTCATCGGCCTTGGGTCGACGAAACCTCTTGTAGAGCCGCTTAATCCCAGCGTGGATAAAGGCGTCATGACCCGCGTTCCCAACATGGAGGTCTTCATTTCCGGGGCTCAGGCAATGGGTTTCCGCACGGTCACAATCCCGTGGCCGGACGTTTACCAGGCGCTGCAAACCGGCGTTGCGGACGCGGTGAATGGAATGGCCGCCCCTACCGGGTATACTCTCAGGAACGTTCTAAAACATTGGTATGTCCTGAATTATTCGATGGAAGTCCATCCCTTTATGGTCAGCGAACGGTCGTGGAAGAAGCTAACCCCCGCCGATCAGGAGGTTTTCCTGGACGTTGCGAGAAAATTCACCCTGGAGTCGATCAGGGTTGCCGAGGAAGAGGACAACAAATATTTACAGCTTATGGAGCAGGACAATATCCAGGTGCATCGGTTTACCGCGGAAGAACTCAAGCCCCTTAAAGAAGCGATCGTGGCAGCGTGGGACTCGCTCGCTCGCGGCATGGGCAAGGATTTCATTGACGAATTCAAGAAGGAACTCGGCAATTAACCAGACCGGCAGCGCCGTGTGAAGGAGGTAACACGCCCATGTCCGAACAATCAATCGAGATGGCGGGAGGCGTCAAAACGGCCAAACCTAAAAATATTTTTGACAAGGCCGCCGTTGGCTTTTTTTCCGTCGTCATAGTAATCGGAACGATCGGCCTTACGTGTGTCCTCACCGGGGCCGCCGCCGCAAGGTATATTTTCAGGGTAAATTTTTTCGGATTTGAGGAAATCGCAATATTGCTCGCTTTCTGGGTGTACTTTGCCGGAGCCGCCTACGGAGCGTACAACAACACTCACATCTCCGTCGACCTGATCGACTCTTATCTCAAGGAAGGCCGCTTCAAAAGAATCATGACCTTTCTCAGGTGGCTGGTCACTGCTTCCGTCTGCGGGCTTTTTACGTACTATGCTTACCGTTTTTTTGAATTCGGGTTTGTCGGCCCGCTCGGCAATTTCAGGTTTAGGCCTGCTACTCAATTTTGGCGAATCCCGATGTGGACATCATACCTGGCGGTATTCGTCGGTTTTGTTTTTATGGAGATATATTTCATCAGAAATCTGATTTCGAGCGTCAAAGCGCTCTTTCAAAAAGAGGGAAATTAATGGTTTACATCGCTATTCTGATACTGATGGCAACCCTTGTGCTGGGCGTGCCCGTGCCTGTAAGCTTCATGGCGTCCGCCGCGTGGCTGGTTTTTTTCGGTGGGGGCGCGGGTTACAGTTCCTCCCAGCTTCTGCCGTACGGCTATTCCCAGATGGCGTCCGTCCCCCTCATTGCGATCTTCCTTTTCATCATGGCAGGCGGTCTGATGGAAAAGGGCAAGATCGGGGAGAAGGTCATAGACTTGGTCGACGTCTTCTGCGGCAGCGTAAAAGGCGGTCTAGGCGTGGTAGGCGCTATCTCCTGCGCGTTGTTCGGCTCGGTCACCGGCGCGGCCTGCGCAACCCTCTCATGTATCGGCGCCATAATGTTCCCGCGCTTCGACAGGGAGGGATATCCCAAGGGACATTCAGCCGCCCTGATGGCAAACGCCGCGCTGCTCGGGCTGCTCATCCCGCCGAACGCGACTTTGATAATCTTCGCCTGGATAAGCGGACAGTCGGTTCTCGCCTGCTTCCTTTCGACCGTTTCCGCCGGCGTGCTTGTGACAATCATGCTCTCTCTCGCCAACATATGGCTGCTGCGTGATAACCCGACCGTCCTCGTCGCGCATAAACGCACCCCCTCCGAAAAATTAAAACTTTTCAGGGAGCGTGGTTTTCAGGCGATACCTGCCTTGTTACTGCCCGTCATCGTCCTCGGCAGTATTTACGGCGGTGTCATGACGCCGACGGAAGCCTCCGCGGTCGCTGTTGTCTACGCCATTCCCGTGGGCATGTTCGTCTACAGGGGTCTTACGCTTCGCGGCCTTTGGGATTGCCTGATCGACGCCGGTGTAACAACGGGTGTCATCATGGCTATGCTCTACTCAGTCACCATGCTGGGCCGCCTGTATATTCTCGAAGATCTCCCCGGTAAAATGCTGCATTTCTTCTATTCAATTTCCCGTAACAGATGGGTAATCATGGGGATGATCAACGTATTCCTGGTTATAATGGGCATGTTAATGGACGACATCAGCGTCGTCGTGCTCACCACGCCGGTACTGATGCCGATCATCGCGCAACTGGGCTTCAGCCCCATACATTACGCGGCAGTCGTCGGCGTCAACACGGCCCTTGGCTGCATCACTCCCCCATGCGCGCCTGTTCTCTACCTGGCCGGACGCCTTTCGAACACCCCCATCGACCAGATAATGAAGCCGGCAATGTGGCTCATCCTGCTCTGTTGGCTGCCCGCGCTGATACTTACGGCGTATTTCCCCAAATGGGTGCTCTTCCTGCCGCACATCGTCCTGGGTATCCCCTGGTAGGCCCGGCGTTTTGTTCGGACTTTGGAACAGATACGGTCCCAGACCGTCGGAGAGTTTTTACCGCAATTTATTCGCCCTGCTGACGTTTGCCGCTCTGGGGATCGCGATGTTCACAAAATCGCCGGCCGCGTTTTTCGCAACGCTTCTCTTCGGGGCGCTTTCGAGAACGTCGGTTAAGAAGGGATGGGGCAACCCCTGGTTTGCGAAATACGCTCCTTGGCTTTACAGGAGCCAGGGAGGGAATGATCGTGAATGAGCGCGCGGACCGCGGACAAAGCAGTGGGTGGTTGAACGCTGCCTATTTTTCAGATAACTTTCTCCTGCACTCCTCCAACTCCAGCTCCTGCTCTTTGGAAATCGAGGGGTATTTGGGGTCGATATTGTTCAAAGCGTCCAGCAGAACTTCCGAAATCAATGCCCGTGTAAACCATTTTTTGTCAGCCGGTATGATATACCATGGGTTTTTCTTTGTTGCGGTCGCCGCGATGGCCGCTTGATACGCTTCCTGGTAATCGTTCCAATACTTACGTTCCTCCAAATCAGACATAGAAAATTTCCAGTTCTTGTCCTTTTCATCAATACGTTCGAGAAAACGCTTGCGCTGCGTTCCTTTTGACAAATTCAAAAAGAATTTCACGGTTACAATGCCGTTTTCCCATAAATAATCCTCAAAGTGGCGTATCTGACCGCAGCGCTTTTCAATGGTGTCCTTGCCCTTGCATCGTTCGGGAATGTTCTGTTTTTCATATAGCTTATGTACTTTGCCTATCAGAACGTCCTCGTAGTAGGAACGGTTAAATATAGCTATTTTGCCGCGCGCGGGAAGCGCCTTTACAGCGCGCCAGAGATAGTCGTGTGATAATTCTTCGGCGGAAGGCTGTTTGAAGCTGTGTACATCAACCCCTTGCGGATTGATACCGCTCATTACATGCTTGATGACACTGTCCTTTCCGGCGGCATCCATTGCCTGAATAACGATCAGCAGGCCGGTTTTGCCCTCCGCGTATAATTTGTTCTGGAGTTCAGCAATTTTTGTAATGTTTTGCTCAACGATGGTTTTAGCGTCGTCAGATGACTTAAACCCTCCTGTGTCCTTTGTGTCGAAACCGGCTAAACTGAAATCACGGCCATCAGTTACTCTGTAATTCTTAATGTTCACTTCGCGCACCCTCTCCCAAATGCTGATTTCGCTAACCCCTTAAACAACATAATTCGAGCTGAGTAGCGGACAAAACCTCACCAAAGTAAAGTGTATCATTAAAAGAGCACATTGACAAAGGCATAAGAAAAAAGACACGTTCTCAAAGCCGCTTATTTCTGGTTTAAAATGGGCATAGAAATCATTTCTGAAATAGCGGAAAGATATAAAGTGCAAATATACGTTCACGGTTATAATGGGAATAAACACATGATTGTATCGAGCCCACGCTTTCAGCCGATGAGGAGGCCGCGGATACGGTAAGCGCCAGAACCGCGGTCCAGTCAGCCGCGACGCCAGCTCCGCTCCCTCACGTGTGAATGCTGCTATAACTATGGGCTTCATCGAGCCTGATCGTATAATTTACTGTTGGCATAATGGCTGTTCCACCTTTGACGCGCCTATTATACGTGAATAAGGGTATAACACAACTTATAAAGGATAAGTGTCCGAAAGAACATGGGCGCAAAGTTGACTGAATTTCCACACGGGCATACAATGAAAAAGATTTATGGACTTGCAAATGTCGAAGACGGTAAATTGTCATTAGCGAAAGAGATGGAAAACAATGGGTACTCTATACCTGTTGCAAAACTTTAAGCCTTATTGTATAGAGACGTACTCATATCTTACACCGAAACCAATTACGAAAACAATATGGGAGAGAACACCATGCCCCAAACAAACATAAACATCCGAATGGATGAGGACTTGAAACAAGATTTCGACACTGCGTGCGCCGAAATGGGGCTCACTATGACAGCAGCTTTTACGGTATTCGCGAAAGCTGTTACAAAAAAACGTGTGATTCCGTTTGAGATTTCGGCGGATGGAATGCCAAGCGATATTACTTTGGCGAGTGAAAAAGCTCTTGCCAATGATTGGCTCTTGCCGGGGGAAGATGAAGCGTGGGCAAATTTATAAAGGGCGACATTGTTGTCATGCCGTTTCCTTTTTCCGATTTAAGCGCGTCTAAACGTCGCCCCGCTATTGTCTTGGTAAGCCTATTCGGCGACGATTTGATTTTGTCCCAAATCACGAGCAGAAATGTTTCGGACAGCATGTCGATAGAGATTGATTCAGACGACGTAACTGACGGCACTTTGAGCGTTGCAAGCAACATTCGGCCCAATAAGCTCTTTACTGCCGACGATAGTATTGTCTTGTATAAAATCGGCACATTGAAAAAAAATAAATTGAATATGGTGATTGCAAAGGTGATCGAGATTTTCAGCAATTAAGATTGAGATGAGAATTTACCAAGGAGGCCCCTATCATGCCCTACACCGAAGCTAACTACGAAAAAGCCGTCATTGAGACACGTTAGGGTACATGTACACCTACGGGCCGGGCGTCAGGCTAATGGCATTATCTTCACGACAATGCAAAAGTTTGAGGAAAGCGCCGACTCAGAAAAATATAAAACGCCCGCAGTCGATCGGCAATGGGGGCAAGCGCACCGAGCGGCAGGGCGTTTTATACGCGTGATAACGCTGAACTAAACTCAGTTCAATCTCGCCGGAATCACTTTTCCGTTATATTTTTCCAGAATGTAATTACGGGTGGCTTCCGATTGGAGCGCCGCCACCAGCTTATCGACGGCGGCGCGTTTGTCGGCGGCAAGGTCTTCGCGCACGGCGACAATGTTGGCGTAAGGGGAATCCTCGCCTTCCCTTAAAAGAACGTCGGAGGTGACGCCCGCTTCCAGCACTCTATTGACGTTGGTGATGAATACGTCAAAATCTCCCTTTGTCGGTATGATTATGTTGCTGTCCAACTCAATCAGCTTAATCGGTTTGAGGTATTCGCTGACGCTGGATACCGACGCTTTCAAACTTGTGGCGGCCGCTTCGTCCAGCCTGATAAACCCGGCTATCTCCAGAATACGCAAGGCGCGGTACGTGTTTGTCGCGTTGTTTGGCAGCGCGATTACGGCGTTATCCGGCACTTCGCTCACTGTTTTGTACTTGTCGGAATAGGCGCTGATGGGCTCCACATGGATATCGCCAACCCTGATCAGGTTCCCGCCGCTTATGTCGTTCCATTCGTTGAGGTACGGGAAGTGCTGGAAGAAATTAAAATCAATCTCGCCCGTCGCGGTGCGCTCATTGGTTATTTCATCCGCCGCGGTGGAGACTAAAGTGACGATAACGCCCTCGGCGGCCAGCTTGTCTTTTACATAGTCGATAAGCTCGCTGTGGGGAACCAGGTCGGCTATGCCCTTGATTTCGACGCTTTCAGCCGAAGAGGAGACCGCAAATACGGTAAGCGCCAGAACCGCGGTCAGAATGAGAGAAAGTATTTTTTTCATGACAGATAAGCTCCTTTTAACGATAAATTTTGTGGCGGCTCAAATAAGATGCCGTTTTCTGAGAATCAATTTTGACGCGAAATCCCCGGTAAACTGGATAATCTGCACCATAATGACGAGGACATACACGCACGCGAACAGAACTTCATGCTGAAACCGCTGGAACCCGAATCGTACCGCGATGTCCCCGATACCGCCCGCTCCGAAGCTGCCGGCCAGCGCGGTCATGGAGATGATGGCGACGACCGCCACCGTGAAGCCGCGGATCAGGGAAGGCAGCGTTTCCGGCAGCAGCACCCGCACAATGGTTTGCGTGTTGCTACTGCCCATAGACTTTGCGGCCTCGATTTTGCCTTTTGCTATTTCAAGCAGGCTGCTCTGCACGATTCGGGCGTACATGGGAATACAGGACGCGGAGAGCGCTATGATACAGGCGTTTATACCGTAGGATCTCCCGAAAACCATTCGCGACACGGGAATCATCAGGATAATCATGATCATCTGCGGCAGGGAGCGCAGGCAGTTGATCAGCCAGCCCATGCCAGCGTTGAAGCAGCGCACCGGATGCAGGCCGTCTTTGGAGGTCAGCGTCATGACAATGCCCAAAAGCAGCCCGAATATCAAAGTGATCACGGACGCGATCAGGGTCATATACAGCGTATCCAAAACGGCCGGCCATATTGCCTTCCATACCCCTGGAGAAAAGGACGCTTTGAACACCTCCCAAAATGGCGTACTTAACAAACTCATATACCGCTGCCTCCTTCCAGATAGTTTTCCTGCAATTCAGCGTAGACCTTCAAAAATATTTTGCCGGTCGCGCTGTTCGGGTTGGCGAAAATATCCTTGGTTCTGCCCGTTTCGCTGATAACGCCGTCCTCCAGAACCGCCATGTTTTTGGTCGCGTATTTGATAACGTCCAGCTCATGGGTGATCAGCAGAATGGTCAGCCCCAGTTCACGGTTGATGTTTTTGAGCAATTCCAGAATACTTAGCGTGGTCTGCGGGTCAAGGGCGCTGGTAGCCTCGTCGGAAAGCAGGATATCAGGTTTGTTGGCCAGGGCCCTGGCGATACCCACGCGCTGCTTTTGCCCTCCGGAAAGCCCGGCGGGGTAAGCGCTCAATTTATCCTGCAACCCGACAAACTCCGCGATTTCCTTGACGCGCTTGTCGCGTTCCGTTTTTTTTATGCCGTGGATCGCAAGCGGATAGTCGATGTTTTTATAAACCGTTTTTGCCTCAAAAAGGTTGAACGTCTGGAAAATCATGCCTATCCGCTGCCGCAGGACGAGAAGCTGATGTTTAGGGAGCGTCAGTATATCGACGCCGCCAATAAAAATACGCCCTGTATCCGGCGTTTCAAGCCTGTTGACGCACCTCGCCAACGTGGATTTTCCCGCGCCGGACAGCCCGATGATGCCAAACACGTCGCCCTTGTTTACGGACAGGGAGACCCCTTTGAGCACGTCCAGGCGCTCGCCTTTCACCGTGAAAGATTTGGTCAGGTCCTGAATTGTTATGTAAGGATTTTTTACATCCTTGTCAAGCTTGTCAAGCTTGTCATGAACGTCAAAGACGTCAAGGGCCATCCGGTTCCCCCCCTCTCCCTCTCTCTCAGCGGTACGTCGCGAGGACGTTGTGATAAATGTCCTCTATCACTCTCAATCCCCCGGAAAAACCAGCGTAATTGGTGGTCAGCACCAGCCGGTAGGGCGACGGCAACGCCGCGGAAAGAAAATCATAGCCCTTTTCTTTGGCCAGCTCTTTTTCCCATCCGCTTCCGATGATCAAACCGCGCCCGCTGTGCGTTAACCCGCGTATCGCTTCCTGCGCCAGCCCGGCGTCCGGCTCGAAAATAACTGGAATTTCCCGCTTGGCGGAAGTGGAACGAAGCTCGGCCTCAATCCGCCCTTTGAATTTATCCGGGGTTTTATCGGTGACAAACTGCTCCTTAGGCACGATTCCGACTTCATGCAGCAGGAATTTACTCAGCGCCGTCACATAACCGGCGTCGTGCAAAATGTGAACATGGTTTGGCAGTCCGTAGCGGAATTCCAGTAAAAACGTCGCCAGATTGTCTATCTCCTCGTAATACGCGCCCTTTTCCCGTTCAATGAAGGCTTCGGCTTTGGCGCGTTCTGTCTCCACCCCGTTCTCCAAAGCAAAATCCAGCGTCCGGCGCAAAAATTCTTCAGTCTGGTTCGCGCCGATAGGAATATGCGGGAACCATGTGTAAGGCTGGCCGTATTTTATTTTAAGGTGGTCGGCAATCGGTTTTCCGTGCCACGGCGAAATCAGAACGTTAAAATTGGCGCGCGGTATGCGCTTCCATTCATTTACGCCGCCCGACAATGGGCCGAAAAGGATATTGGCTTTCAACCCCAATCCCTCGAGCAGCCTCTTATATTCGCCGAGGTTGCCTTTCCAGAAGGGGTCCTGGTACGGAAGCGACGCAAGCACATTGACGCTGGCCGGTTCGCTCCGGCTCTCATTTTCATCCGCGTACAAGTCCACGTACTGATCGATAATAGCGTTGACCACAAGGCTGTGGGCTTCGTAGTTGTTGCACTTGAAACCCGCCGTCTCCACCGCCACAACCGGCTTGCCTTCCCTGCGGAATTCCTCGGCCAGCGAACCGACGTCGTCCCCCACGATGTCGGAGGTGCAGCCGGTGAGGATCACCTGCAAGTCGGTGTCCAGAACTTTATATGTATTGGCGGTAATCTCACGCAGGCGGTCAATGCCGCCAAACACGACTTCTTTTTCGGCAAAATTCGTGCAGGGCGACGTGCTGCCGCCGGCGTAACCGGTGGAGCGCTCGAAAAAGCCTTTGACCATGTCGCCGCAGCCGGGGCCGGAATGTAAAATCGGCACGGCCCTGGGAATTGCCACCACGCTCTGCATCGCGCCGATGGCGCAGGCGTATCGTTCCTGTTCGATTACGCTGCTCATGGCTTTGACGCCTCCTTCGCCTTTTTTATCAGGAATGTGTTTGGACTCTGCTCAAGCCACCAACGGGTGTAAGGGTTAATGGCGTGTTTGGCCAGATTTTTTACAAATTCATCGTTCTCCAGCGTTTCCAGAATCCGCTCGCCATATTTCAGCAAACCTTCATAACCCATGCTGTAATGTTCGTCGCCGATTAAAAGCGAAGGGATGCCCAGCTTCGCGCCCCACAGGGTCATCCCGCCGTGCCGGGCAAGCAGCAAATCCGGCCGCAGGCGGTTCAGCGCGTTCACCAGCTCAAATTCCTGTTTGTTGCAGACATTGAAGTTCGGCACGTCCCCGTAATCTCTCACCCGCTGCGCCAGTTGGTCATTGCCGGGCTCGTTGTTGTCAAATACCGGGTCGTGGTGAAAAATCGCCGCGCCCGCCGCTTCGATACCCAGTTCGCCCAATACCGATAACAGCGCGTGCCCGTGCGCCGCGCCGCCTGTGACGTAAGCCGTCAAAGGACGCCCGCTGGCGATGTTCCTCAATTTTTCTTTCAGCAGTGCTATTTTAGGGAGGTATTCTTCCTTCTTCTCCGCAATGACCCGTTCGGCGGTTTCTTCCTTACCCAGCAGCTTGCCGAGCGCCCGGAACCACCGGTCAGTCTGCGCCACGCCGTATGGCGGCGCGGTTGGCAGCTCCGGGACGCCGAATTTCTGTTCAAGCACAGCGCCAAGGTAGGAGCCAAGGGTAGAGCAAACCTGCACAGTAGCCGCCGCCTCGCTTGACCAAGTAAGGCTTTCCACCGTGGAATAAGGCGTGATATAGTTAGGTTTTACGCCAAAAGGGGCGAACCAGTCTTTGAATACGTCGCTGCCCCAAAAATTGATAACGTTGATTACATCGTCCCTGCGTTTGCGCGGCGGTTTGATGATCTTGCGGGCAATACCGTGGTAGCTCGCGTCAAACCCGGTCGTCCAGACGGTGGAGCGGAAACCTTCGCAGAAAATAGCCGCCACCGGAATCCCCAATTCTTCCTCCAGCTCGTCGCAGACGCTCTCCACGTCATCGCCGATGATGCCCGCCGCGCAGGTCGTGAGTACAAAGACGGCGTTGGGGCGGGCGCGCTCATATACTTCACGGATGGCTTTTTCCAGCTTGGCGCCGCCGCCGTACACCGTTTCTTTTTCGGTCAGGTCTGTGGAGTATATTTTTCGCCCGACAGCTTTTTCCAAGCCGCGCAGCGGGTAATTGACACGGTATGTAAAAGCGAACTCATGATAGCAGGACGAGCATCCGACCGGCCCGTGGCTGATTACCGCCGCGTCCTGCACCAGGATTGTCATACACGCCGCTTTTGAAGTGGCGCAGCCCACGCACTGGGTAAAAGAGCGCGGATTGTCCTTAACGCCGCGGCGGGAGCACTCGACCAATTCTTCCGCCCTGCCTTGAAACCCAGTTATCGAGTTAATCCTTTTTTCCCGGATCTGCACCGCCGGGATAGACAAATTGACTTTACTCATACAAACAAATACCTCCGCGCAGGTAAAATTTCACGGATACAATCCATATTATTCATATCTGTATAGTATGTTATGTAGGCTAGCATACTCCATTCAGCATGTCAATCCAGCGCCGTGTACAGCGCCGTGTATAATACGTTCGCCTTTCATGCCTCCTCAGATTATTTTTTCGTAAACGTTCCAATCCCTTCGTAGGGGCGGCAATCTGCCGCCCGTTTTTTGTTTTTATCCGCGAACCAGCGACAGCACGGCCTGCGGAAGCTGGTTCGCCTGTGTTATCATCGCCGTGCCGCTTTGCAGCAGAATTTGCAGCTTCGTAAAATTCAACATCTCCAGGGACATGTCCGCGTCCCTTATGCGGCTTTCGGCGTCCGTAAGGTTTGTTTCCGTCAGAGTAAGGTTTCGTATCGTGTGTTCGAGCCTGTTCTGGTACGCGCCGAGGCGCGCCCGCATA
>Ga0099364_10008690_pt1 | contig 14244 bp, 8 predicted proteins | sample TergutTh196P3_FD_73070 | JGI IMG/M metagenome (GOLD analysis project Ga0099364, IMG submission 73070) | Microcerotermes parvus P3 segment gut microbial communities from Pointe-Noire, Republic of the Congo - Th196 P3 | ecosystem: Host-associated > Arthropoda: Insects > Digestive system > Gut ... | reverse complement strand
TCCTAAGAAAACATGCTTGCCCGTGATATCATACAAATGTTAGGAATCGCCTTCAAACAAATGCACAGTTAAACTTTCAGCCTGATCTCCGGCATATATTCTTTAAACTCTTCATCTATCCTGCGGCACTGTTCTTTTATTATTCCACGCCGACGAATAGCAGGTTCAAGACAGTAGAGTTTAAATTCATCCTTATCAATATCATCAGCGCTGGTGATATGGGGAAAAAGTAGTTTCGAATAGGCGGAAGCCATTTTTTGAACGGCTTTCAAATCACGCAGGTCACTTTTCTCTTCCGAATAGACGATTTCATTGATGAGCATGGCATATTCGGGTGAGGTTCTGAGCAAATGAAGCGCTTCGGAGAAATATTCTACATTTAAAGTCCAGTCTTTCAATATCATACTTTTGTTTAAGCGAGGCAAATACCACCCTTCAATGAATCCGTGAAAGCGGTCTAATAATGCTGATTCCCGAAAACTTTCGGGTAAAGAAGTGAAGTATTTGGCGTTTAATGGCTGGTTAGCGCCGGATAATGGAATGTTACCCATTAACATAGCGCCACATTCTGACAGGAACGCGTAATTATCAACCGTTGCTTTTCCTGATTCCAAGTAGGATTTCAAAATGGCTTTCATTTCGGGCGGGTCCTGGAAAATGATAGTTTGAATCTCATCGAAAGTGACGAAATCGTAATTCTTCATGATGCCGGGAATTTGGCGGGTTTTGTCGTAAAAAAGTTTGGCACGCGATACTTTGCCGCCGCTTATCAGCCAGCCGTATTTGCTTAGATTACCGAAAACATACGATTTCCCTGTCCCTTTTGGCGCAAGTTCAATCATGTTCAGACGTGGCTCTACAAAAATTAACAGGCGGGTCAGGAATTCCATTTTTTGTGTCGCACTGCTGAAACTGTCGGGATTGTATTCCATTGCCGACAAAAGTACATCAATCCATTCTTCAGTTGTAAATTGTCTGCGACAATAGCGAAAGTATTGCAAGTCAACCTTATAAGGTCGGAAGGGCTTGTATTCGGCAAGTTCTATTTGCCCTTTTTCTTTTCCGAAAGGCGGAATATAAATCAATTTGATTACGCCCCATTTTTCGCCGTCTATCAAATCATCTTTGTGTTGATTAGCCACATAATCAGGTATGATAGCCTCATTTGATTTTATCCCTGCATCGGGTATGGCAAAACGAACCTTACCACCTTTTATGTCTGTGGTAATGATAAATCGGGTTAATAACTGCACGGTCTCTTGATGTAACAAGCGATTTTTAACCACATTGTTGTCGTCCGGAATGTGCTTGTCAAGGAAGGCGATAATGGCTTCTTTATTTAGCAGGCCATCAACGTCAATGTGTTTTCTAATAAGAAAATCCTTTACAAAAGATGGTAAATTTCTGCCGGTAAAGACGCTGTAATTATCCTGGTCTTTTAAAATGGCAATATCGGGGAATACCTGCTTTATTTTTTGTCCTATTGTACTCATATCTTTTTATTCAAAATCATAATCTTCTTCTTCAAATCCCATAGTTTTTTTAACATCTCTTACAGGGGTATCTTCATTTTTGGTTTGTACCGTCTTTTTTTCTTTGTTTTTATTTGAAATCAAGATAAACGGGACTAATACTTCTTCGGGTGTGCAACCGCCGTGCACTTCGCGGGTTGGTTTCCTGTTGAGAGAAGCGTGTGTAAGCGCTACCTTGAAATAATCATCGCCATTTTTATGACGTATATAGTCCGTATCTTCAATACTTTCATCTGTTTCCGTTTGAATATATCTCCCTTCGTGACTTGCTTTTGCAGCATATTTTTTAGAATCAACAAGGCGTGAAAGCGCTGTCAATCCATGGTCGGCAACGATTGCAATCGTTGTCTCTTGCGATTGATTGAGGATATCTGTCATCATTGTTTTAACGATTTCAATCTCCTTACAAATAGATGCGGGATATTTATAGGGTTCGCCGTGGATATACGCATCCAGGTCATCTTTTCTGATGACATTTTCAAAACGATTATGTTCCGTACTCGTTGGAATACCTGCTTTCGCAATTTTGAGGGTTTCGATTTTGAAGGGAGATTGTTCTATCAATGATTGCATCAGCGATAAATATTCTATCCCTACGCCGTCAAGCAAATAAACTTTGTCCGGCTTTACCTGTGCCAAAAGTTCCGGAGACAAAATGAAATCATGATACCATTTGTAAAAAGAATGTTCATTTGCGTTTTTGCTTGCGATAAACGCTTTTATTGTATCCGTGTATATATCCATTACCTTGGCTTGCTTATATACCCGGATATACGAATAAACCCAACTATTATATTGAATATCATATAAATAGGATGCAAAATCGGGGTAAATGACTTGAAGTTCATCCAAAGTTAGTTTTTCGGCTTCATACCAAATCACAAAAAACTCTTTTTCGAAATCAAATATGCCTGAACATAAGTTAATTGCAGTATCAATATCTGAAACGGCTAATTCTTCGATTGATTTTTTTAGAAAATCAATATCAGCGCCGGGTAGCCTGCAGGTTGCGTCAAAGATTTTTAATAGTCGCCGTCTTTCGTCAAAATTGCATGGCATATCTTGCATGCCAAAAATTGATAGCGCAACTTCCTTAAATAATTTTACAGGCGTATAATCAGCGCACGAAGCCATAATTCCCGATAGATACGGAGATTGTGCGGATAAATATTGAAGGAAAAAATGCTTCAGCAACCATCGGTCATACTCTGTAGATGTATTTGAAGTCCAAATATTTAAGATGTTTTCAACGGTTAGATTATGCACGTTGAAGTACTTGTTGACTACCAATTTGAAGGAAAATTCAGCCGGTTCATCCTGTCGAATAAGGTTTAGAAAATCCAACCAATAGGCCTTTTCGTTTTCTTTATAAGTGATGCCGATTTGCAAATCAAGTAGTTGGGTGATAAATTGATAAACATTTTCAACCTTGATAAATTGGAAAATATTGTCAGGTTGCGAGTAGACTGAAAAAGTGATGATGGCATCGGAAGAGCAAAGAATTTTTTCGGTCGGAGCATACGTTTTCCAAAACTTCAACCATTCTTTTACCGTTGTTAAGCAATTCAGGCTTGATTTTTGTGCTATATCAGCCGAAACTAAATAGATTTTAACAGGCTGTGTATCTGTCGAATTAACAGACCATACAGGCGCTGATTCTTCAATTCTGCCAAAAGTGGACAGGAACTTCTCAAATCTGTTTTTCAGTCCGATCAAAGGGATATAAGTCCGGTCGGTCAGTCGTTTTTCCAACAAGGAGATTTCGGTGAAAAACGATTTGAAATTGTCGTCTTTATAAAACCGAACTATCTCCGAAACCGGAGAGATAATGACTTCTCCTTGCGAATTCTTTATTGCGCCGGTTAGTTCGTCTTTGGTAATCCAATTATCATGGTAGCCGGTTAGCGATTCCAAATCAAAATCATTTATTCCCTGAAGAGTAAGTTTTGGGATCAACGCTTTAAACAAATCAAAGTTTTCGAGCAAGATAAAACGTGCGGCATAACGGTTTCTCAACACGTCATTCGACTTTTTATCTTTTTCAATTTCGGCAAGTAATGCGTCAATTGATGCGAAATTAATTATTTTTTCTGCTGGGGTTATCATAATTTCATGCTATTTATCTTTTGGTTCATGCGTTTCAGTGTGTCAATCAGTTTATCAAAGGGCAAGGGTTGACCATAAATCATTGTTTTTCTCATAATTTCGTAATCATTTTGCCAATGGATAATCGTATCTTCGGGTGGAATAATGTTAATTGTTCCCGGAGATAGTGAATCGTAATCAAAACCTTTCAATCCGATAAAAATTCGGCGATGGTTTACTACACTTTCATATAATGCGGTATTTTTCAGCGCTTTTTCAGCGACGGCAGTGTTTGCAATTTGCGCCAAATCATACAAATGTCGGCTCAACCGTTCTGTCCTCACAAAAGTTTGCGATTTGGAAAATTCTTCATGTAAAAGAAAAATTTTTTCTAAAAAAGTCCTTTCAGGAACAACTACATTCACTTTGAAAGGTTTTTCAGAAATGAATAAATCAGGAAAGACTTCACCAACAAATGAACTCAACATAACCCTTTCTAACGGTTCGGTCATTGAGCGACCACTGACTTCCAATTTCACGACCGGCTTTAAGTAGTCATTGTCATCGAATAGCGATTGATAAACAATTTCTATGATTTCAGGGTCGGTAGTCGTTATGGGCGTAATATTGACATTTGCTGAAAATTGATTGAAATCTACATCGTTAATTTCCAACTGTTTCTTCAAATCAAACTGTAATTTTTCTCTTACAAAAGAACAAGCCGAACGACGTAAGCGGTCGCTGATTTGCGTTTTGGAAAGTGTTCCGCTAAAACCTAAGAACTCCCGATTGACGGCAATATCGATATCTTCCGAAAATCGTGCGATCAAATTCCAGCATTTACTAAGCGAAGTGCCGCCCTTTAGCGATAAGTGTTCGGCATAAGGTAACGAAAACAAAGCCCGAAGTACGACCGCTACCCACCAGTCTTTTTCAATCGCAACCGGAGGAAGGGCTTTTCGGGTCGCCACTTCGGAAAAAATATTGATTTTGTTTACTTCGGGTAAACTCGTGAAACTATTTTCGGACTTCATGATTATTCATTTTTTCAAGTGAACTTCTTATGATACCCTTAATCCAATCAGGCGCAATTCGCAAATCGTGCTCCAGGTACGTTTTTTTTTCATTCAAAAGGACATTCTCAATATGCTCAATTTCCTTTTGGGTAACATTATCTTTGCCAATACTTTTTAACGCCTGAATAGCCAACCTGCTTATTTTTCCAATAGCGGCTACATTTTTTGGCGAAGTCCTGACAAAAGAAACGGTATAATTGCCAACCTTTATTTTTCGTGCCGAACCGTCGGTAAGATATACAATTTTCATAGGGACTTGTGTAGAAAGCCCTAATCTGTTTAAGGCATAAACGCCTGTAGGAACAATCCTTGCCTTATCTCTTTTGGCTATTGCTTTTGTAATATCTTCAATTGTCGGCGTTATTTTGCCAATAATGCTGTCAATTTGAGGACGCACAAAAATGCCTGGCGCCACGCGGTCTAACTCTCCCGATTCTACTAAACGGCTCAACGTTCTCCTGATAGTTTCAGGACTCCCGATAGAAGTAAAAGCATTGCCGAAAAAAAGCGTACCCCTCCTGGCTTTTTTTATTTTCTTAATAATCTTATATTCAATAGTTACATCCATATATTATATCATTTTTTGTCCCGAATATTGCAATAATTCGGGACAGATTGTTTCAAAATGCTTATTCCAAATTATCATCTATAAAATCGGCTAATCCCGGAAATTTTTCAAGCGCATCGAAAAGAAGATTTTTCAACACGACCGGTCTGGATAGGGTGGCATGCATGATTTTATTTTTAGCCCTTTCTATCTTATCCGGCGGCGGCAGAGGAGGTGGTGGAGGAGGCGGCGGGGGAGAAGGCGAAGGTGGTGGTGCAATTTTAGTGTTATAAAAACGTAAAATTGCCTTTTCAACATCATCTTCTTTCCAGAAAGCAATTTCAGGTTGCAGATTTTTCGAGAAATAGTCGAATAGTTCGCCCCACCACGCGTCCTGAAATCTTGGTTCAACCTTCAGGACAAAATTTTGAAATCCTTGCTCAAAAAGATTCATCTGCAACAAAACTTTCTGAAAATCAATCATATTTCCTTTCATCAGTTTCAAAATCTCTTTTAACTCATCCGGTTTATAGGTTCCGCTCTGATTTTGGATTAAAGCATTCAGTCTTTCAAAAAGATTTTCCAACTCAGGGAATAGATGATTGATATGTTTGAGCGTCCAAAGCGGTTTTTTTACTTTCTTTTTCAGATAAAAATCGGCAATAGCCCATCGTACATTTGTAATACTTGACAATTCAATTGCTTCATGTCCTGTTTTCGGGGTGATTGATTCCAGTTCAAAAACCTTTACTAATAGGTCTTTCAAATCCTTTTCTTCTTTCGAGCCAAAACGGACGTTCAATTTGTTTTCCCCCGTCCCCTTGTTCCAGTAGTTGAAAATATCGACTACCTTGTCTTTCATTTGGTCGGCTGTAATCGGAGTCCCGAAATCGCTGTGATATAATTCATTAACATATTTACGCAAAGCAAACGAAAGCAAAGCGAAATTTGGCGCGTTGGAATAAAAGCCAAATGGTATTTTGGTTAAATCAGCAAGCGCCCTACCGATATTGAAGGCTCCGCTATATGCGTGTTGGGCTTTTTTCATCAATCTTTCCACTTCTTTTTGCACCAAAACCAATGGATGATTGCCGGGCGCATCCGATTTTAACGCCATATTTGCATCCACAATGTAATCATCGTTATTTTTGAAAAGGAGTTTAGCCGGGGCATATTGACTGGTAGGTCCAATTTTTGCCTCAACTTCATCCCGGGAATTTTTCAACAAAAAGGCTTCCGCTAAAACTTTACAGGTTTGCGGTTTATTGAAAGTTTCCTTGAAACTCCTATATGGAACGAGCGCCTCATATCCACTGCTGAAAATTTTGTACCCTATATGACTGTTCAGATAATTGGCTAACAGACAGACATTGCCTGAATATGCAAGGTCATTAAAGTAAAGTTTGTAATTCCCTTGTTTCAACCGGTTTATCCAATTTGCGATTATTAGTCTGGCATTCTTAGCGTTAGATTGTAATGCCGTCTCGTTGGCAGTACGGCGGGCGGCCACTATCCGGTTTGCCTCATACTTGATGAAACTTGTTTTTTGCAGTCCGTCATAGTCAAAATATTCATCAAACAGGATAAAAATCTTGTTTGTGAACTCCTCCTTTGCGAATTTTCGGATTTTTTCTTTCATGTCTATGAACTCCTGTTCGTTAATGGCAAACAGCAAAACAAGCGGTAAAGCGAAAGGTTCTTTGAATCCTTGCTTCACTTTGCTTCTGATTAGCGCTTCGTCATTGGAACAGGACAGGAACAAAAGTCTTGCCTGACGAACAAGCGCGTTGTCAAAAATCTTATCTATATTGCTTTTATATTCAGGGTCGTAATCTAAAATTTGAACGGCTTCTCGATAGATACTTTCCAAACGCTTTACTTCACGGTTGATCTCATCAACGGGCAAAGCGGAAAGCGCTATCAGGTAATTACCCGACGGATCGCGCGAGACAATCTGATTTTGATTGAAGAAATCCAAAATATCTTTTACGGGAGTATCGAATGAAATACCTTCAAAAAGACGGATAATATTCGATTGTGAAGGCAACACCTGCTCTTTCTCAAAGGTATTACTCATGGCGTTTAACAACAATATGCCTTTGAAGACTTTCTCAAAATCATCTCCTTTGGCTTTTACAGCGTTTTTTTGAATATGAAAAGTCTCCACCACAACGGCGTATTTATCGCCTCCTCTTGCCGAAAATTCAGCCAGAAAGTAATCCCAAAGCATGTCTGCCGTCAGCAGATTACTTTTTGTAAAATGCTCCTCGTTATCAATGAATGCCGAAAAGCCGTTTTCACGGTCATACAGGAATTTCATCACGCTACGATTCGTACTCCCGATATGGTCGGCTATCGAGGAGCAAAGAAACGCGGCGTAAGGGTGCAAGGGAAAAAGATTGAGAATATCCTGCTTCGATTCATGTGTTGTATTCTCTGTAAGATAGGCGATTAATGAATTATAATGATTCAAACTTTCCATTTTCCCGGAGCGTATGGCGTTGTATCTATCTTCATCCAATTTCTTGATGCTTGCAGCCATGATATGGTATGAAGTGATCGTTTCCATTTTATATTCAATGTAATGGAATCGGTCTTTTGCCTTTGTAAGTTCCTTATTATCAATGATGTTTTTATGGTTTATAAGGAAAAGATAAACTTGCTGCTTTTCCGAGAGTTCAGCGATTTTTTGAGCCATATTTAATACGCCGTCAATTTTTGACAGTTCGGTAAACTCGTCCCAAATAATCAATAAGCCGTCGGCTATGTTTCTATTTCTTAATTCCTCTTCCAACTCGGAAAGCCAATTCGTGATATTTTCAGAACTGATTTGCACGCTGTATTGCGGTTGCGCTAAAGCCTCTTCAAGCGTTAAAAACAGTTCCATGTCATTGGCTTTTAACTTTTTGATGATGTCAATTTTTGATTTACAGATAGCGCGCAGTTCGGGAGCGGTCTGAATGAGTTCTTCAATGTTTACAGGCGTTTGCTCAATATATTCCGTTGCTCTTTCAAAATCAGAAACGACAGCCATATTATAACCCGCTTTTTTAAGCGTTTCTTTTATTTTACGCTCCAAAGTAAGACAGAAAGTTCGGGTATTATATACGCCTTCAATATCTTTCAAAACGACCGGAAAATACCGTTTGTTGTCCCGCAGGGCTATCAACCGGTTCTTCAAGTCAGGTTTTTCTATTCTATTACTTATATAATCGTTGATTTCGGTCACATCATCGCATAAAAGATGCTTTATGACTGCCAGCGCATGGCTTTTCCCCGTGCCGAAAGTCCCTTGCACCCAAATACTTTTGCGATTGGCCGACACATTACTTGAAACGGCAACCAACGATTTTTCGAGCAGTTGGTAGAACTGGTTTGTCGGAATGAATTGTTTCCAGTAACCTTCCGCTTCATTTTGAAGATTAAAAACAGGATGAAAATAGTCCTGTAACGATATAATATCAGCGTATCTCATTCTATAATAACAGTTTAAGTATATCTAACGAACTTAATTCCTCACGAAGGGCAATGTTATCAAGCCCCATATTTAACTCAACGTTCAACACCCGGTTTTTCTCTTCTTTGAGCGTCCGAAGTATTGTCTCGAACCGTTCGCGCGACACGCCAAATTGACGGTAAATGCCTTCGGTTTGTTTCGTATCGTAAAACTCCGATACAGTCAGGTTATACCGTTTGCGATTCTCTGCAAACCGATAAAGGGAATAAGCAACGGCAACAGGGGATATGTCGTTGTAGGGTTGGCGTGAAATGGTTTCAACAGCATTACCTTTTGAAGTAATTATTCCCTGTCTAATTTTATCCCCAATAGTACTTTGTTCCTTAATACCAAACATACTGCATAATGCTCCTAAAGGATTGTTTAATGTTGCTTCTGTTAACCCCATGAATTGGGGTATCAATAATTCTAAAATTTCTTTTTTTGAATAAAGCCTTCCGAAACCTATTGTAGAAGTATAAAATTCAACAATTTTTGAATTGTAAGAGAGATTTATCCAGATAATTTCCCATACCAAAGTTTGATTACTATTGAAAGTGTCTTGCAATAATAAGCCTGTTTTTGAAATAGTCTTATTAGATATTTCTAATATTTCTGCTTCCCGAAACCAGTTAAGACAAGCGGGAATCATTTTTGTGCCAAGACTATTATTCCCATCAAAGTAAGTGTTTGAATTGCGAAAGAAGTCGCTTAGCCAATTTTCTTTCATTCCAAATGTGGAATATTTATCAATGCCTGAAGTTTTCATTTTTTTGTTTTTTATATTTCCTTCTGATATATTTATCGAATTTGCCATAATACAGCCTCGTTCCTTGAAATCCAAACACTTATGGCAACGGATACATTTATCAATATCAACCGAAACTACTGGAACGACTGAAAGTGAGCCGGTTTGACATTCTACCTCGCAAGATTCACAATGAACGCAATAAGTAGCCTTAAATAAAACACGCTTAATATGCCCTTGCAATAGGATTTCATCACCAATATTTTTGAATTCAATAATCGTTTTATCGTTATTTGAATGAATTGTAAAAAGAAAAATCTTGTTTTTGTATTTTAATTCACCATCTATTAAACCTTCATTATTAGTTATTTTGATTTCACCTAAAACGTTCATCCAAACAAGTAGATTTTCCTTTGGACTAAGCAAAACAGCCTTAAAGTCATTGGTCGTTGAAATAATTTCTAATCTTGAATTTTCGACATTGCTTGTTTTTCCCCCTGAACGAACTTTCCAATTCCCTGACTTGACATATTCTTTTCTTTCATTCTCGTTAGATATTCCAAGCAGTGAGGTTTTTTCAAGAATAGTTGATACAAAAGATTTTATACTCTCGGGATATTTTTGAGCCATAATGTACTCAGACCAATCAGATGAATAAGGACAAATAGAGCATCCCACACGCCAAAGGCCATTTCGATATCCTGCATTAAGAGGCAATTGCTTCATTAACAAATACAAGAAAATCTCCGTTGTATTCCAGTAGAATATCGGACGGGCATTAATCACATTGTTATGTTTAACTCCTTTGCCAATTCTTTCATATAAGGCGCGTTGATTGCTTTCTTCAGTCCTCACGCCTTCAAAAACCAAAACATTGGGTTGTTTGCCTTTTCCGTGAAGTTCTTTTAGCAGTCTATATAAAGGCGCTGTTTTCATAACGCTACAACACCAACGGAGTATTCGGCTAGGTGAACCCATTTTATCCCAATAATACAACACATCTTGGTGATTTTTAGAGAGATAGAATTGTAAATCGGGGAATTGTTTTTGATATAGGGTTTTGGTTTGCTCAAAAATTTCCAAAGAGGGGGGGATTTCGTAGCCGGTATCTGAGTAGATCACAGAAAAGTCGGTTGGAGGAATGACGCGCGAAACCAAGTCCAAAACCACTTGACTGTCTTTTCCGCCGGAAAAAGAGGCAATAAACATTTCTATCTTCGCGTTGAGAACGATTTGTTTACCTTGCTTTTCAGCCTCAAACAACGGCATTAAATCGAAACTTTCGCAGTCCTCTTTGATAATGGCATATTTTTCTTTCAGTTTCTTTTCCTGAATTTCCGCCAATTTCTGATAATCAACCTCTTGAAACTCTTTTCCCTCGTTTCCTTTTTTCAAACTGTACCGCCGGTAAACTGTGTTGATGAACTCCAAGGCTTCGTGTTCCAAGAGAAACATCGCCGCCTCATTTTTCTTGCAAAGTAAATCCGTATCTACCGGTTGTAGAGATAGCCTGTTGTTTTGGTTGGAAAAAATCAGTTGCGGGTCATCATAAATATTCCCCCCTTTGGCTTCCAAGACCAATTGTCCGCAATAAAAATATCGTCTGTCGCAAGCCCAAAGTAATGGCGCCTCTGATTTCGGATAATCCCAATATTTATCTAAACCTAACAGGTCAAGTTCTTCATAGAATACAGGGCGAGGCGCTACGTTCAACGTTTCATCCGTTGAACGCATCGTGAGTTTGACTCCGTTATTGCCTTTATCCCAAACTATCTTGAACATTTTATCTATCTACAATATCAATTTTCAAATCTAAGTTTAGCCTTTGAGAAATTTCTTCCAATTGTCGTTTCTTCATAACCGTAGAAGAGTTCGTATTAACAAAATAACCATCCTCAACCGTAAACGCTCCTCTCATATTCTTATCTTTTGAAACGAAAGGAAGATTCGAACAGGCCATATTTAAAGCAACTACCTTATCAACCCCGATTTTCTTTATGGTTTCAGCCAAAGTGCCGGCAGAAAAATGATTGTTGATTTCCGTCCCATCTGGAAAGCAAACAGATAAACGCGTCGGTTTTGATTTCGAGGTAAAGCCTTTGATTGAATTAACGAGTTTCGGGTCATAACCGTTTTCCAAAAGATACTTCCGAACAAGATACTTTTGGGAATTATGCGTAGAAGGGGTCAGATCCAAACTATTGTAAAACGCAAGAAACTCATTGCTGAACTCATTCGTTTCCGAAAGAATGGTGAGATTGTTCAATTCGGAAGAAATTTTTCTTCTGCTGAAACCAAAACTATCATCAATCGGCTTAGTGATAGATTTTAAAATCTCATTTGTATATTTCTCAATCAGCGCTTTCTTAGCCTCTTCGTTCCAATCATCAAAATTCGGAAACTCAACCTTCAATTTTTTCATTGCCTCCTTTAATGCTTCCTCTTTGGGGTTATAAAAAGACTCTTCTAAAAAGGCTGTCACTTTTTTCTCAGTCTGGGAAAAAAGGCTTTTGATCTTCTCAAATTTGCTATCAAATACAATTCCTCTATTTCGGTCTGTATCGCTACTTCTATCAATATCAAGCCAAAAATAGTCGCGTATTTCAGGCAATTGATCATTCAACTTTCTCAGGACGTCTATAAACTTTTCAACTTTCTCGTTCATGTCGGTACATTTTTTGACGATGCAAAGTTACGGTTTTTATCTTTGAAAAAAGAAAAAATGATATAAAAAAGGTCTCAAATTTGACTATATCGATTTTAATAACTAAGTCCGATTTTCAATTCAGATCATGGCTTTCAGATTTTTCTTTAAATTAATTGCATCGTTTCGTAATTTCACAAAAACGTTACTTCTTTGAAAGCGTACCGTGACAGGACGCCGTTAGTCCGTGCAAGAATCAGATGTCCGGAGGGTTCTATATCTTGTATAGCCGCTTCGAAAGTGCCATACACGTCGCTGTATTTGTGGTATCCGTCTTTGCGATAGATCGCTTCCAAATAATTCGCATGAATGACGTCAAAACATCCCTTGTCTAAAAGTTTGCTTTGATTTTTGAAAACTTCGTCGAACTCATCCAAAATTGTTGAAAGATTGTATGTTGCGCCTGTTATCTGCGCCAATGATACAGGGTTGGGCGCGTCGCTGATAAAACGTGTTTGATTGATATTAACACCTATTCCGATGATGGATTGTTCTATTTTACCTCCCATGATGACATTTTCAATCAGGATGCCGGATATTTTTCTGTCCCTGCAGTAAACGTCGTTTGGCCATTTGACAGAGACGTCGGGTATATATTTGTCGAGCATATATTTAACGCACAAGGAAGCCATTTCCGAAATAACAAAAGCCCTGTTTGCCGGCACGTGCTTTGGAAGAAAAAATATGCTGAATGTCAGGTTTTTTCCTTTTTCTGCCTCCCATATATTACAGGAATAACCACGCCCCTGCGTTTGGTAATCCGTATAAAAAATTGTTCCGGAAACCGCTTCGTGATTTTCACAATAATGCTTCAACCATTCGTTTGTCGAACCGCATTCGTCAACATGAAATATCATAGACATTTTATTTCCCTGTAAATTTTGTTATCACAAACCTGTTTTTAAAAATCGGGTGTAAAGGTAATGCTAAATTTTGATTATAAAAAAAAGACAAACAATATTATTTTCATCTTTTATCTTTTTTAAAATAAATACCAAAATATTCTGTAAATTTGCAGGTTCATTAATAATGAACGTCCTATATAGTAATCAGTTTCTATGAAGACGAAAGAAAAAATAAAGCTCAAACACCTCGAAAGGCTACTGATGGATGTAGCCGACGACTTACGGGGTAAGATGGATGCTTCCGAATATAAGGAATATATATTCGGGATGCTGTTTATCAAACGTATGTCGGATGTGTTTGATCAAAAGAAAGAACAACTGAAAAATGATTACAGACATTTGGCGGGTAAGCCGATGTTGGAGACGATATTAGAGGAAAAACAAACGTATGGCGATACTTTCTTCGTCCCTAAACGAGCCAGATGGCATACGGGGTTTGTGGATGAGAACGGCGTAGAACAACCGCCTGTCAAATATCTGCAAAACAACATCGGACAGATGCTGAATAAAGCGTTGGATGCGATTGAAGAGGCAAACCCCGATACCTTGTCGGGGATATTCAAGAATAGAATCAATTTCAATAAAGAAGTTGACGGCAAGCAAATTGTGAAAAACGCCGACCTGAAAAAGATCATTGATAAGTTTAACGGGTTCCCTGCCTTGGTCAACGAGAACTTTGAGTTCCCCGACTTGTTAGGCGCGGCCTACGAATATCTTTTGAAGCATTTTGCTGAAGAAGGCGGCAAGAAAGGCGGCCAGTTTTATACACCACACCTTGTAGTACGATTGCTTGTACAGTTGTTGAAGCCGGAAGAAGGCATGTCGATTTACGATCCGACGGCCGGTTCGGGCGGTATGCTGATACAGTCGCTGCAGTATGTTGAGGAACAAGGGCATAATACACAAAACCTTGAGCTTTACGGGCAGGAAAACGACCCTACGGTTGTGGCGATCTGTAAAATGAATATCATCTTGCATAACATCACCAAATACAATATTGAATATGGCGACACACTCACCGACCCGCTCAATTTAACGGATGGCCGGTTGACGAAATTCGACAGGGTGATAGCCAATCCGCCTTTTTCCCAGAACTACAACCGGATGGAGATGAAGCATCCCGAACGATTTATGCACGGCTTTGCGCCCGA
>Ga0099364_10008689_pt1 | contig 14244 bp, 13 predicted proteins | sample TergutTh196P3_FD_73070 | JGI IMG/M metagenome (GOLD analysis project Ga0099364, IMG submission 73070) | Microcerotermes parvus P3 segment gut microbial communities from Pointe-Noire, Republic of the Congo - Th196 P3 | ecosystem: Host-associated > Arthropoda: Insects > Digestive system > Gut ... | reverse complement strand
AGAAATAAGAAAAAAAAACAAAAGAAAGAAAAAGAGAGGGAGAGAGAGAGAGAGAGAGAGAGAGAGAGAGAGAGCTTTTAATTAAGAATGAAGAATTAAGAGTGAAGAATTTGTGGGGCAATATTTATCGCGCCTTGCAGTGTTGTGTCGTAGCGCGTCATTGCGGGCTTGACCCACAATCCACTGATATACATCAATATCGAACTATTCATAAAAACTTAATAGTTCAAAACATCGAAATAGCGCGTCATTGCGGGCTTGACCCGCAAACTACTGATATACATAAATATCGAACTATTAAGCCAAAATTAACAGTTCAAAATGCAAGTATAGCACGGCATTGCGAACTTCCATTTATCCAATATATAAGACAGAATTGCAGCTGTTCCCCAAAAAATAGCAAGGTGAAAATCGCAAGAACACTGATAAAATAGCGCGAAGAGAGCTGATACTCAAAAAACGGGGCAAGACCTGCGAAGCTGTAAGAACAGGGATTTAATAAATAAAAAAAAATAATGAGAACAAGTAAAATGTTTTTTAAAAAAGTTTTGTGTAGTTTTTTAGCGGCAGGGCTATCTTTTATGCTCACTGCCAATGGTGAAGTCATTCGTAGTAAGGATGACGCTTCGGAAGCCGGCTACAATATGTTTGCCGGTTTCAACAACCAGGACGACCCTGTAATGGGGCAATCGTGGAGGGTGCGAACACCTTCCGGTCAAGTGTTCAAACAAAATGTTTTTGGATTGTACGCATCTTTCGGAATAGCCCGTTTAAGAGAATCGGGTGAAAAAGCTACTTGGGACGTGACTATGGATGACGAGGGTCCCGGAACAAGGCTGATGACGGGTTTGGGTTTTCGCTGGACGCGCAACTTTAACCCCTACTTTGGATGGCAAATTATCAACGTGAATTTTCATTATGTTGCTGTGCCGCCTCACGATACGGGTCCCGTTGTGGATTATCAGGTAATGACCGGCTTTCAAGGAAATTCCCCCAAGTTTTTTGGCGACATGTCTGCTTATGGAGCATTTAGGTTTGGAGTGGGTCTCAACGCGAGAGAAGAGAGCGAAGATGGCAGAAACGTTGAATTTGAGTTTGGCGTTAATCTTAATCCAACTATTTCCCTTGGATTTGTTATCAATAATCTGTACTTAGGCAATTTTATGCTCGTCAGGCATGAGTCAAATTATGCTTTGTCAAAACGCTTGTACGACGCTAACAGAAATTTTTCTGCTATTCGCGCCACAATTAATCTTGGAAAACTACAGGAAAAAATCATTACCGACGAGGGCTGGTTTATGGATTTTGGTTTTGGCGTGGGCTCTACAAGGATAATTGCAAACCTTGCTGACTATAAAACCGACGGAACAGCCTGGCTTGATGTTAGCTTGCGTCGTACTTATAAGTTTATCGAATATGTTGGCTGGGATATTGTTAAGATAAAACTTAACGTTAATATGAAGGATATTGACCCCGAAAGAATGTATCCTCAAATTATGACGGGTGTTCGCGGCTATTCACCGAAGTTTAAGGACGATATGCGCGGCTATTTAGCCATGGCGTCGGGAGTTGGGTTTGGACTTAATGAAAGCGTAGGCATCGCATGGGAAATGGATTTTGGCGTATACCTTAACCATACAACTTCGGTGGGCATCGGATACAACCTGCAACAAGCCAAAAATCGTGAAACACACACTGTTATGGGAAATAGTACAACAATTGAAAATATAATGCGCAACAATTATTGGTCGTTGCGTCTGGGCGTCAAATTTTAAAAATTCGTTCTACATTTATTTTGTATAAATGCGACATAATTGCAACTGTTCCGGAAAAAATAGCAAAAGTGTCCCCGTGTAAAAAGAGCACGGGGATTTTTTACAAGCTCATCTCTTCTGTGGGTTTGGGAAGGAACTAGGTAAAATTTCTTCATTCTTCATTCTTCACTATTTCAACCTCTTTCATTGCTCCGGCTTTCAGTTCGTGGTATTCTTTTCGTTTTTTAGCTATGTCGCAGGCGGCGTACAGAGCTTGCCTGAACGATTCGGGCGAGGCGATGTTCTTTCCGGCTATATCATATCCGGTTCCGTGTGCTGGCGACGTGCGTACGATGGGCAGTCCGGCGGTAAAGTTCACTCCGCTCTCAAAACATAGCGTTTTAAAGGCTGTCATACCCTGGTCGTGGTACATTGCAAGGGTGACGTCGAAGTTGCGATAGTTGTCCGAACCGAAAAAGCCGTCGGAGGGATAGGGGCCAAACGCCAGTATACCCTCATTTTTAAGGGCTTCTATTGCCGGAATAATTATTTTTTGTTCTTCGTCGCCCAGCAGACCGTTATCGCCGGCGTGCGGGTTGAGCGACAGGACGGCAATCTGCGGACGACTGATGTTGAAGTCTTCAATCATCGACTTATTTATCAGGCGAATAGTAGATACTATCTTTTCTTGCGTTATCAACGATGCAACCTTTGTTAGCGGGGCATGCGCCGTTAGGATGCCTATTCGCAGCGTTTCGCTGGTCATCAGCATTAGCGCGCTGGTTCCGGCGGCAGCAAATTCCGACTGCATGTATTCGGTGTGTCCGGGAAACTGAAAACTTTCCGTCTGCATGTTGTATTTGTTTACGGGCGCAGTAACCAATGCGTCTAACAGTCCTGCCTTCATGTCTGCTACCGCCGCCTGCAGGCTTGCCAATGCAGCCTCGCCGCCGTGTTGCGTTGATTTGCCCATCTCGACGCGCACCTCGTCGGTAAGACAGTTTATCACATTTATGCGCTCTTCTTGCGCATCGTCGGCAGAGCGTATCATGTTTGTATGCAAGTTGACCAAACCCAACGCTTTACGATAATATGCTACAACCTTTGGCGAACTGTACAGCACCGGAGTGAAGAGTTCGAGTATCCGTGCGTCGTTCAAGGTCTTGAGAATAACTTCGCACCCTATGCCGTTAATGTCGCCGTGCGAAATACCTATACGTAATCTTTTTGTTTCGCTCATCTATTTCTAATTCAATGTTTTATAACTTTTTAAAAACTCAAATAATAATCGCACCCCTGTGCCTGTTCCTCCTTTTCCGCGATAGTCGTCAGCATCTTTTGCGAACGCAATGCCGGCTATGTCAAGATGTATGAACGGATATGACGTGAAATGCTCGAGAAACTTACCAGCCGTAGCCATTCCTGCGTTTTCGCCGCCTATATTTTTCAGGTCGGCAACGTTCGACTTCAACTCTTCGCCATATTCGTCCCACAAGGGAAACTCTACAATACGCTCGTGCACTGTTTCTCCGCACTTTTTAAGCATATCTGTTGTTTCGCGCGGGGCATTGCTCATCCCCGCAATACCTTTGTCGCCCACAGCACGAAGCGCCGAGCCGGTGAGGGTTGCGACATTTATAACCAATTCGGGATTGTATTTTTTTGCATATACTAACGCATCGGCTAAAATCAGGCGTCCTTCGGCGTCGGTGTTAGCTACCTCAACGGTTGTGCCATCGGATATTGTGATGACGTCGCCCGGCGATATCGCGTTGGCGCTTATACTGTTGTCGGTGGAAGGTATCAGAGCAACTACGTGTAGAGGTAGCCGCGCCTTTGCAACCGCCTGAACCACAGACGCAACCACTGCTCCGCCTGCCATGTCGAACTTCATGTCTGTCATGTAGTCGCCGGTTTTCAGATTGTGACCGCCCGTGTCGAAGGTTAATCCTTTGCCGGTCAGAACTATAGGGCGTTCGTTTTTTGCGTCGGCGGGTTTCCATTCGAGTATCGAAAATGTGGGCGCTTCGTTGCTGCCCCTGTTTACAGAAAGTATTCCGCCCATCTTCAAAGCCTCAATACCGTTTTTGTCAATCACTTGTGCATAAAATCCGGCATCTTTGCCCATTGTCACAAATTCCGCAGCAAGGCTTGTCGGATTTATCACCACGGCAGGTTCGTTAACCAAGTTGCGCGCCTTGTAAACCGCCTCTATCACAACGTTTAACGCGTCTATTTCGGTTTGCTCGACATCACCCGCTATCATCAATTCCGAAAGCGAATTTTGTTTCTCTTCCTTTTTGCTAAAATATTTCAGGAACTGATAGTTGGACAGCGCCATCCCTTCGGCAAAAGCGCAAGTCAAACCGCTATTTCCTATCCTGTCGACGACAGTCAGCGAGCGTATTTTTTGCTGCGTAACTGTTTCGTGCAGTTTATAAGCCTCCCTGCGCATATTTTCCGTCTCCTTCGCCGCGTCATTTTTTGTGTTTGCCGTTTGCACAAAAATCCACTTTCCGGTTTTGTTTATGGCTATATGCTCCAATTTAGCGTCAATACTCTCTTTGACGTAACTTATCTCCTCTACGGAAAGTCCGCATTTTTCAAAATCGGATGCAGCCGTTGCAAGTATCACAACACTACTGCCTTGCGGAACATCCTCTACTATTTTTATTATACTCATTTATATTTTTCAAAAAACATCGGGTGCAAAAGTAATACTTTTTTTCGAAAAAAATGAAAAAAAATTGAAAATTGTTTAAAAAGTAGTATTTTTGTAAAAAAATAATATAATGTTTGAAAAAGATATTGAAAAATCGTTGGCAGCGCTAAACAGTGGCGGCGTGCTGCTTTACCCCACCGACACGGTTTGGGGCACAGGTTGTGATGCAACTTGCGCAAAAGCCGTAGAGCGCATTTACGTCATAAAACAGCGTTGCGAAACCCGCGCCATGCTTGCATTGGTTGATAGTTATGAGATGCTTGCGGAATATGTCGAGTATTTGCCCGACATCGCCCGTCGGCTAATTAGCGAAGCTGTGCGCCCGCTGACAATTATCTATCCCCGGGCTAAAAATTTGGCTCCAAATCTTGTGTCCGATGATGGCTCTATCGGCATACGAATAGTCAATGAGCCGTTCTGTTGCGAACTAATTCGGGCGTTTGGCAAGCCCATTGTTTCTACTTCGGCAAATATCAGCGGAAGTCCCACGCCGTCAATGTTTTGCGAAATATCCGCCGAAGTAGCGTCAAGCGTGGATTACGTTGTCAGCTGGCGACAAGACGACACGCAGCCCGCAGAGCCTTCATCTATCATCAAACTAAATATTGACGGCAGTTATAACGTTATAAGATAATCAATTATGTTAAATTTATTTTTTCCAAAATCATATTTTCCGCTGTTAGATTTGAAACAGACGGAAAAGGCTATCAAGCTGTTGAAGGACTTCGTTGAAGCTAACCTTTCAGCCGAGTTGCAGTTGCGTCGTGTCACCGCGCCACTTTTTGTTATGAAGGGAACAGGTCTTAACGACGATTTGAGCGGCAAAGAGCGTGCCGTTACGTTTCCGGTTAAAGACCTGGGCGACGAAAAAGCAGAAGTAGTTCATTCGCTCGCAAAATGGAAGCGCGTAAAGCTGGCTGAATACATGATACCGGCTGGATACGGACTGTATACCGACATGAACGCCATTCGCGCCGACGAGGAGTTGAGCAATATACATTCTATATATGTAGACCAGTGGGATTGGGAACAGACCATCACCGAAGAAAACCGGACATTGGACTATCTGAAGCATATAGTAGTGAAAATATTCAATGTGCTGAAACGTACTGAATATTACGTTTATGAGAACTATCCCGAACTATCGCCCACCCTTCCCGACCATATCACGTTCATTCATTCGGAGGAGCTGCTGTCGAAGTATCCCGACAAGTCGCCCAAAGAGCGTGAACACTTGATAACTCGGGAGCACGGCATGGTGTTCATCATCGGCATTGGCGGCGAACTCTCCAACGGCGAGCCCCACGACGGACGCGCACCCGACTACGACGACTGGACAACCCCCACCTGCAACGGACACAAAGGGCTCAACGGCGACATACTGCTCTGGAACCCCGTCCTGGAACGCTCCGTAGAAATCTCATCGATGGGTATACGCGTAGACCCCCAGGCAATGCTGCGTCAATTAGCCATCCGCAACGCCGAAGACCGCAAAAATCTGATGTTTCACAAAAAACTGCTAAATAACGAACTGCCGCTATCAATAGGCGGCGGCATAGGGCAATCGCGCCTGTGTATGCACTTTTTAAGGAAAGCGCACATTGGCGAAACACAAGCGAGCATCTGGTCTAATGAAATGATTGAAAAATGTCGGGAGAATAATATTATGTTGGTGTAGGCTGGAAAAATTTTTTCGCAATGCTCTGGCTTTCTTTTTGCAAAACCCTTTTTCGTGGTCAAGCAGCCATTATTTAACTTCTGTCCATTTTTGAACACTACTGTCCAAAAATGGACAGTTTTTTTATACCCCGTTTTAGTTATATGCCATATAATCAACACTTTAAAAAGTTTGGCACGGTTATTGTAATTGAGAATATAGAATTTAAAAATTTAAAAATTTAAAATTTAAAAATCAAGTAATCAAAAATTTAAAATTTAAAATTGATATGATACATTTAGTAGAAGTTCACAAGACCTACCGTACGAAGGAGGTAGAAACGTTGGCGCTCGAGAACGTCAACATTACAGTAAAGCAGGGCGAATACGTGTCTGTTATGGGACCCAGCGGCTGCGGCAAAAGTACGCTGCTCAACATTATGGGTCTATTAGACCGTCCTTCGCAGGGGCAGATAACGCTCGCAGGCGAAGACACTGCCCTGATGAACGAAGCCACGCTGGCGCATTTCCGAAACCGGACACTCGGCTTCGTCTTCCAAAGTTTTCACCTTGTCAATGCGCTCAACGTGATTGACAACGTGGAGTTGCCGTTGCTTTATCGCAAGTGCTCATCGTCAGAGCGTCGGCGTCGCGCCAAGGAAGCCCTCGCGCAGGTAGGGCTGTCGCACCGCACGCGCCATTTTCCGGCGCAACTTTCGGGCGGACAGTGCCAAAGGGTAGCAATAGCCCGCGCAATAGTAGGAAACCCCGAAATACTGCTTGCCGACGAGCCCACGGGCAACCTCGACAGCAAGAACGGAGCAGAAATTATGAGCCTGCTCCTTGACCTCAACAATCGGGGAACAACAATCGTAATGGTTACGCACGATGAAAATCTGGCTAAACAAACCAAGCGTATAGTCAAATTCTTCGATGGACGGCAAATAGCTGATATTAAGCCGGTGGTTGATAGTCATTAGTCATTAGTCGTTAGTCATTAGCTTTTAGAGTTTAGATAGATTTTAGTGTATAATAAGAGAGCCATGAATAATACGATGAATAACAACAACATCGCCAAAGATGCTGTAGATGATTGTAAATCCTTTGTAGACCACGTGTCGCGCGAAATTGTCGTACTTGCGAACATCCTTGTAGGTCGAAACAGGGAAAACGTGGGCGCTATGTTTGAGACCGTCAATCTTTGCATAGATGCCTTCTGCAAAACGTTTGGCAGCAATTGGAGACAAAAGATTGTATTCGATATAGTCACAGATACCTTTGATGTCTTTTTTTGCTTGAAACTTGTATTTGATAGAATAAATCATTCAAAAGTCGCTAAATTTTCCGGCGATAAATCCAATACAATGCCAAATCGTTCGTACATACTTTCTTTAAGAAATTCGCCAAACTCCTCATGCGAAATCAACTCCTCTTCAAGATATGGTAAAGGTCTACTATCCATATCGGTAAAGACTGTTTGCGGAAATTTTGCCATGTTTTTCAATAGCATTTCCGTTGGCTCTATATCAACAACATCCATTGTTTCCATTATATTTCAGACTAAAATTTAAAATTTAATATTTAAAAGCGCAAAAGTATAAATTATTTTTCAAATAGTAACAATTTAAAATCAAAAATCAAAAATGATAAGACATTATTTTTTTACCAGTCTCCGCACATTGCGGCAAAACCCGCTCTATACGGCGTTGAGCGTGACAGGAATAGCGCTTACGTTTGTGTTTGTGAGCATCCTTTTCTTGTTGTTCAAGCACTCCAAGGCAGATTTTATACCGTCCAAATATGCCGAGCGGACATGGCAAATATATCACATAGACATCGGGCAGGGGCGCACACGTTCGGTCAGCAAGGAGCAGTATGAAATGTGGATACCGAAAATGAGAACGCCCGAAATGATTGTAGTCACAAGAGGCGATGCTGTTGTCACAGTGACGGTGGGCGACAAGTCAGCAAATTTTAAGTTCATCGCAGTCAGTGAGGATTACTACGATGTGTGCCGGTTTAAATTTCTTTACGGACGTCCGCTCAACAAGCAGGAAATAGCTGAAGCGCAGCCTGTCATTGTTATCGACAGACACGTAAGAGATAAACTTTTCGGCAGAAACGAAGACCCGACAGGTAAACACGTTGAAGTGGTGGGCGTGCAATATCAGGTTGTTGGGGTTGTGGAAAACGTTAGTATGGCGTCCGGCAATTCGTTTATAGCATCCTCCAATATTTGGGTGCCTTTGAACGCCGCCGAACAACTTCGTGGACGTGGCATGAATATTATTCATTTTACGGCACAAAACAAGGCGTCTATTGCCGATGTGCAAGCCGAATTTGTACGCGTAATAAACGAAACAAATACCTCCGGCGAGGCGCAGTATAACATTCCGGGCTGGCGGCGAACCTCGATGGCGCAAATCAATAAACCGGTAATGATTATCACGTTCGTTGGCACACTGATACTTATGTTAATTCCGGCGGTAAATATTCTTTCGCTCAACGTAAGCAAATCATACGACCGCAGCGAAGAAATAGCAGTACGTAAAGCCTTCGGGGCGCCTGTTCGCACTATTTTTGCACAGTTGCTCGTCGAAAACACTATGATAACATTTGCGGGAGCAGTTATCGGAATGTTCGCTACACCGCTGTTAGTGAGAGCTATAGACCAGTTTGTGATAGGTAAAATGATTATCCCTATAAGTCTGTCATTGCAGTTCGACCTCTCGACCGTGATGATAGTTGCCGTTCCCTGCGTACTGTTGTTCAGTTTTATTTCGGGAAGCATACCGGCGTGGTTCACAGCAAAAAAAGATATTGTTAACGTTTTAAAAGGAGGAATAGAAAAATGATACGTCATATATTAAAATTAATGTGGAATCGCAAGCGCAGTCTTGCATGGATTTTCGTCGAACAAATACTTGTGTTCGCAGTCTTGTTGTGGAGTTTCACTCAAGCGGTAGACCCTGTTTCAAAATATTTTTCGAAAGGAACAGTTCGTACAAACAACATCTTCAGTTTTAATCTGAACAAAATAGATGAAACCGACCCCGAAGAAATAGACGATACTTATGTCCACAATATTGTGGAAGGCGCTAATCAATGGTCGTCGGTCGAACTGATAAGCATGAACCGCGACGGCGCTATACCCGATTTGACCCGCGCAAGGTCTGATTCTCTGATTTTCAGAGGCAATCGCCATTTAGCGTTCACCATGTATTGCGATGAAAACTATCATACAATGTTTTTGCCCGGATTGATAAGTCAGGGCGGGTGGTTTCGCGATTCAGACGCGTTGCTGGAAATACCGCCTGCGGTCATTACCCAACAACTGGCAGACCAGATTGGAATAACGGACAACCCTGTAGGGCAAACCTTTGAATGTCGCGGCAGAACATACCGGATAACAGGGGTTGTAGATATTTTCTTTTACCGAATAGGTCACAACGCTATGTCTGCAGTTTTTATGCCGGCAATGACGGCGCCCGAAAATTGGGGATGGGAATATGCTATCAAAAGCAAGCCGTACATGGAAGACGACTTTTCGAGAGCGTTTCTGGAAGAGTTTTACAGAATCTTCCCGCGCGACCGTTTTTTTGTAGAACTGATAGATTATTCCGAACTTATTGAAACGCAGATTTTTTTCAACCTGCTGTTCGGAATTTATATGGTAGGAACTCCCATATTCTTTCTGCTACTTTTCGCGTTCATGGGTACTTTCGGAGTGGTTTGGATGCAAACGAAAAAACGCATAAGCGAAATGGGGTTGCGCATAGCTTTAGGCAGTACTCCCGCGCGATTGATGATTACCCTAATTGTCGAAAACCTGATTTTGACCACTATAGCAATGCTACCGGGGCTGTTTGTAACATCCTTTCTCTATGCTTATTCGCCCGAAGGCTGGGGATGGCTTGCTGCAGTAGGCGCAGCGGTGGTGGTTATGTGGCTGTTTTCGGTTATAAGCGCGTGGTATCCGGCACGAAAAGCGGCAAGGGTACAACCGGTGGAAGCGTTGAAGGCGGGGCAGTAGTCGTTAGTCAGTAGTCGTTAGCAAGGGGCTGAAGACTAAAATCAAGCAAAAATCGAACTATTAAGTTTTATTTAATAGTTCGATTTGCCTTATTTTCAGCCATTAACAACATCAAGAGCTAAACGAAAAAGCGCATAAGCGAAATAAATAAAATAATCCTAAACTCCGTATATCCGTCTTTCGTTTTCAGGTCGAATGTAAATCTGTGGTTTAGAAGTATTTCGCACACAAGCATCAGCCCTATTCCCTGTCCTCCGGGTTTGGTGGTAAAAAATGGTTTGAAGAGTTCGTTGCGGATTTTTTCGGGGATGCCGCAACCACTGTCTCTGACTGTTAATGCGGATGGACTGTAACTACTAACTCAAAAAACATTATGCTATATATATGTCATTATCATATCTTTATGCAACAATCTACTTTGGATTATCATGTATTTACAAGGTTATACTTTGGATTATCATGTAATTTGATATTTATGCTTTTGTCAAGTTATCTGTGAAATGACATTTAATAAGCGCTGTCATCCCGATAGGGATGCAATATCGGTAGAAAATGGATGCACACATGCGCCACGGCGTGCCGTTAGGTACGCAATATTTTTCAATCCATATTCCGTCCCCAGAGGGACGGCGCAGAGCGGATTGTTCTGCCTTTTCTACCGATATTTTGTCCCTAAAGGGACACTGCTTCAAATATTTACGCCACTTTATCATTAACTTATTAACACTTTGGATTATCATATAATTTGATATTTTTTTTCAAAAAAACACTTGGATATTATTTTTTTCTGTATTTTTGCGAAAAAAAAGATGTATAATCGAAAACAATTGTTTTTAGAATCCGGAGGAGAAAGTATTTTTTTCTGGGGTGCGCGCCAGACTGGAAAAAGCACGTTGCTGCAAACGCTTTTCCCTAAATGATTTTTTTTGTAATTTTTTTACAATTTTTGCTTTACCACCACACTTGTTTGCCATTTTCATAACTAAAAGGGCGTTCTTCTTGTCCGCGTGTATGGTTTCTTAACAGTAAAAGCGCATTGGTTGGAACATTTTTGAAAATCAGTGAATCTGTTTGTGCAATTTGGCACGAATGAAGTTGCCAATGCCCATCTATCCGGTAATACAGGCAATGTTGGTCACCGGGTCTTACATCGTTGTCGTCGTTGCGCGGCGAAAAGGTTATTTTAGATATTTGCTGCGGACTACCCAGGTCAAGCCCAACCCAGCCGCCATTTGGATTGCACGATTCGTGCCACGATAATATATCATTGTCAAAAGCATGTTCCAGCGTCCTGTCTGCTAAATCTAAAAAAGAACAATCTACGCCTGTTATTTTTCCCTCTAACGGTATGCTGTCTGATTGATTTCCGTAGAACGCCAATTCGGCAATTGTAGACCACGAATCCTCAGGCGGCAAGTAGCGGACGTAACGGAATCTGTTGTTATTATTGATATATACTGCATTACGTATAAACATTGGGGTTTCTTCAATAACATAGAGGTCGTCTGCGTCTCGGAAATCAGGGTGGTTTGCTCCCTGAAATTTACCTCCGCGCATTAGTTCATATCGTTCGATATTTAAGTCGCCCAAGTAATATTTTCGTCGCAAAGTGACGTCGTGTGTATTGACTGTGTCGGGTGCCATTGAAAGAATAGAGCCATCCGGATAAACCAAAACGGGGTCTGAAGCCGGTATCATTATACCATCATTGTAAACAAATGCCATCAGCGCCAAATCTTTTTGAACATTTTTGAAAACGACAGAGCTCTCCTTTATTTGCCCGTAATGTACCGGTACCCACGTCTGATTGTTAAAAACAGACATGTAAGCATATTCGTTTTTTTTGTTGCTGATATTCAACTCAACTCTAATGTCCACAGGGTCAAAATATTGATCAGATACGTCTATATAACGCAACAATCTGTAACCCGCGCCGGGCTGTAACGAAAAACCTTTTTGAAGGGAATAAGTATTTCGATACACCTTTCCAAATATTGACTGGTCTACAACATAGTATCCCGGATTTTCTTCGCCGCCCAAGAAAATTATTGACTTATTGTTTTTGTCGATTACGAAGTTCCACAGGTGGCGGTGATTTCGTCTGGGCCATTGAATAACAAAATCTACTCCGACCGGAATACCTACAGCGCGCATGGCATAACACGCCCAATCTACTCCTTCCTTACAACTTCCCATTTTAGCCTTCTGTATGCTAGCATATCCCCAGTGTGGCATAAAAGCCAGCTCGAAAAAGAACTTCCATTCTTTTTTTAATTCATCGTTGATAACGGTTGCTGCTTCAACAGCCGACAGATTAGCGGTTTGCGCTTCCAATGACGGCATGTATCGCTTGTATGCGTCTTCCCGCCAATCTTCCAAAGGCTCGTTTCCGATACGATAAGGCAGAATATAGTTGCAAAAATCGTCGAAGCCTATATGCTTTGCCCAAGGTTTTTGCCAAGCGGCGAACGCCATATCTATGTTTTTTATCAGATATTCAGCCGTTATTATGTGCAGGTCATGCAAAACAGTGAAACTAACTGTATTAAATGTATAAATTCGTTCTAAGGAGTCAAGGGCTTTACGCACTTGGAGGTGGTCGCGTGGCGGCTTGGTACATTCTTCCTTGTATATGTCGAAAATATGGCTGTGATAGCCGAAAAGTCCGGGCATGTTTGCTATTAAAAAACATGCTGCTCGATATTTTTGATTATCTTCTGGGTGTTGCCGGTAATGCTCCAATACTTTTTCCAACTCAGGGCGGTTGTCGCCTGCAAGTTGCAACGCCCTCTCAACATCGGCAGGATAGCGAGAACAGGAGGTTGCTAAAAAAATTATAAAAATATAAGAAATGATTTGTCTTGTCATATTAAAAAGTTTAATTTAATTTATTGGTTTTAATGTTCTGTTCCACCGGCGTTTACCTGTGTACCGGTCTTTTGACGACATGATACGCGATGCTTTGCCGATGATGAACTCTTCCGGAATAAGACCGATGTAGCGAGAATCCTGAGAGTTCATCGCCTTGTCGCCAGCCACAAAATACCAGTTGTTGCGAAAGGTGTAATATTGTGAAAACCTGTCGTTTATGTATATTCCTGTGTCTTCCTTACGTACAATTGCTCCTGTTTCGTAAACTATCAGTTTGTGATAAAGCTTAAAGTTTTCCGAAGTTAGCGGGATTGATTTTCCCGCTTCAGGAACATACAAGGGTCCGAAATCAAAGACGTCCCAGTGAAATGACGGGTCGAAGGCAACAGCCCGAATAAGCGAGGAATCAAGCATTGAACGATTGCGAATCATTCGTTCTTGCCCCAGAATGTAGCCAAGCGTATCTGTAGAGCCTGAAACATGATAAAAACCATTAATTGCCGACACGCTGTCGCCCGGAATGGCTATACACCGTTTTACGAAAATCAGTTCCATGTTCATGCGGATAGTATCCCAGTCAAAACGGTAGGGAAAATTGAATACTAATATATCGTTTCTCCTGATGTTGCGAACACCGGGTACGTGTAGCATTGGCGGGTCGCTGTTTCTGTCAAACTTTAAACCGGTGAAGATGCGTGCGCCGTAAATCCACTTGTTGGCAAGGATGAAGTCGCCCGGAATGATAGCAGGCTCCATCGAATCGGTAGGCACTACGTAAAAATTGCAAAAGAAAAGCCGGATAAGTAACGCTATGAAAAGCGAAACGATGACTAACAGAGTGTATTGGAGTATGTCTTTGATTATTTTTTTCATTCGGTATTTGTTTCTAATATTTTTCTTGCTTCCAACTGCATTTCGCGTATAGCGGTTGATTGAACCTTCACCGGCTTAGCGAGCAGAGTTTCAGCCATTGCTTTTGCCTTGTCCGGCTCATCGATTTCTGAATACATCATCATTAGAAGATATAAAGGATAATGGCGGTTTGGAACAATCTGCGAAGCTCTGATATACATGTTTTCAGCTTTTTCGTAGTCGCCTGTTTCTTTAAAATTATTGCCCATGCAGTTGTAGACCATCGGGTCGCTGCCATAGCGAAGATATTCTGCAAAGATTAGGTTACTTTCGGCTTGTTGACCTGTTTTAGAAAG
>Ga0099364_10008688_pt1 | contig 14245 bp, 6 predicted proteins | sample TergutTh196P3_FD_73070 | JGI IMG/M metagenome (GOLD analysis project Ga0099364, IMG submission 73070) | Microcerotermes parvus P3 segment gut microbial communities from Pointe-Noire, Republic of the Congo - Th196 P3 | ecosystem: Host-associated > Arthropoda: Insects > Digestive system > Gut ... | reverse complement strand
CGCAGAGCATCGGGGGGATTAATACCACTTCCAAACGCACCGGCGACACAGGCAGCCTAATCAGCGAAATGTCCTCTGAGATCAACGATTTTGCCGCCACAATGACTGAGCTTATCGATACCCTAGGCGAACTCTCCGGGGAAAGCTCAGGGATTACCAACTCCCTGGAAGTTTTGCAGAAAAACAGCTCTACGGTCAAAGAAGACTATTCTGAAATGCTGTCCTTGGCCGACAAACTCAGGTACGACATTAATTTCCTGTCCGCAATGTCGGCGGACATTGCCAAGGCCATAGAAGAAAACGACGAGAAAATAATTACAAGGCTGATCTCCATGGAAGACAAGCAGGATGCGCCATAATAGACGGCAGCCGGCACAAAAGGGATAGAATCAGGAGGAAACAAGCATGGCAGACAAAAAAGAAATTTTGGCTATTGACGACAATGCGGTTCAGCTCAATTTATTTCGGAATTTTTTAAGCTCAAAGTATGTGATATGGACTGCCAATTCCGCTTCTACTGCCCTGAACTTTCTGAACTCAAAAAAAGTGGATGTTATTCTTTTGGACATTGAAATGCCGAACATCTCCGGCTTTGAATTTCTTAATGATATTAGGAAAATCCCCAGCTATATGACTGTTCCGATAATTATAGTCAGCGGCCAAACCGGGCATGAGTTTCATAAAGAAGCCAGGAATTCCAGCGCCCTTGATGTACTTAGCAAGCCGGTAGACCCGGAGGCGCTGATAGGGGCAATAGAAAAAGCCCTTGCCACAGTGAATTAATGTTAAGCGGATTGCTGGGCGGGCTGGAACGGCTTGTCGAGGCCAGCAAGACTGGCGATTTCGGCATTACCCTTGACAACAGCGGCTTATCCGGCGATGAGGCGGAAGCCGTGCGCCTGTTAAACGAAGCCATCGGCAATTACCGTGCGGCAGCAGAGAGCGGCAAAAAACTGGCTGAACAGGCCAGTCGGGCCAAAAGCGATTTCCTTGCGCATATGAGCCATGAGATACGTACGCCCATGAACGCTATAATGGGCATGGCGGAGCTTGCCCTGCGCACGGATGAAGCTGATTCAGCCCGCGAATGCATCCTGACGGTCAAACAGGCGGGAACAAATCTTTTGTCAATCATTAACGACATTCTGGACTTCTCAAAAATAGAGACCGGCAAACTGGAAATTATTTCCGGGGATTATTTGATTTCATCGCTGGTAAATGATGTGATCAACATTATCAGGATGAGGGTAGCCGATACGCGGCTGCGTTTTGTGGTTAACATAGAAAGCAGCATACCAAACGCGCTAATCGGCGATGAAATAAGAATACGCCAGGTGTTGCTGAATGTTTTAAGCAATGCCGTCAAATATACGGATAGCGGCTTTGTATCCCTCGCAATATATGGGGAAATAATTGATGAAAACACCATCGGCCTAGTCATGGAGGTAAAGGACTCAGGCAGGGGCATAAGGCCGGAGAATATTAAAAGCCTGTTCGATGAATACATGCAATTTGATATGGAAAAAAACAGGGGCATTGAAGGGACCGGGCTGGGGCTTGCAATAACGAAGACCGTGCTGAAAGCAATGGGCGGGGACATCAGCGTCGAGTCCGAATACGGAAAGGGCAGTACCTTTACCATTAGGTTTCCGCAAAGAATACGCTCCGGCGAGGCGCTGGCTTCTGTTGACAATGCAGGCAAAAAGAGCGTGATTGTGTATGAACGCCGGGATATTTATGCCGATTCAATTGTTTACAGCCTTGGCAATCTTGGGGTGAATAGCGTGTTTGTCTTAAGCAATTCCGAATTATTTGAAAAACTATCGACCCAGGAATATGCCTTTGTTTTTATTCCGTATGTACTGTTCAACAAAAACAAAGATGCCATATTAGAGTTTGGGGCAAAGGCAAAAATTGTCGTTCTTACGGAATTCGGCGAAGCGGTTCCCGACAAAAGCCTGGATGTCCTTGCCATGCCTGTGCATTCCATATCAATTGCCAATATCTTGAACGGAATAACTGATAATTTTAATTACAGCGACAATAAAGAGTCCATTGTCAGATTTACCGCGCCTGACGCTAAGATCCTCGTAGTTGACGACATCGAGACCAACCTAAGGGTATCCGAAGGGCTATTGTTGCCCTATAAAATGAAGATCGATCTGTGCAATAGCGGCTTAGACGCAATTGATATGCTGAAATCCGCCTCTTACGACTTGGTGTTCATGGATCATAAAATGCCGGGATTGGACGGTGTAGAAACAACCCATTATATTAGGTCTCTGGGCGAGGAAGATGCATATTACAAAGATCTGCCGATTATCGTACTGACGGCCAACGCCGTAGTCGGCGCTAAAGAGATGTTTTTGGAAAATGGCTTCAATGATTTTTTGTCGAAACCGATTGACGTTGTCGCAATGGATACTGTTCTTGAAAAATGGATACCAAAGGAAAAACAGAAAGATTTAACCACAGAAGAGAAAATAGCGGCTATTCGAAGAATGCCAGAAACCGATTCCGGCATTGAGATTGAAGGGGTGGATGCCATTAAAGGAATTTTTTACTCCGGGGGAACAGCGGATCTTTACTTGAAGAACCTTGCCGTATATTACAAAGACGGGCTTGAAAAGATAAATGAAATTAAAACATGCCTTGAAACAAGCGATTTGCCTATGTATGCAATCAACGTTCATGCGCTGAAAAGCGCATCCGCAAACATAGGGGCCGGTGCTTTGTCCGAAGAAGCACAAGCCCTGGAAGCAGCCGGATACCGCAAAGACTTGGCTTTTATCGGAGAGCATAACGATGCGTTTTTAAATAATCTGGAACTGCTCCTTGACGGCATTAACGCCGCATTATCGGCAATCAAAAGCACGGAAGAAAAAAACGGGCCGGCAAATACTGAAATGCTGAAAGCCAGCCTTGCCGAATTAAAAGCGGCCATTGGGGCTTGGGACGGCGACGCCATTAACAGAATCATTGACAGCCTGCGGGAAGCCGCGCTGCCGGAAGATATAGGCGCTGTTGTTGAAAGCATATCTTACAGCGTATTGTATGCCGAATTTGACAAGGCCGTCGAATCAATAGACGCCTTATTGCAAGGGGCCTTGTGAGCATTGTTCACAGTGTATAGTATAATCAACAATGAACAAGAGAGTGGGCATTGAACGCTGCGCTTCCTATGATCCCGGCGAGGTCTACAAGGCGCTGAAACGGGCCGTGGAACTCGCTGGCGATCTTGACGTTGCTGGGAAAACCGTGCTCCTCAAGCCGAACATCCTGTCCGATTCGCCGCCAGAGAAGGCGCTCACCACCCACCCTGTTTTCCTGGAGGCCGCAATCCAGTTGATTCGGGAAAAGGGCTCATCCCGCATACTTGTGGGGGACAGCCCCGGCCTCCAGGCGCCGGGCTTTTCCGGCAAGGCTTGCGGCCTGGGCGAGGCGGCAAGGAAAAACAACGCCGAATGGGTGGATTTTACCAGGGGAAAAGCCGACATACCCTGTGCTGAGGGGAAGCTGGCAAAGAAGTTCGCCCTGACACAGGCAGTGCAGGAAGCGGATCTCATCATAAGCCTTCCAAAGCTTAAAACTCACCAGCTCATGTACTTTACCGGGGCCATGAAGAACATCTTCGGCCTTGTCCCATCGGCGGCAAAAAGCGTTTTTCATGTGCGCTTCCCCAGCCGCAGCTCTTTTGCCTCCATGATCGTGGACCTTAACCTGGCGGTAAAGCCAGCCTACGCTCTTATGGATGCGGTTGTCGGGATGGAAGGGCCTGGCCCTGCCGCAGGGAGCCCTCGGCAAGTAGGCCTGGTACTGGCCTCTTCCAACCTCCTTGCCATTGACGTTGCGGCCTCGGCAATCATTGGCTATCCGCCCCTGGAAATACCCGTGAACAAGGAAGCCCTGGGCCGGGGCCGCTGGCTTTCGGATTTCAGCGAAATCGAATACCCCGGCCTTAAGCCTTCGGACCTGCGAATCCCGGATTTTGCCAAAATACCTTTGGCAAAATCAGGTTCCCAGCTCCTCGATTTCATCCTGCCAGGGCCCTTCAAGCGGCTCAGGGAATCCCGGGCCCCCAAGCCTGAAATCAAGCACAACGCCTGCGTCCTCTGCGGCGACTGCCTCCGCGTCTGCGCTTCCCAGGCAATGAGCATAGGCGGCGGGGGGAAGCAACCCAGCGAGCCTAATGGCGGCAGGGTAATCATCGACTACCGCCGCTGCATACGCTGCTTCTGCTGCCACGAAATATGCCAAGCGAAGGCCATTGGCTTGCGCTAAACATGGATTTCCAGAAAATGCGAAATTATGCTATACTTTTCCCCTATGTTTAAAAGAATAGTTATTTTGGCGCTGATCTTTCTTCTAAGCTGTTTTACGGGCTGCTTCCGGGAAGCAATGGAGTCCCCTGTTGGCGATGGTTCCATACAATCCTACCGCGACATTCCTGGCGTAACAGAAGAAGAAATAGCCGCAATAGAGGCGCTCAAGTCCAGGAGGGGAAGCTTTTCCTATGGCAGCCTGCCCACGACAGAGGCCTTTGTCAAATCCGATGGCAGTTTTGCGGGCTTTACGACAATGTTCTGCGAGCTGCTTTCGGGCCTTTTCGGCATCCCCTTTGTTCAGGAGATTCGCTACTGGGATTCCTTAAAAAGCGGGATCGACGGGATGGCGATTGATTTCACGGGCGATCTGACGCCAACGCCCGAACGGGGCTTGTTTTATTTCATGACCTATCCCATAGCGGAACGCTCGCTAATGGTTTCCACATACGGCGACCACGTCAAGATTGAAACGGAAGATGATATTAACGGCCTTAGGATAGGTTTTGCCGAAGGCTCCGCCACCGCCCAATCAATTCTTGATATTTACCCCTCGCTCGGTTTTGAAATTGTAGCTGTGCAAAGCACCCCGGACATGGTTGAAAAGCTGGAGCTGGGCCTTATTGATGCGTTTATAGGCGAGGCGGTGTCGTCCTATGTCTACAACGATTATCCTTTCATCAGGTACAGGGAGCTTTTCCCGCTGGTATATACTCCGGTTTCGCTGACTACGGCAAATCCCGAACTTGCGCCTGTTATATCGGTTGTGAACAAATATATCGCCGCCGAAGGCATAGACAGGCTCTATGAAAAATACAAGGCGGGAAATTACGAATATTCAAGATACATGCTTAACAGATCATTTTCCGCTGAGGAAAGGGCTTATTTGGATGGCTTGAACGCAAAGGTTCCTGTGCTTTTGGAATCCAGGAATTACCCTGTTAGCTTTTACAATGATGCGGAAAAAGAATTTCAAGGCATCTCGTCGGATGTTTTAGCGGAAATAAGCAAATTGACCGGCATTGAGTTTGAGATTGCGAACGACAAGGATACATTATGGACCGAGATGCTCAGAAAACTCAGAACAGGCGAAGCAGTGCTGGTTTCGGAACTGTTAATTACAGAAGATCGAAAAGAGCATTTTATTTGGCCTAGCGCGCCGTATTTTTCCTCGCCTTACGCATTTATATCAAAATCGGACTATCCATATCTTGAAATGTATCAGATAGCGCAGGCAACAGTGGGCTTTGTCAGAGGATCTGCTTACGAAGAAATGTACCACGCCTGGTTTCCCAACAGCACGAATTTCCATCTTTATGACACTACGGATGATGCGCTGGATGCCCTTGAAACAGGCGGGATAGACCTGTTTCTGGAGTCCGCGTATATGCTTCTGTATCAGATGAACTACCGTGAAAAACCCGGATATAAAATCAATTACGCCTTTCCCGTTTCTGCCGACTCGTATTTCGGGTTTAACAAGGATGAAACCGTATTATGCTCAATTTTAAGCAAGGCCATGCTTTACATAGGAACGGACAAAATTTCAGAAGACTGGGCAAGCCGCGTTTATGACCAGTCAAGACAGCTTGCCGAGGCTCGGTCGCTTTATATGTCTGTGTTCGCAGCCGTGCTCCTATTCATACTTGTTTTGCTGACAATTCTGTTTATACAGAACCTCGAAAAAGGAAAGACCATCGCAAGGCAGAGCAAGCTGCTGAATACTTTGAACCTTGTGTCCGCCACCCTGCTTGAGCCTGATGATGACAAATTTAAGGATAATTTATTTCAAGCCATGGGTTTGCTGGCAAAAGCCGTAAATGTTCACCGGGTGTATATCTGGAAAAATTATACTGTTAAGGGCGAGTTGCATTGCACCCAGTTGTACGAATGGTCGGAAGGCGCAGAGCCGCAGCAGGGCGGCGAGCTTACGGTAGAGATACCATACAAAAATATGCCCGGATGGGAAGAAATACTGTCACAAGACAAAGTTGTAAACAGCCTGGTTCATGACATGTCTCCGGCTGAACAGGCGCAACTTTCACCCCAGGGCATCATATCAATCCTGGTAGTGCCGGTATTTTTATGTGAAGAACTCTGGGGCTTTTTCGGATTCGACGATTGCCGCAGGGAGAGGAAATTTTCAGAAGATGAAGAGATGATCCTGCGCTCCGCCAGCAGGCTGATTACCAATGCCCTTCTGCGCCAAAACATGATGCAGGATCTCCGCAAGGCCTCTTTCAGGCTTGAATCGGCCCTTGAAAAAGCCCAGGAAGCAAGCCGCGCCAAAAGCGACTTCCTCGCAAAGATGAGCCACGAGATACGCACGCCGATGAACGCTATAATGGGCATGGCAGAGCTTGCGCTGCGGGCGGAAAAATTTGATTCTGCCAGGGAACATATACTGACAGTCAAGCAGGCCGGCGCAAACCTTTTATCCATCATTAACAACATTCTGGATTTCTCAAAAATCGAGGCCGGTAAAATGGAAATCATTACCGAGGATTATTTGTTTTCCTCTCTGGTTAATGACGTGATCAACATTATCAGGATGAGGGTGGTCGATTCGCGGCTGCGCTTCGTAGTGAACATAGATTGCGGCATACCCAATGCGCTGATCGGCGATGAAACAAGAATCCGGCAGGTATTATTGAATGTCCTAAACAATGCCGTCAAATATACGGACATCGGCTTTATAATCTTTAATATACACGGGAAAATAATAGATGATGGCACGGTCGAGCTAAATATGGAGGTGAAGGACTCAGGCAGGGGCATAAAGCCGGAAGATATTAAGAGCCTGTTCGGCGACTATACCCAATTCGACCTAGAAAAAAACAGGAGCATTGAGGGGACTGGGCTGGGGCTGGCGATAACGAAGAGCATAGCCAAGGCGATGGGCGGGGAAATCAGCGTCGAGTCCGAGTACGGAAAGGGCAGTACCTTTACCGTCATATTGCCGCAAAAGATTCGCTTCCCAGGGGCGCTGGCATCGGTAAGAAACCCAAACGAAAAAAGCGTAATCGTCTATGAACGCCGGGAAATTTATGCCAAGTCTATCGTCTGCAACATTGAAAACCTAGGCGTGGCCTGTACCCATGCCTCAAACGATTCCGAATTGCATGAAAAGATGGCAAGCCGGGAATATGGTTTTGTTTTCATTTCATTTTCGCTGTTCAAAAAAAACAAGGACATAATACTAAGTTATGGCGCAAGGGCAAAAATTGTCGTGCTTACGGAATTTGGCGAAGCGGTTTCGGAAAAAAATTTAAGTACCCTTGCCATGCCGGTACATGCAATATCCATCGCGGATATTCTAAACGGCATATCCAGCAATTTTGCATACAGCGAAAGCAATGAACATATTGTGCGTTTTACCGCGCCTGATGCGAAGGTTCTTGTGGTTGACGACATCAGCACCAACTTAAAGGTAGCAGAAGGCCTGCTGTTGCCCTATAAAATGAAGGTGGATCTGTGCAAGAGCGGCACAGACGCAATCGAAATGCTTAAATCCGCGCATTACGATTTAGTATTTATGGACCATAAGATGCCCGGAATGGACGGAATTGAAACTACGCAGCATTTGAGAAACATTGGAAAAAAAGACGCGTACTACAAAGAGCTGCCTATTATCGCGCTTACCGCCAACGCTGTTATCGGCACAAAAGAGATGTTTTTGCGAAACGGGTTTGACGATTTTTTGTCCAAGCCGATTGATACTGTCGCTATGAATGCTGTTCTTGAAAGGTGGATACCCAGGGAAAAACAGAAAGATTTATCAATGGAAGACATAATAACGGCAGGGCGAGAAAATTCTGAAACCAATGGCGGCATTGAGATTGAGGGGGTGGATGTTGCCACAGGGGTTTTATTGTCAGGCGGAAAGGCCGAATTTTATTTGGAAACCCTTGCCATATATTGCAAAGACGGGCACGAAAAGATCAGGGAAATCAAGGAATGCCTTGAAACCGGCAACCTCCCTCTATATACAATCCATGTTCATGCTTTGAAAAGCGCTTCGGCGAACATAGGGGCAGGCGCATTGTCGGAAGAGGCAAAAGCCCTGGAGGATGCCGGAGAGCGGAAAGATTTGAGTTTTATCGAAGAACGCAGCGATTCGTTTTTAACGAATTTAAGCCTGCTTCTGGATAAAATAAACGAAGTAATATCAGCGCATAAAAGCCGCCTGGAGGAAGCGAACGGCCTTGTAAGCATAGAAATGCTGAAGCCTGATCTAATTGAATTAAGGATAGCGCTTGGCGCCTTAGACGTTGGCACTGTCAACAAAATTGCCGATAGCCTGGATAAATATGCGTTTTCCAAAGAAATTGGCGCTGCCATCGAAGGCATATCCGACAGCATATTGTTTGGCGAATATGACAAAGCCATTGCGGCTATAGATACCTTGCTCTAGCGGAAGAAGCAAAGAAAGAAAGGGAGAAAGATCATGAATGAAGTCAGGAAGAACAGCGTGCTTGTCGTTGATGACGAAAATTCAAACATCTTGGCGCTTACGCATATACTGAGCCCTGAGTATACCGTTTATGCGGCAAAAAGCGGGGAGGCCGCCATTAAAGCGGCAGAAAAGTATTTGCCCGATGTAATCCTGCTTGATATTGTGATGCCGGAAATGGACGGATACGACGTAATTGCCGCATTGAAAAAATCTGAAAAGACGCAGAATATTCCCGTTATTTTTGCTACAGGGCTCAGCGGCGCCGATGACGAGGAAAAGGGATTGGCCCTGGGAACCTCGGATTACATTACCAAGCCCTTTTCCCCGGCAATAGTAAGGCTCAGGGTCAAAAACCAAATGAAGCTGATCGAGCAGTTCCGCTCCAATGAATACGAAATAATGAAATACAAGCTTTCTAACGACGCTCTGAACATAGCGATGTGGGATATGGATGTTGTGAGCGGAGACCCGATCAATCCGAAAAACAGGATCGTCTACTCAGGGGAATTCCGCAATATGCTGGGCTTTTCCGATGAGGCCGATTTTCCGAACACGCTTGGCAGTTGGAACGACCGCCTGCATCCCGAAGACAGAGAAATGACAATTAATGCCTTCGCGGCGCATATAAACGACTATGCCGGAAAAACACCCTTTAATATCGAATACCGCCTCTTAATGAAAAATGACAAAGACTACCGGCATTTCCACGCATTGGGAACCACGCAAAGGGACAGTGCCGGCATCCCCCTTAGAGTGGCCGGTGCCCTTATGGACATAACCGAAAAGAAGCAAATGGAGGAAAAGGCGCATGAGGACGAAGAGCGGATGCTGCTCATGCTTGACACAATGCCCTTCGCATGTGGCTTGATCAACCGGGATCATGAATTCATTTATATGAACAATGCATCGGTCTCTCTGTTCGGCGTGACGGGCAAAGACAATCCTACCGAAAACTATTTGGCGATACTTCCTGAATTTCAGCCATGCGGACGGCGGTCCCTTGAGCTTTCCCATGAACGTTTTGAAAAGGCCTTTACAGAGGGCTACCAGCGTTACGAATGTTTGTACAGCAGGCCTGATGGCGAACTGGTGCCATGCGAGGAAACTTTGATCTGCGTCAAGCATAGGGGCGAGCCTATACTTGCGGCATATGCCAGGGATTTGCGAGAACAGAAAGCCATTATAGAGGAGATGCGGAGGGCGGAAATTGCCGAGGAGAGCAACAAGGCAAAAAGCCTGTTTTTGGCGAACATGAGCCACGAAATGCGGACGCCCATGAACGTTATTGTGGGGCTTACCGACTTGATACTGGAAGAAGAAGACCCGGCCGTTAATTTAAAGGAAAACCTAAAAAAGATAAACACTGCGGGAAATATCCTGCTTGAGCTTATAAACGATGTGCTCGACCTTTCAAAGGTAGAGGCGGGCAGGCTTGAATTGACGCCTGTTAAATACGAGGTGCCCAGCCTGCTCAATGACATAATTGCCCTCAACATGATACGCATTGAGGATAAGCCAATTAAATTCCTTCTGGACATTGAGGAAAGCCTGCTGCACAGCCTTTACGGGGACGAGCTGCGGGTAAAGCAAATAATAAACAACCTTTTAAGCAACGCCTTCAAATACACGCGGCAGGGAAGCGTCACGCTGGGTATGCGCTGCGAGCATGAAGGCTGCGATGTGTGGGTGTCCATTTATGTGAGCGACACCGGCATAGGCATACGCAGGGAAGATCTAAAAAAACTCTTTACGAATTACGCTCAAGTGGATACCCATACAAACCGGGCAATTGAGGGCACAGGCCTGGGGCTGTCGATTGCAAAGCGGATTGCGGAGCTGATGAACGGAGAGATAATTGCGGAAAGCGAGTACGGCAAGGGCACTGTATTCCGGGTCCGTTTCCGGCAGGGCTTTGTTGACGATACGCCGATTGGCCCAGTTGTTGTTGAAAACCTCCGCAAGTTCCGCTACGCCGAAGACAAACGAATTGTCGGCAAAAAATTTGTGAGGGCCGATTTAAGCTACGCCAAAGTGCTGGTGGTTGACGACATGCAGACCAATCTGGACGTGGCTGCGGCGCTCTTGCGCAAGTATAAAATGCAGGTTGACTGCGCGTTAAGCGGGCCGGAAGCATACGAACGGATGCGCAAGGGAGAACCGGTTTACAACGCAATTTTCATGGATCACATGATGCCCGGCATGGATGGCATAGAAGCGACAGCTGCGATACGTGCCCTTGGCACGGAATACGCCCGGAACATACCGATTATCGCCCTGACAGCCAACGCTATTCAGGGGATGGAAAGCGTTTTCTACGCCAACGGTTTCCAGGCATTCATACCCAAACCCATCGATGTCATGCGATTGGATTCTATTATCAGAAAATGGATTAGGAACAAATCCGGGGCATAGATATAGGGTTTATTTTAGGGTATAAATACTTATGGAAGGGTTTTTAAGCAGATTGTTTGACTACCGTTATAAACTGGCAGAAGCCCAGCAAGACTGGCTGACAGGCGCCGTCATTGCGCTTGGGTTCATAATGGCTTTATTGATATTCATATACCTGAGGGACAGGAAAAAAAGAAAAATTATTGCGGAACAGGCAGCTACGCTCGCCGCTGCAAATGACAGGATCGAAGCGATAATTAACAACCTGCCAGGAATGGCATACCAGTGCATTTATGACCCGCCTGATTACACCTATGCCTTTGTCAGCAAGGGCTGCAAGGAACTTACAGGTTATGACCCAGACGAATTTATGAACGAAAACCCAATTCGTTTTTCCGATATGATACATCCTGACGATGTGGATTATGTCGAAAAAATGAGCGCAGAAACAATTCCCTTTGGCCTGCCATTTGAATCCACTTTCCGATTCATTCAGAAAAACGGCACTGTTAAATTGATATGGGAGCGCAGCCATTTGGTCAAGAAAAACCCGGACGGCACTCCGCATCTGGTGGAAGGTTATTATACCGATGTCACCGAACGTATGAAATTGATAGAAGCCGAACGCGAGCAAAAGCGGATGTCGTCAAGGATTGAGGCAATCATGAGCAATCTGCCTGGAATGGCATACCAGTGCGTTTACAATTCGCCCTTATGGACTTTTACCTATGTCAGCGATGGCAGCAAGGAACTGATAAATTATACGCCGGAGCAATTGATCGGCAAAGCTAACAGGTATATGGAAATGGTGCATCCTGATGACATAGGATCTGTTGAAAAGAAAAGCGAAGAAACCCTTGGAAACGGCCTGCCTTATGAATACACTTACCGCCTCCTGCTGGAAGACGGCACGATAAAATGGGTATGGGAACGCAGCCGCGTGCTGGAGAAAAATCAGGATGGCACGCCCAAAACACTCGAAGGCTATTGTTTTGACATAACCGAACAGAAGCAATATGAAATTGCCGAAATGGCAAGCCGCGCGAAGTCCGAATTCCTTGCGACAATGAGCCACGAAATAAGAACGCCCATGAACAGCATCATGGGTTTTGCGGAACTTGCCTTGTACAGCGACTCCGTGCCTCAAATGAAGGACTACCTGGGAAAAATTTCCGACAGCACAAGGTGGCTCCTGCGCATCATTAACGACATCCTTGACATCTCAAAAATAGAAGCAGGCAAAATGGAACTGGATCGAACGCCTTTCAATCTGCATGACGTTTTCTCCCGCTGCCAGTCCGTCATTTTGCCTATAGTCAAGGAAAAAGGGCTCGACTTAAGCGTTTATGCGGAACCTTCCATAGGCAAAAAACTCATGGGCGACCCTGTCAGGCTTTACCAGGTGCTTATGAACTTGTTGTCCAATGCCGTAAAGTTTACGAATACGGGAACGGTAAGGTTTTCTTCATCTATAAAAAGCTCAGATAACGATAGAACAACTGTGTATTTTGAAGTAAAAGACACTGGCATTGGCATGACTCGCGAACAAATAGGCAAGGTATTCGGCCTGTTTATGCAGGCGGACTCCAGCACCACGCGGGATTACGGAGGCACGGGGCTGGGACTGACAATATCAAAAAATATTGTAGAGCTGATGGGCGGCAATCTGTCGGTGGAAAGCAGCCCAGGCACCGGCAGTATTTTCAGTTTTGAAATCACATTTGATACTATAGATGCGCCGGACGAAAGCCTTGAAAAGGCAGAATTTGAAATTCTCGCAAAACCCAACTTCGACGGCCTGGTATTGGTTTGCGATGACAACTCTTTGAACCAGCAGGTAATATGCGCGCATCTTGCGCGTGTGGGGCTGCAAGCAATCACAGCGGAGAACGGAAAGACCGGCGTGGAGATAGTCCAGAAGCGCAAAGATAAAAATGAAAAGCCCTTTGACCTGATTTTTATGGACATGTTTATGCCTGTCATGGATGGAATGGAAGCCGCCTCGAAGATAATGGCAATGGATACCGGAACCCCCATAGTGGCAATGACTGCAAACGTAATGCTCAGCGAACTGGAAAAATACAAAAAGGCCGGAATGCCGGAATGCCTTGGAAAACCCTTTACCTCGCAGGAGTTGTGGCATATATTATTGAAATACCTGAAGCCTATAAGCATTGATCCACCTATAGGCACTAATCTAATCGATGAATATGATGACAATGATGAACTGCAAGCAAAGCTGCGGGCCAATTTTTTCAAGGCCAACAAGAATATCCACAGCGAAATAACAGAGGCGCACGCCACTGGCGATACAAAGCTTGCGCACAGGCTTGCGCATACCCTTAAAGGGAGCGCCGGGATGATTGGCAAAACCGCATTGAAAAACGCCGCCGCCGAGGTTGAGGCGCTGTTAAAAAACGGCACGGCCTCTGTCTGGGAAAGCAAAATGAGCCTCCTAAAAACCGAATTAATCCCTGTGCTGGAAGAATTAAAACCCCTGCATGAAGAGCCTGCATCGCAGGAAGAAAGCCCAAGCACTTCGCCAGCCTTGAACACCGAGCAGGCGCTTGCCTTGTTTGAGAAGTTGGCGCCTATGCTCGAAAATATTAACCCAGAATGCACGGCTATGCTCAGCGAGATCCGCGCTGTACCGGGGACGGAGAAACTTGCGCAGCAGATAGAAGATTACGATTTTGAAGCCGCTACCAAAACCCTTGCTGAATTAAAAAAGAAATGGGTGAAAATAGATGAGTGAGAGTTTGAATCAAAAAAAGGAAATCATGACCGAGATGGGGCAGCAGAGCAATCTGTTGAATACTGTGAACAACATGTCTGCCATCCTGCTTGAGCCGGACGTTGAAAGTTTTGAGAACAATTTATTGCATGCCATGGGTTTGCTGGCAAAAACGGTTGATGTCGACCGCATGCGTGTTTGGAAAAATCATACCGTTGGCGGCGATTTGCATTACAATCTTTTGTATTCGTGGACAGAAACGACGATACCACCGCAGAACAAGAAGATAACGATCGATGCGCCCTACAACAAAACATTTCCCGAATGGAAAGAAATACTGTC
>Ga0099364_10008687_pt1 | contig 14245 bp, 13 predicted proteins | sample TergutTh196P3_FD_73070 | JGI IMG/M metagenome (GOLD analysis project Ga0099364, IMG submission 73070) | Microcerotermes parvus P3 segment gut microbial communities from Pointe-Noire, Republic of the Congo - Th196 P3 | ecosystem: Host-associated > Arthropoda: Insects > Digestive system > Gut ... | reverse complement strand
TTTTTGTTTCTTGGGCGGCAGTGCAAAGCCCCGGCCCCGGCGGGTTGACCGGTGAAAAATAACCGAAGATGAAATCGTGTTATAAACTCCCCCTGTCACTACGTGACATCCCCCTCAAAGAGGGGGACTTTAGCCTCCCTCTCTGAGGGAGGTGGCGCGGAGCGCCGGAGGGAGTTACGGGCGGCAGGTTGCCGCCCCTACACTAAAACCTGCGCGAAGCGCAAGCTACTCAAAAAGGCTGTCGGACAAATTCCCGTCAAGCCCGGTGACGCGGGGCCAGTTGCCGGTTTCGATTATGGTAACCGCGTTGATGTTGCCCATATGGGCATAAAGATGACGAAACTGTCCGAGGATTAAAGCCATGCGGGAATGTTTGCAGCCGTCGGGGTTTTGGGGAAGCTGGTCGTCGTTTAGGTTAGATAAGTAGTCAAGTGTCTTACGGCGGATATGTTCAAAGTAATTGAGGAGCGTTTCGCGGGAAAGGGGGGTGCCGCCGCATTCATTGAGCGAGTTAAGCCCCGGCTCGTGGAAATCCGGTTCGGCAGTATATCGCTCGGGGTTAATAAACCATTTGTCGCAGGAATACAGCATATGGTAAATATGCTTCCATATTGGAATGTCGCAAAGGTAATAATCTAAATCGCACGTAAGAATTGCGGTATGGACATTGTGCAGGAGTATAACGGTTTGATCCTTTATTATTTGAGTAAGCGGCACATCGATACCCCCAATATCTTTTGATATCCCAAGTATATCATAGGCACGGCGAAAAATATACTCAGTCAATTTCAAAACGGTTTACCGTTTTGAAACCGTGGGCTTTGCCCACGAGCACACCAAAGGTGTGCGACTGACTATGCAACTAGGTCAACGCCGCCTTTGGCGGCGCGCGGCATATGCCGCGTCTTAAAAACAGCAAACTGTTTTTAAGTTGACCAGTTATAAAACACAGGGAGGAATTTTTATGGCGGCGGCTGTTCTAATGCCAAAGGCGGGCATCTCGGTGGAATCCTGTATCATCACGCAGTGGCTGAAAAAGCCCGGGGACGCGGTGGCGCGGGGCGACATTCTCTTTTCGTATGAAACCGATAAGGCGAGCTTCGAGTGTGAAAGCACAGAGGAAGGCACATTGCTGGAGGTTTTCTTTGAGGACGGCGACGAAGTGCCTGTGCTGGTGAATGTCTGCGCGGTGGGCAGTGCCGGTGAGGATGCTTCTGGCCTGCGGCCTGACAGCGGCGAGGATGCTCCGACAGCTGCGCCGTCAGCGGGAACCGTTTCTTCGGCGCAGACGGGCGAAGCTCCGAAGCAGGCGGAAAGCACGGGGGCGTTTTCGGGGAAAATATCCCCGCGGGCGAGGAACCTTGCGCGGCGGCAAAGCATCGACCCCGCATTGGCAAGCCCCACCGGCCCGTATGGCCGCGTGATTGAGCGCGATATCCGCGATATGATGCAAAAAGGCATCGGCTTGATGACTTCTGCGGCATACGCGGCAAATGATGGATCTTTCGCTGGTGTTGGTACGCAAATCGGCGGCAGGGTCGGTATTGGCGACCTTGCGGCGCTGAATACGGCGGCTTCACAGGCGGAGGACGCCCCTGCCTTCCGTGATGTAGCCTTTACGGGGATACGTCGTGCAATCGCAAAAAGCATGACGGCTTCGCTTTCGGCGATCCCGCAGCTGACACATAATTTCAGCTTTGACGCCACGGAGCTTCTCGCCTATCGCGCAAAGCTAAAAGAAGGCGGCGGGAAATACGGGCTTGCGAACATAACGCTGGGCGATATGGTGATGTACGGCGTTTCCAGGCTTATACTTTCGCACCCGGAGCTGAACGCGCATATGCCTGACGCAAATACGATCCGATATTTCGGCGATGTACATCTCGGCATGGCGGTTGATACGCCTAGGGGGCTTATGGTCCCGACGATCAAGTACGCCAACCGCATGAGCCTTGCGCAGATATCGCTGAAATCCAAAGAGCTTGCGAAAAAGGCGCAGTCGGGCGAGCTTACCCCGGATGAAATGTCGGGGGCGACATTTACGGTGTCAAATCTCGGAATTTTGGGGGTAGAGAGCTTCACGCCTGTTATTAACCTGCCGCAAACCGGAATTTTGGGCGTGTGCGGGATTACAAACCGGCCACGCGAGCGCGACGGGCAAATCGCGCTGTATCCCGCGATGGGCATCTCTTTGACATATGACCATAGAGCGGTTGACGGCGCGCCTGCATCCCGTTTTGCAAGTGAGCTTTGCAAATTATTAGAGCAGTTTACATTACTGCTTGCGGGGGGATAAAATATGAAGCTTGGCGGAATATGCATTTTGACTGAAAACGCGCCTAGGCTCGCGGAGTTTTATAAAACCGTATTTGAGGAAGAGCCGTTTATTGAGGGCGAGCATTACAGCTTTAGTAGTATAGCCGTTTATAACCCGGGCGGGGTGAAGGCCGCTGAAGAAAAAAACATTTGGCTGCAATGTTTCACGAAAGATGTGGACGCGGAGTACGAGCGTTTACAGCGGGAGATACCGGGCTTGGATGTAATTTCGCCGCCCGAAAGGCGGCCGTGGGGAGCGTATTCATTTTGGATCGCCGACCCTGACGGGAATAAAATCGCGGTCGCGCAAGTTGACGCGGAGAAATATGATTCTATATATTACTCCGGCATAGAATAACAGGAAATTAGAAGAAGCTAAAGTGCCGGAGTAATATTTGCCATGTTTGGCGGTTGCCGCATAAGCGGCGAGCCAAACGGCATTTAAATTATTTTACTTTGGAAGTTAATATCATCTTTTTTCCTATTATTAACTTCCAAAGTAAGAATTGGATGGTGATTTTGTGGGAGCATTTGACCTTATTGTGATAGGCGGCGGGCCTGCGGGCTATCTTGCGGGCGAGCGGGCAGGGGCGGCGGGCTTGAAAACCGCTGTAATCGAAAAACGGGCGCTGGGCGGCGTGTGCCTTAATGAGGGCTGTATACCGTCGAAGGCGCTGCTGAATTCCGCGAAAATTTATGATTATGCCTTGCACAGCGAAAAATACGGCGTGAGTGTACAGGGCGCTTCTATCGACCACGCGAAGGTTATCGCGCGCAAGGATGCCGTTGTGAAAAGGCTGGTCGGTGGGGTTGCGGCAAAGCTGAAAAGCCACGGCGTAACGGTAATTGAGGGTACAGCCAAAATTGAAGGGAAAGGCGCGGACGGTTTTCTTGTGTCCGTGGGGGATAAAGTTTTTACCGCAGGGAAGCTGATGATCGCGGCGGGTTCTGTGCCTGTGGTGCCGCCAATTCCCGGCGTGAAGGAGGGCTTGGAGAGCGGGTTTGTGCTGACAAACCGTGAGATTCTAATCTTGAGCGAGCCGCCAAGCGAGCTTGCCGTAATCGGCGGCGGGGTTGTTGGGCTGGAGATGGCGAGCTATTTTAACTCAATCGGCACAAAGGTCACGGTAATCGAAATGCTTGGCAAAATTGCGGGGCCGACCGATATAGAAATTTCGCAGATTTTGCAAAAGGGCTATGCGGCAAAGGGCGTGGATTTTAGGCTGAACTGCAAGGTTACCGATGTAGAAAACGGGCGGGTTGTGTTTGAATCCGACGGAAAAAGCGAGGGCGTATCGGCGGATAAGGTGCTGCTGAGTATTGGCAGGCGTGCCGCCTGTGAAGGGCTTGGGCTGGAGAATTTAGGCATCCATACCGAACGCGGGGCCATTGTTACCGACCGTAATATGCGGACAAATGTTGCGGGGGTCTACGCGGCGGGGGATATCAACGGCGTTTATATGCTCGCCCATACGGCATATCGCGAGGCGGAGGTAGCGGTTAACCATATGACCGGAAAGCGGGATATAATGCGCTATAACGCGATCCCTTCGGTGATTTACACGAACCCTGAGGTCGCCTGTGTGGGCGAAACCGAGGAAAGCGCAAAGGAAAAGGGCATGGATGTAGCTGTAAGGAAACTGCCAATGGCATATTCCGGGAGATATCAAGCGGAGGTTGAAGGCGGGGCGGGTATCTGCAAGCTGGTCGTGGATAAAAAGCACGGCACGCTTGTGGGCGCTCACATGATCGGAAGCTATGTGTCGGAGATTATTTACGGCGCGGCTATGATGATAGAAACGGAAATGCGGCTTGACGACATAAAGGAGATCGTTTTCCCGCACCCGACTGTCAGCGAAATTATCAGAGAGGCTTTGTTTTAGGTAATATAAATAAAAATATAATTAAATAATAATTTATATTAGGAGGGAAAGAAATGCCAAAATCACAGTTTATCGACCCCGCGGAAGTGCGCAAGCCCGACAAAATCAGCTTCCGCGACATCCCCGTAAACGCCTACCAAAAGACCGTAAAGGACGAGCTGAAAAGCTTTTCCAAGGACGAGCTGGTGCGTGTTTACCGCGATATGGCGTATCTGCGCGAATTTGAAACCATGGTGAACATGGTAAAAACACAGGGCAATTACAACGGCGTGGAGCATACTTACCCCGGGCCCGCGCACCTGTCGCAGGGGCAGGAGGCGGCGGCGGTGGGGCAGGCGTTCTATCTTGGGCGTGACGATTTTACCTTCGGCTCCCACCGCAGCCACGGGGAGATCCTCGCGAAGGCGCTCAGCTGCATCGAAAAGCTACCGGACAGCGAGCTTATGAAGATCATGGAGGAATTTTTGGGCGGTAAAACGCTGAAGGCCGTGGAGAGCAAGAAGAAATCCGGAAGCGTAAAGGAGCTTGCGGTTGACTTCATCATCTACGGGACAATCGCGGAAATTTTCGCGCGGGAAACGGGATTCCACCTGGGGCTGGGCGGTTCAATGCACGCGTTTTTCCTGCCGTTCGGGATCTATCCGAATAACGCGATTGTCGGCGGGAGCGCGCCCACAGCGCTTGGAGCGGCGCTTTTTAAGAGATGCAACGGGAAAAAGGGCATTGTTGTCGCAAATGCGGGCGACGGTTCCCTTGGCTGCGGGCCGGTTTGGGAGAGCCTTAACTTCGCGGCGATGGATCAGATTCGTTTGCTTTGGGACGAAGCTCACAATGGCGGGCTGCCGATTTTGTTCAATTTCAACAATAATGGCTACGGTATGGGCGGGCAAACCCGCGGCGAAACCATGGCGTATGATTTGCTGGCGAGGATTGGCGCGGGCATAACGCCGTCGCAAATGCACGCGGAGCGCATAGACGGCTACAATCCATTGGCGGTGATTGACGCCTATAAACGCAAAAAAACTTTGCTTGAAAATGGAGAAGGCCCCGTTTTGCTGGATGTTTTGACCTATCGATATTCCGGGCATTCGACCTCTGACGCGAGCGCATACCGCGAAAAAGAGGAGCTGGACGCATGGATGGCGGTTGACCCGCTTATCACTTACCGCAAACAGCTAATCGAAGCGGGCGCCGCAAACGACGAGGGTATCGAGAAAATCTTAGAGGATGTACGCGAAACGGTTACACGTGTGACGGCGCTTGCCGCGGACGAGGAGGCGTCCCCTTATATCAGCTTGCAAAAATCCCCGCAGCTAATCGAGGATATGATGTTCTCAAACGAGAAAGTAAGCTCCTTCGGTGATGCGGAGCCTGAGGTCCTTGCCGCAAAAGAGGATTGCTCCCGCGTTAAGCAGATCGCGGGGAAGGAGCGGTTTGGATTCAAGGGCGGCAAAGCGGTTTCAAAGATTAAGGCGTTCAACTACCGGGACGCGCTGTTTGAGCCGATAATCGACAAATATTACGAGGATTCCACGCTGATTTCCTATGGTGAGGACGTGCGTGAATGGGGCGGCGCTTTTGCCGTATACCGCGGGCTAAACGAGGTTATCCCGTATCACAGGCTGTTCAACTCGCCGATTTCCGAATCCGCGATTGTCGGGTCGGCGGTGGGTTACGGTATGGCGGGCGGCCGCGTGATTGTTGAGCTGATGTACGCCGATTTCATGGGGCGCGCGGGGGACGAGATTTTCAACCAGCTTGCGAAATGGCAGGCCATGAGCGCCGGGATTTTGAAGATGCCGGTGGTGCTTCGGGTTTCCGTAGGATCGAAGTACGGCGCGCAGCATTCGCAAGACTGGGTTGCGCTGCCTGCCCATATCCCGGGGCTGAAAGTCTGCTTCCCGGCAACGCCTTACGAGGCAAAAGGGCTTATGACAGCGGCGCTGAACGGCACTGATCCGGTGGTGTTTTTTGAGAGCCAGCGCCTGTATGACATGGCGGAGGAGTTCCACGAGGGCGGTGTCCCCGTAGAGCCGTATGAGCTGGAGTTCGGGGATGTCACGGTTATCCGTGAGGGCGGCGACCTTACGCTGCTGACTGTCGGTGCGACGCTTTACAAAGCCGTAAACGCCGCAAAAACCCTGAGCGAAAAATATGGAATTGAAGCTGAAATTATAAACCTGCACTCCCTTGTGCCGCTGAGATATAATCGGATTTTGGAGAGTGTGCGCAAGACCGGGCGAGTGGTGCTGACATCCGACGCCTGTACGCGCGGGAGCTTCCTCAGTGATGTGGCACGCAATATTACGGAGCTTGCTTTTGATGATTTGGACGCGCCGCCGGTTGTAGTCGGAGCGCAAAACTGGATTACCCCGCCGTTTGAATTTGACGCCGATTTCTTCCCGCAGGAAAGCTGGATCCTTGACGCGATACACGAAAAAATCCTGCCGCTGAAAGGGCATCAGCCGACAGTCAGCAGCTTTACGGCTGTTGAGCAAGTTCGCAGGGCGGGCGCCGGGGTTTAGGCGATATCGTAACGATTAAATATTATTATAATTAAATAATAATATAATTACCGGCTTTTTGAGGAACAAGACGATGCTTCTGATTTACAACCGATCCACAGATCCCGCGTTTAACCTTGCTTTGGAGGAATACGCGCTGACCGCAAGACCCGAGGAAATTCTGATATTATGGCGCAACGACAAGGCTGTAATCGTCGGGAGGAACCAAAATTCGGCACAGGAAATCGACGGGGATTACCTTGAGCGCGAGAAAATCAGCCTTGTCCGCCGATTAAGCGGGGGCGGAGCGGTGTATCACGATCTGGGGAATATCAATTTTACTATGATCCATGCGATGGAAAGCGGGAATTTTGGCAGTTACGGGCGGTTCACAAAGCCTGTGTGTGATTTTCTTGCGACTTTGGGGCTGAGCGCGTATTATGAAGGGCGCAACGATATTTTGCTCGGTGGCAAGAAAATTTCCGGGAATGCCCAGACCGCGAAGGGCGGGCGTTTCATGCATCACGGTACGCTGCTTTACGCTGTTGATTTTGACGATCTGGCGGCTGCACTAAGACCGCCGGACGCCAAAATCGAGAGCAAGGGCATAAAATCCATACGCAGCCGTGTGACGAATATTTCCGATCATCTTGCGGATCCTATGCCGCCGGAGCAGTTTCTTTTGGCGATGTATGATTATTTTGCGGCGCATATGAAGGGCATACAGACGTATGAGCTTTCTGCGTATGACATCGCGCAAGCCGAGGCTTTGGCGAGAGAGAAATATTCGTCGCGGCAGTGGAATTACGGTATGTCGCCGAAGTATAATTACAGGCGCACCGCAAAATATAGTTGCGGTATAGTGGATTTGCGGCTGGATGTAAAAGGCGGGATAATAGAAAAAGCCGCGATTTCCGGCGACTTTTTCGGCATCCGCGATATATCGGGGCTGGAGGCTTTGCTTGCCGGTATTTGGCATGAAAAAACCGCCGTAGCGGCGGCGATTTCGAGCGTAAAAATCGATGATTATATCAGCGGGATTACGCGGGAGGAGTTTGGTGGGTTGTTTTAGATCGCGCTTTTACGCCCAAACAGCGGCAGTATGGCGAGCATTGCGGCGGGGAAAATTACAGCCGCGAGGATCCCGAGCTTTAAGCCGGATTCCCCGTGGCCGAGAATCGCCGCGCCGACCTCCCCGACGGTTCCGCTTTTTTGGGAAAGGTCGGCTACAAAACCCGTAAGCCACGGGCCCGCGGCGCATCCCGCCCCGCCTGACATTGCCAGCACGGCGAACATTGCGGTGCCGCCCATGGGCAGCTTTGCGGCGGTCAGGCTGAGCAGGCCCGGCCACATTAAGCTGATTGCAAAGCCCACCAGCGCGCATCCGACTAGGCTGAACGCGGGGCGCGGCGCAAAAGCGATGATGAAATATGAAATTACGCACAGCGCGGCAGATGCCGCTAAGGCGGGCATGAGCTTGATTTTGTCGCCAAATATTCCGTAGAGCGTGCGGCCGATTCCCATTGTTACCGCGAACATCATCGGCCCCGCCAAATCGCCCGCGAGCTTCGAAAGCCCTAGGCCTTGCTCCGCGAACAGCGAAACCCACTGCGCAACCGCAAGCTCCGATGCTCCCGCGCAGACCATCAGAACCATCGCAACCCAAAATATCGGCGTGATGAAAAGCTTTTTTACGCCCATCAAATTATCGTGCGGAAGTGCGGGGGCATACGGTACTTTTGCGAATAAAATGAAATTTGTGACCGGCAGGGCTGTCCAAAGGACCGCCAAAACCTGCCAGCGCGCATTGCCGAACGCCGCCAGAAATAGCGTTGACAACAGCACAACGCCCATCCAGCCCCAGCAGTAAAAAGAATGGAGCAAAGCCATATTCGCGGCCTTTTTTTCTGTTTGCGCGGGGAGCGCGTCGGAGATCGGGCTGAGCATAACCTCCTGCAGGCCGCCGCCTACCGCGGCAATCATAACCCCCGCCGCCAACGCCGGATATATCGGTATCGGCAACATCGGCGCGCCCGCAAGTGTCAAAAAACCGGCGGTACAGCAAGCGTAAGCCAGCATCATGGGGCGGCGGTATCCGATCCTGTCGATATATTTTGCGCAGGCAAAGTCGACCGCGATTTGTATGGCGAAGTTGAGCAAAACCAAACGCCCGAGCTGCTCGTAAGAAAGGCCGTAGTCCGTGCGGAAAATGATGAACAGAAGCGGCGGGAGGTTGTTTGTAAGCGCCAGGCACACATTGCCCAGTCTGCAAGCCGCCCGCGTGTGCTTGTATGTGAAGGCCATTTTACGCCTCTCCGTTAGTTTTCAGCTGTTTGCAAAAGCTTTATGCATTTTGTAACACAAATTTCGGCGCAATGGCCGCAGGCTGTGCATTTTTCGCTGTCAATACGCGCAAGGTTGTCCTCCATCACAGCCGCGCCGGACGGACATTCGCGCACGCATCTGCCGCAGCCCAAGCAGGGGTTAGCACATTTTTTTCTTTTTGCGGCACCTTTTTCGATGTTGGCGCACAGTACAGCAGCGCAGTCCGTGCTATCCGTAACAGCGATAAGCCTGTTCGGGCAGGATTTTACGCACAGGCCGCAACCCGTGCAAAGATCGGGGTTTATCCACGCAAGCCCGTTTATCATGCAGACAGCATCGCTCGGGCAGGATTTTTGGCAGTCGCCGTAGCCGATGCAACCGAAGGCGCACGCGTTTTCACCGCCGAAAACCTGTTTTGCCGCCGCGCAGGTCTGTATGCCCCGGTAATCCATTTTCTTTTGCCTTTCGCCGCCGCCGCAGCGGACTACGGCGAATTTTCCCGCGGCTTCCTCAGACTCTATCCCGAGGATTTCGGCGATGAGTTTAGCGGCAGTATTCCCGCCGGGCGTACAAAGATTTGCCTTTGCCCCTTCGCCGGAAACCAATGCCGCCGCGTATCCCGCACAGCCGGGGAAGCCGCAGGCACCGCAGTTTGAACCGGGCAGGCAATTTTCGATTTCAGCCGCGCGCGCATCGGTCTTGACCGCCATGGCTTTTGACGCGAGGCTGAGGATGGCGGCGCAGATAACCCCGATTACAGCGACACAGGCTACCGCAGTGATGATTACTTCCATAAGTAACGGTTCCTTCCATAAAAACTAATTTCACCCGAAAAGCCCTTCGCTCACGCCGCTGAAGCCGAAGAACGCGAGGGATAAAATCGAAACCGATATCAGCGTAAGCGGCAACCCGCGGAAGGACGGCGGCGGGTCTGTGTTTTCGGTGTGTTCGCGTATGCCGGAAAATACAACCATCGCGAGCAGGAAGCCAAGCCCCCCGCCCAGCGCGTGCGCCATAGACTGCGCGAAGGTGTATGAATTCTTAATATTTGCGATTGTAACGCCTAAAATAGCGCAATTGGTTGTTATAAGCGGCAGGTACACGCCAAGCGCGGAGTACAGCGCCGGGATAAATTTTTTCACCGCGATCTCCACAAACTGCACCAGCGTTGCGATGATCAGTATAAACAGGAGCGTCTGCAGATAGCCAAGCCCGAACCTTTCCAGGACAAAGGTCTGTATGGGCCAGGTTACGGCGGTTGCTAAAAGCATTACGAACACAACCGAGATGCCCATCCCCGCAGAATTTTTTATCTCCTTTGAAACGCCCAGAAAGGGGCATATGCCGAGGAATTGGCGCAAAACAAAATTGTTGATCAAAGCTGAGCCTATTATAATTGCGACCAGCGCTTTAAAATCCATTACCGCGCGCCCCCTTTCCCGCACACAGATGCCGACGGGCAGCCGGCACAGCCGAATTCTTTTTTCTTTACGGCCTTGCCGTTTGATACTTTATTTAGGATTGCGATCAGTACAGCGAACACGATAAAGCCCCCCGGCGCCATTGCCAAAAGCGGGACATTGTAGGAGGAAAGCCCCGGAATCGCCAGCCCATACCAAGTGCCGCTCCCGAATATTTCACGAAGCGAAGCCACGGCGAACAGCGCCAAGGTAAAGCCCGCGCCCATCCCGACCGCGTCCAGAATGGAATCTATGACTGTGTTTTTATTCGCGAAAACCTCGGCGCGCGCGAAGACGATGCAGTTACAGGCGATCAGCGGCAGGAATATGCCCAGCGACATATACAGCGGGTAGGCGTATGCCTCCACGATCATTTGGATGAGCGTGACGAACCCCGCAATCAGCACGATGTAGCACGGTATGCGTACTTTGTCGGGGATTGCGCGGCGGCAAAGGGAGATTGCGATGTTGGAGCCTAATAGGACAAAGGTGGTCGCTGCGCCCATGCCTATCGCGTTTGATGCCTGCGTGGAAACCGCCAAAGTCGGGCATAGTCCCAGCAAGAACACTAAAACCGGGTTTTCCTTGAAGATGCCTTTTGTCAGGATTGAGAGCTTTTTCATGCCTGCGCCCCCTTTATGATTTCATAAGCTTCAAACGCGTCCAGTATGCCGTTTTTGTACGCGTTGGAGGTTATCGTCGCGCCCGAAACCGCGTCTATGCCATTTAGCGAGCTGTCCATGCCGATGTACAGATGCTCCCTCTCGAAAACGGGCGTTGCGATCCCCTTTGTTTCTGTTTCCGCAAGGGTTTCCGTTTTGATGATCCTGCCGTCCGTGCCGATGGCGCAGATCAGCCGTATTTCGCCGCCGTAACCGTTCACTGAAACAATAAAGATGTATCCGGTATTGTTTGAGGTTATGTAAGCCTCCGCGATTGTTTTGGGCAGATTATCGGTTTCCAGCTGCACGAAAGCATCCGCATTGGGGATGACCCTTTCCATTGCGCTGAGCGCGCGCGCATCCGACGCGCTTTGAATAATGGGCAGGGTGACGGCGTTGCCCGCCGCCAACGCACCGGCGATAACAGCACATATAACCGCAAGTGCGAGGATCGGCGCGATAAAATCTTTTTTCATGCTTTTTTCACACCCCCGAGCGGTTTTGACAAAGTGAGCTTGTTAATGTACGGCACAAACATATTCATCAGCAAGATCGCGAAGGACACGCCCTCGGGATAGCTACCGTAAAGCCGTATGACCACCGTAAGCGCCCCGCAGCCAACGCCGAATATAATGCGCCCCGCGCTTGTCTGCGGTGTTGTGGGATAATCCGTGGCCATGAAGAACGCGCCTAAAATCAGCCCGCCCGCAAGGATATGATATCCCGGAAGGCCGCCGAAAACAGCCGTAAGCGCGGCTACTGTGCCGATAAACGCCACGGGCGTATGCCATGTTATGACGCGCCGTGCCAGCAGGTAGATACCGCCCGCAAGCAAGGCAAACGCGCTTGTTTCGCCGAGGCAGCCACCGCGCGTGCCGATAAACATACTCCACATATCGGGGAGCGAGGCAAAGTCCCCGCGGGCGATGAGCATCAGCGGGGTTGCGGCGGAAACAGCGTCCGGTGCCGCGCCCCAATGCGTCATTGCGGCGGGGAAAGCCAAAAACATAACAACACGCGCTGTTATTGCGGGGTTGGCGAAGTTTTTCCCGATCCCGCCGAAAAGCTGTTTTACAAAGATAATGGCGACGCCGCTGCCGAATACCGCCTGCCAGATAGGGATGCTCACAGGCAGGTTAAACGCCAAAAGCATACCGGTTATAACAGCGGACAGGTCGCCCACCGTAACCGTTTTGCGCATAATTTTTTGATATGCCCACTCAAACAGGACACAGCTTGCCACGCATACCCCTGTGACAAGCGCGGCGCGCGCCCCGAAGATAATAACCGAAGCGGCAAAGGCGGGGATAAGCGCGATTATTACATCGAGCATGATACGCCCTGTTGTGATTTTATCGCGTATATGGGGCGCGTAAGATACAGTCATCGTGTTCATTTGCGCGTCGCCTCCCACAGCATATTTTTAGCGAGCGACATCACCTGGGAAAGCGGCCGTTTGGATGGGCAAAGATAGGCACAGCAAGCACATTCGGCGCACATATTAACCTTGTACTTTTCTAAAAGCGCGATTTTATTAAGCTCCACCGCGTCCTCTATCATTGACGGCATCAGCTTCATCGGGCATTTGGATATACAGCGCCCGCATTTGATGCAAGGTGACGGTTCGGCAATTTGCGCGTCTTTTCCCGTGAAGGCGAGAACCGCGTTTGTTACCTTTACGACAGGGATATCTAAACTCGGTACCGCCGCGCCCATCATCGGGCCGCCGAGCAGGACCTTGCTTACATCGCCGCCAAGCCCGCCGCAAAAATCAAAAAGCGCGCGGATCGGGGTGCCTATCGGGGCGATGACATTCTGCGGCTCTTTTACAGCGGAGCCGTCCACCGTCACGGTCCTGGAAACCAGCGGCATACCGGTTTTTATGTACCGCGCGAACACCGCAACCGTTGTGCAGTTTATTACTATGCAGCCCACGTCCGTCAATCTGCCGCCCTCCGGGACGATCCTGCCGGTGACATTGTACACCAGCACTTTTCTTTCCCCCTGGGGATAACGCGCCGGTAAAACATGCACGCCAATCCCCGCCGTCCCCGCGCAAAGGTCGGTGAGCTTTTTTATCGCCTCGGGCTTGTTGTCCTCGACGCAGATGAGGACATTTTCGGGGCTCAAATATTCTTTTAGCAGCTTTGCGCCTTCCCAAACATATTCGGCGTGGTCTACCATCGTGCGCGTGTCGGAGGTTATATAAGGCTCGCACTCCGCGCCGTTTATCAGTATGTAGTCGAGCTTTGTGCCGTCCTTTACCGTGAGCTTCGGGGCGGTGGGGTACCCCGCGCCGCCAAGCCCGACCACGCCGCTGTTTTGGACGGCCTCGAGGAAGGAGGCCTTGTCCGTGACAACAGGCGGGGCAAGCCCTTCAAAAACCGTTTGCTCGCCGTCGGACGCGACCACTACAGACGCCGCTTTTTTTCCCGTTAGCCCGTCAACGCTGTCTATGCGTATAACCTTGCCGGACACACTTGCGTGTACGGGCGACGAAACCCTGCGGGAGGTGTCGGCCTCGCCGATTAGCTGCCCGACCTTTACAAAGTCGCCGGCTTTTACAATGGGCTTTGCCGGGGCGCCGCTGTGCATCGACATCGGCAGCGTTACCTCCGGGGGGACCGGTATTTCCCGGGGCGGGCAATCTGCCGTGTTTTTAAAATGCGGTACCGGCAGGCCGCGGATTTTTTTCAACTGCAAACATCCCCTTAAAAAGCTACATATAATTCTTCACCGTATATATTATCATATTTTGCCGACGGTGTCTATCATTTGTGCGGGATAATTTATGGTAAACGTATGGATACGCGAAATGCATAAAAGCCTGTGGGGCGGAGGTCGTCCGAAAATTATTGCGGCGCATTGTATAATGCATCCTACACCTACAATATGCCTATTTCTCATTGTAGTTGCGTACTGCCCAACCGCTCAAGCCGCGGAGGCTCTTCTTTGTTCGCGCAAAGAAGCAAACGCGCCGGGGAGACCCCGGACCCCCCATTTCGACAAACCGCATAGCTTCGTACCCTTCATCGCGCACGTCAAAAGCTTTGTTCTATAATCCGCCCAATCGCTCAGCCGAGCCGAGCTCCAGG